>OBXO01000616.1_pt1 | contig 24728 bp, 26 predicted proteins | sample 1501431 | NCBI WGS metagenome assembly OBXO01 (sample SAMEA2580163, study PRJEB22360) | human gut metagenome | biome: human gut; feature: human-associated habitat; material: faeces | place: Denmark | collected 2008/2010 | reverse complement strand
CAGACTTTGGCAATGGCGCTTGAATCACCATAATCGGTATGTTAAAATAGAGCAAACGGGAATGGAAAACAGAAAGGAACATTTGAAATTAAAATGTGCAGGTAATGGATATGGCAAAGTATATTATGGCACTGGATGCGGGGACTACAAGTAACCGCTGCATTTTATTCAATGAAAAAGGTGAGGTCTGCAGTGTTGCACAAAAGGAGTTTACACAGTATTTCCCAAAACCGGGCTGGGTGGAGCACGATGCAGATGAAATCTGGTCATCCCAGCTGGGTGTAGCAGTTGAGGCAATGTCTAAAATCGGAGCGGTTGCAGCGGATATTGCAGCGATTGGGATCACAAACCAGAGAGAGACAGCCATTGTATGGGATAAGAAAACGGGAGCACCTGTTTATCATGCCATCGTCTGGCAGTGCAGAAGAACGTCTGAATACTGTGATACTTTAAAAGATAAGGGTTTGACAGAAGTTTACCGGAAAAAAACAGGTCTGATTATAGATGCTTATTTTTCCGCGACGAAGATCAAATGGATTCTGGACAATGTGGAGGGCGCCAGAAAAAGAGCTGAACAGGGAGAACTTTTATTTGGCACGGTAGAGACGTGGTTAATCTGGAAGCTTACGAAAGGTCACGTTCATGTGACGGATTATTCCAATGCTTCAAGGACCATGCTCTTTAATATAAAAGATCTGAAATGGGATGAAGAGATTCTGGAGGAACTTCAGATTCCGGTAAATATGCTGCCTAAGCCGGTACCTTCCAGCTGTGTATACGGGATGGCAGATGCATCTTACTTTGGCGGAGAGATACCCATAGCAGGAGCAGCCGGTGATCAGCAGGCAGCATTATTTGGACAGACCTGTTTTACGGCGGGGGAAGCTAAAAATACCTATGGGACGGGATGCTTTATGCTGATGAATACGGGAGAGACGCCTGTATTTTCCAGCAATGGCTTGGTTACTACCATAGCCTGGGGACTTAACGGCACGGTTAATTATGCCCTGGAAGGGTCTATATTTGTGGCTGGAGCCGCAATACAATGGTTAAGGGACGAACTGCATCTCATCGATTCGGCTTCGGACTCTGAATACATGGCCGGAAAGGTGAACGATACCAATGGATGTTATGTGGTTCCGGCTTTTACCGGACTGGGTGCGCCCTATTGGGATCAATATGCAAGAGGCAGCATTGTGGGGATTACAAGAGGAGTCAATAAGTACCACATCATCCGGGCAACCCTGGAATCTCTGGCTTATCAGGTAAACGATGTCTTAAAAGCAATGGAAGCAGACTCCAGTATTGAAGTGAGGGCGCTGAAAGTAGATGGAGGAGCGAGTGCTAATAATTTCCTGATGCAGTTCCAATCGGACATGATCGGGGCGCCGGTGCACCGTCCGGACTGCGTGGAAACCACAGCCATGGGTGCGGCATATCTGGCTGGACTGGCAGTGGATTACTGGACAAACAAAGAATCCGTTATCCAAAACTGGCAGGTAGACCGTGTCTTTAAGCCTGGGATGCCTGAAGAAGATCGGCTTAAGAAAATCAAAGGATGGGATAAAGCCGTGAAGTATGCATTTGGGTGGGCGAAAGAGGAATAGGTTTTTTTAAAAAAAAAATCTTTTCCCTATTGACAATACGTGTATGATTGTATACAATGATACAAAATAAACCCTTAGGAGAGATTGAATCATGGATAATCGACGCGTTAAAATGGATTCCCACACAAACTTGCTGCAGTTAGAAGAGCATATGTATCATTTAGTTGACGTAGAAACGCCAAATGTATTCCGTAACCTGTTTCCTTATGATGAAGTGCCGAAGATTGCCTTCAATGACCGTATCGTGCCCCACCACATGCCGGAGGAAATCTGGATTACAGATACTACGTTTCGTGATGGGCAGCAGTCCCGCGCACCTTATACCACAGAACAGATTGTGACATTATTCGATTATTTTCACAAACTGGGCGGACCTAACGGTAAGATTCGTCAATCCGAATTTTTCTTATACAGCAAAAAGGACAGAGACGCTGTCTATAAATGTATGGAACGAGGGTACAAATTTCCGGAAGTCACCAGCTGGATCCGTGCCAGCAAAAAGGATTTTGAATTAGTCAAAGATCTGGGAATGAAAGAAACCGGTATACTGGTGAGCTGTTCGGATTACCATATCTTCTACAAAATGAAGATGTCAAGAAAGCAGGCTATGGAACATTATCTCAGTGTTATCAAGGAATGCCTGGAGACCGGTGTCAGTCCAAGATGTCATCTGGAGGATATTACCCGTGCCGATATTTATGGTTATGTAATTCCTTTTTGTCTGGAATTAATGAAACTGATGGAAGAGTACCAGATACCAATTAAAGTACGCTGCTGTGATACCATGGGCTATGGCGTGAACTATGCCGGTGCCGTGATTCCAAGATCCGTACAGGGAATTATTTATGGTATCATGACACATGCAGGCGTGCCTTCTGAATTAATTGAATGGCATGGACACAATGATTTTTACAAAGCAGTGAGCAACTCTACAACTGCATGGCTGTACGGTGCTGCAGGCGTAAACTGTTCCCTGTTTGGAATCGGGGAACGTACCGGAAATACACCAATCGAAGCAATGGTATTTGAGTATGCACAGCTCAGGGGAACTCTGGATGGTATGGATACCACTGTTGTTACGGAAATGGCTGATTACTACCAGAGAGAGATCGGCTACCACATTCCTTCCAGAACACCGTTTGTAGGACAGAATTTTAATGTGACAAGAGCCGGAATACACGCTGACGGACTGTTAAAAAATGAAGAGATCTACAATATATTTGATACGGAAAAATTCCTGAACCGCCCGGTACTGGTTGCTGTTTCCAACACATCCGGACTGGCTGGAATTGCACATTGGATTAATACATATTATCGTCTGCCGGAAGAAAAGCGCCTGTCAAAGGACACACCTCTTGTGGAAATGGTTAAAACCTGGGTGGATAAAGAGTACGAAGACGGCCGTGTAACAGTAATTACTGACAATGAACTGATAAAAGTCATTGATGACTGTTGCAAAAAATTGAATTTTGTTTTAGTATAGTAGGCAGGGCAGGAGGAAACATTTTGAGTAATCATGAAATGCTTAAAGAAGTAAATGATAAATATTCGCTTCGTGGAAGAGTGTTCCACACTATACGGGAAGATATTTTAAATGGCAGATACCGGCAGGAAGAAGAACTGCGGGAAACAGCCATTGGTGCTGAACTGGGCGTAAGCCGCACTCCGGTGCGGGAAGCCTTAAGGCAGCTGGAGCTGGAAGGCCTGGTAAAGATTGTACCCAATAAAGGTGCTTATGTGACCGGAATTACTCCCGCGGATGTGAAGGATATTTATATGATCCGTGCAAGGCTGGAAGGGCTGTGTGCCAGAATGGCGGCAGAGTCCATTACTCCAAAAGAGCTGGAGCATTTGGAAGAAATCATAATGTTGGCGGAGTTCCATGAGAAACAAAAGCATTATGAACAATTATTTTCGTTAGACAGCAAGTTTCATGAAACTTTATATGAAGCCTGCCAGAGTAAGATGCTGGAACATTTGTTGTCGGATTTCCACCACTATGTGCAAAGAGCCCGCAAGCTGGCGCTGAAGCATGAGGAGAGGGCGGAGAAGTCCACTTATGAACACCGTCAGATATTGGAAGCGATCCGTGAGCGGAATCCGGATAAAGCAGATGAACTGGCTACACTGCATATTATGAATACTATTCATAACATGAATCATTACAAGATAGAAAACATTTTAGATGAAAATGGAGGACAAGCATGAGCAAAATTCAGATGAAGACACCGTTGGTAGAGATGGATGGAGATGAAATGACCAGAATTCTTTGGCAGATGATCAAGGATGAGTTACTGAATCCGTTTATTGAACTCAATACTGAATATTATGATTTGGGACTGGAACACCGCAATGAAACAGATGACAAGGTGACATTTGACAGTGCATATGCAACGCAGAAATACGGCGTAGCAGTGAAATGTGCTACCATTACGCCAAATGCTGCCAGAATGCCGGAATACAATTTAAAAGAAATGTGGAAGAGTCCGAATGGAACCATCCGTGCAATCTTAGACGGAACGGTATTTCGTACCCCAATTATCGTAAAAGGAATTGAACCATGTGTGAAGAATTGGAAAAAGCCCATCACAATTGCCAGACATGCTTACGGAGATGTATATAAAGCTACGGAAATGAAAATACCGGGAGCAGGTAAGGCTGAGCTTGTCTATACAGATAAAGACGGCAATGAATCCAGAGAGCTGATTCATGATTTTACAGGGCATGCACAATGTAAATGATTCCATTGAAAGTTTTGCTAAGAGCTGCTTTAATTATGCCCTTGACACCAAACAGGATCTCTGGTTTGCTACCAAAGATACAATTTCAAAGAAGTATGACCATACATTCAAAGATATCTTCCAGGAAATCTTTGATGCAGAATATACGAAAAAGTTTGAAGAAGCAGGCATTACCTATTTCTACACACTGATTGATGATGCGGTTGCCCGCGTTATGAAATCCGAAGGCGGTTACATCTGGGCTTGTAAAAATTATGACGGTGATGTAATGAGCGATATGGTTTCCTCCGCTTTTGGATCACTTGCAATGATGACATCCGTACTGGTATCTCCGGAAGGCTTCTTTGAATACGAAGCAGCACATGGTACCGTTCAGAGACATTATTACAAGCACTTAAAAGGTGAAGAGACTTCTACAAATTCCGTTGCTACCATCTTTGCGTGGACGGGTGCACTTCGTAAACGTGGCGAGCTGGATGGAAATAACGAATTGATGGAATTCGCTGACAAACTGGAAAAAGCCACGGTAAAGACTATCGAAGACGGCAAGATGACAAAGGATTTAGCGCTGATTACCAGCACGCCTAATCCGGTTGTTTTAAACAGCCAGGATTTCATCAAAGCAGTACGCGTAGAGCTGGAACAAATGTAAAAGTTACAAAAGGCATATCAGATTCTGTTGAATTTTGATATGCCTTTTTTGGGAGGTAGAGTATGGCAGTTTACAAAGAAATCACCTGTGCATCTGCTTGCAACAAATTAAAACGGAAGATTCCCTATGGATGGGATCTGAATATCTATCGGGGATGCGAACATGAATGCAGATATTGCTATGCCATGTATTCCAATCAATATCTGGGATCGGGTGATTATTTTGAAGAAATATATGTAAAAACCAATATTGCAGAGCAGTTGGAAAAGGAATTGAGTTCCCCGAACTGGAAGCGGGAAGTCGTAAATATCGGAGGGGTAACAGACAGCTACCAGCCGGCAGAGTGCATTTATCAACAGATGCCGGAAATTCTGAAGCTATTGATCCGATATAAGACGCCCTGTATTATTTCAACAAAATCAGATCTGATTCTCCGGGATTATGACCTGATTGCAGAACTTGCAGAGATCACATATGTAAATGTTGCGGCAACAATTACCTGTATGGATGAGGGAATACGAAAAAAAATAGAACCTAATGGGGCAGAATCCATAAAGCGGTTTCAGATGCTGAAAGAGTTTTCCAAAACTAATGCATCCACAGGACTTCATTTTATGCCCATTATTCCTTATCTCACAGACAGTCGTCAAAATGTAGATGCCCTTTACCAGATGGCAAAAGAGAGTCAGGTGGGTTACGTGCTGCCGGGAACGCTGTATCTCCGGGGAAAGACGCGGAATATATTTTTTGACTTTATTTCTAAGGATTTTCCTGATTTGTATGAGCCGCTGCAAGCCCTGTATCAAACAGGAGGAGCGCCAAAGACATATAAAAATCAGCTTTACCAGATGGTAAATGAATTAAAAGAAAAATATGGGCTGTCCGGCAGTTATTCGAAATTAATGAAAGAAAAAATGAACCAGCCCCAGTATACTCAGCTTTCGTTGTTTGATTTGTAGAGTGGAAATGTGGGCTGTGGTTTGCTGATTAAGGACGCTTTGTAGATGGAGGTAGTGCAGGTCAAGAGAAGGGGGCGGACCAGGACATTGGTTTGGAATGCTTAACGCAGAACTGAGTCCATGCAATTTTCCTACTCCAATCTTTCCGTACACTACCTCCATCTACAAAGCGTCCTTACTCAGCGAAACCCAAATATAATCTTTTATAACCAGCGTCTGCTATTCAGCCAGCTCCGCCCAGGCTTCATAAAGTGTTTCCAGCTCTTCCTGAATCGCAGCTTTTTCCGTATTTAAAGATAAGCATTTTTCCACATCCGTGTAGATTTCTTCCTTTGTCAGCAGTTCATCAATTTCCCCATCTCTGGTTTCCAGCTGGTGAATGCGGTCTTCCGTTTTCTTTAAATCATTCTGGCGCTTGCGGATCCGTGCCTGTTCTTCTTTTTGCTGTTTCCAATCCAGCTTTGCCTGGTTGTCATCTTCCGATGTACCCTCAGTGGCAGTGGAAGAAGCAGCATAGATTCTTGTCAGTTCGTCTTTCTTTTCCAGGTAATAGTCGTAATTGCCGATATAATTAACTAGAGTATTACCGGTCAGGTCCATGATACGGGTTGCCGTCTGGTTGATAAAATAACGGTCATGGGATACATACAGGACTGTTCCGGTATATTGATTCAGCGCATTTTCTAAGATTTCTTTTGATACAATGTCCAGATGGTTGGTAGGCTCATCCAGGATAATGAAATTGGCTTTTGAAAGCATCAGCTTCGCAAGGGAGACACGTCCCCGTTCGCCGCCGCTCAAATCCTTGATCCGTTTAAAGACGTCATCTCCGGTAAAGAGAAATGCAGCAAGGATATTGCGGATTTCCGTATTGGTCAGGTTGGGATATGCATCGGAAAGTTCTTCAAATAAAGTTTTCTCCATGTGTAATACATGGTGTTCCTGATCGTAATATCCAATGTGCACTTTGCTTCCCAGGGTGAACTTTCCAGCATCCGCCTGGATTACGCCGTTGATGATTTTTAAAATGGTTGTTTTGCCGGTGCCGTTGTTGCCGATAATTGCGACCTTTTCGCCGCGTTTGATTTCAAAATCCAGATCCCGGAAAAGGGTGTTGCCGTCAAAAGATTTTTTAAGACCCTCCACAGTCAGTACGTCATTTCCGCTTAAGATCTTTGGCTCCAGCTTTATGTGAATCTCAGAAGTTTCCGTTACCGGTTTGTCCAGGACTTCAATCTTATCCAACATTTTTTCCCGGCTTTCCGCACGGCGGATGGACTTTTCCCGGTTGAAGGATTTCAGCTTTGTGATGACTTCCTGCTGATGCTTGATTTCCTGCTGCTGATTCAGGTATGCCTTTAACTTCGCATCCCGGATCATCGCCCGTTTCTGGGCATAGTCTGTATAATTTCCAAGGAAAGTGGTAACCTCACCGTTATCAATTTCCACTACTTTCGTCACAACACGGTTTAAGAAATAGCGGTCATGTGCAACGATGATGACGGCTCCGTTATAATTTAACAGGTATGTTTCCAGCCATGCGATGGAATTCATATCCAGGTGGTTGGTAGGCTCATCCAGAAGGATAATGTCCGGGTTCGAGAGGAGCAGCTTACCCAGAGCCACACGGGTTTTCTGGCCTCCGGACAGGGTATTGATGGGTTTGTCAAATTCATCTTCGGTAAAGCCAAGACCCTTTAAGACCCCTACAAGTTCACTTTTGTAGGCATAACCGTTTTTGTGTTCAAATTCCATGGTAAGACGATTGTAGGTTTCCAGGATTTCCGTCAGCCTGGCGCCTTCCAGTGTTTTCATTTCCTGCTCCATAGTCCGAATCCGCTGTTCCAGTTCTATAACATCCCGTTTTACTTCCAATAACTCTGTATAAATTGTATTTTCGTTGGTAACAGCCTGGTGCTGTGCCAGTTATCCGATGGATTTTCCCCGGGTAATGATCACTTCACCCGAATCCGCCGGCATTTCCTGCATAATGATTTTCAGGAGAGTTGATTTACCGGCTCCGTTAATTCCCACGATTGCTGTTTTTTCACGGTCTTCTATATGGAAGGAAGCATTTTTGATTATTTCGCTTGTCCCAAATGCTTTGCTTATGTTCTGACATGCTAGTATCATAAGTAATTCACCTAATCTTTCTAGAATGAATTTTCAAATACATTCTAATATTTATCAGAAACTATTATAATAGATATTCCGGGTTTTGCAAATAGATTTCTTCAAAAATACTGGACTTTATGCATGATTTGCGATAATATAGGGATATTGTTACGTTTATGGAGATACAAGAGGAGGAAATTGGTAATGAAGAAAGTAGTAAAATTTGGCGGCAGTTCATTAGCAAACGCAGAGCAGTTTCAAAAGGTAGCCGACATTATCCGCGCAGATGAAGCGAGAAGATATGTCATACCATCCGCACCGGGTAAACGCTTCTCAAGTGATATTAAAGTTACGGATATGCTTTATGAATGCTATGATATTGCAGAATCAGGCAAGAAGTTTACCGCAAAACTGGATAAAATAAAAGAACGCTATAACGAAATTATAAAAGGACTTGGACTGGAGCTTTCATTAGATGACGAATTTCAGGTAATTCACGAAAATTTTGAGAAAAAAGCAGGCAGCAACTATGCAGCTTCCAGGGGAGAGTACTTAAACGGTATCATTATGGCAAACTATCTGGGCTATGAGTTTGTGGATGCTGCACAAGTTATTTTCTTCGATGAAAACGGAAATTTTGATGAAGCGAAAACAGATAAAGAACTGGCTGAAAGATTAAAAGATACAGAAAAGGCAGTTGTTCCCGGATTTTACGGTGCAAAGCCGGACGGATCTGTAAAAACATTTTCCAGAGGTGGATCGGATGTGACCGGTTCCATCGTTGCAAAAGCCATTCAGGCAGACCTGTATGAGAACTGGACAGATGTATCCGGATTCCTGGTAACTGACCCAAGGATTATCGAGGATCCTGAGGTAATCGAGACCATTACATACCGTGAATTAAGAGAGCTTGCTTATATGGGCGCTACCGTTCTTCACGAGGATGCTATTTTCCCGGTCCGCAAAGCAGAAATCCCCATTAATATTAAAAATACCAATGCTCCCCAGGAAAAGGGTACGCTGATTGTTGCACATACCTGTCATAAACCTAAATATACCATCACCGGTATTGCAGGTAAAAAGGGTTTTGCAGCTATCAATATAGAAAAAGATATGATGAATGCGGAAATTGGATTCGGGCGGAAAGTTCTTGGGGTATTCGAAGAAAATGATATCTCATTTGAACATATGCCTTCCGGTATTGACACCATGACGGTATTTGTACATCAGTCAGAATTTGAAGAAAAAGAACAGAAGGTACTTCAGGGTATCCAGAGAAGTGTACACCCGGATTACATTGATTTAGAGTCAGATCTGGCACTTATTGTAGGCAGGGGAATGCGTTCTACAAGAGGCACCGCAGGCAGAATATTCTCTGCGTTAGCCCATGCAAATATTAACGTGAAGATGATCGACCAGGGTTCCAGTGAATTGAATATAATTATTGGCGTGCGCAATGAAGATTTTGAGACGGCGATTAAAGCGATCTACGATATTTTCGTAACAATCCAGTTATAGCCGGAAGTCCGTCAGGACACCTGTCTTTGTGGTGAGAATGGGTCAAAGAGCCTGTTTAACAGGAAATTTTGTATTTTCTGCCATAATAGTTTGACATGAAATTCACAATTCGTTATAATGTTTATATTAAAGAGTAAACGAGATTATGCATTTGGAGGATGGTATTGTGGAGGAAAAAGAAATTTCAAAAGCCGTCATTAAAAGGCTGCCTCGTTATTACCGTTACCTGGGAGATTTGCTGGAGGATGGTGTGGAGCGCATATCTTCGAATGATTTGAGCGACCGCATGCAGGTGACAGCATCTCAGATCCGGCAGGATTTAAATAACTTTGGCGGTTTTGGACAACAGGGATATGGTTATAACGTGAAGTATCTTTATAATGAGATAGGAAAGATTTTGGGCCTGGATAAAACTTATAATATGATTATCGTAGGTGCCGGCAATCTTGGACAGGCATTGGCAAACTATGTGAAGTTTGAAAAGCGCGGGTTCTGGATCAAAGGTATCTTTGATGTGAATCCAAGGCTTCAGGGCGTGACGGTACGTGGAATTGCGATTCGGATGACAGATGATCTTCCGCAGTTTGTCAGGGATAATGAGATTAAGATAGCAGCGCTGACGCTGCCGAAGGAAAACGCTGAACAGATGGCAAATCTTCTGATTGAGAATGGAGTGAAGGCAATCTGGAATTTTGCTCATATTGATCTGCGCCTGCCGGAAGATGTAATCGTGGAAAATGTACATCTTTCTGAGAGCCTGATGCAGTTATCCTATAACATTAACCGTTATGAAAAGGAACATGAAATTAAAGAATAAGGAAATGGTCAGAATAACGCGTAGGAGGATATCAGAGAGATATTTTTACGCGTTGTTTTGCGTTTGAGCTTGTTTGAAAGTAGGTGATAAATATGGAATATCTGGTAACAGCAGAAGAGATGAAACGATGTGATCAGACTACCATCGAGAAATTTGGGGTTCCGTCCATGGTTTTAATGGAGCGGGCGGCACTGGCTTGTACAGAAGAGCTGACAGATGGCAGCTTTGACCTTAAAAATGTCCTGGTTGTGTGCGGAAGCGGCAATAACGGAGGCGATGGATTCGCCATTGCAAGGCTGCTGCATCTGCGAGGGATAGCAGTTTCCGTATATTTTGCGGGAAAAGAGGCATCTTGTACACAAGAAACCAGATTACAGAAGAATATCTGCGAAAAATATGGTGTGATTTTCGTAAGTAAGTTGGGGGTAGGTGAATATACTAGTATAGTAGACGCTATGTTTGGAGTAGGTCTATCCAGAAATTTAGAAGGTTCTTACGCGGAAGTGATCGGTTATATGAATCAGTCAAAGGCAGCCATCCTGGCGGTGGATATTGCTTCCGGAGTCAGTGCAGATACCGGAAAAGTGATGGGAACGGCGGTCAGGGCAGATAAGACTGTAACGTTTGCATTTAAAAAGATCGGCCACGTCTTATATCCTGGAACAGAGTATGCCGGGAGCGTCAGTGTGAAGGATATAGGAATAACCGTGGATGGTTTTGAAAATCAGCTGCCGGATGTCGTCTCTTACACCGAAAGGGATTTGCAGCTGCTGCCTCCCAGATTAGCGTATTCCAATAAGGGCACTTACGGAAAGGTTCTTGTAGTGGCTGGATCTTTAAATATGTGCGGGGCAGCTTTTTTATCGGCAAAGGCAGCATATAAGACAGGGGCGGGACTGGTACAGATCTTCACGGAAGAAAGTAACCGTACCATGCTTCAGACTATGCTGCCGGAAGCAATTCTTACCACTTATGATACCTGTGATTTCAGGCATGAGCAGTTAGAAGAAGCAGCAGAGTGGGCAGATGTGATTGTATTTGGACCCGGAATTGGAAAGAAAGCAGATAAGCGTAAAATGCTGGAACTTCTTGTAAAACTACAGGATAAGCCGCTTTTGATTGATGCGGACGGCCTGAATCTGCTGGCAGAAAATCCACAGCCTTTAGACGATCGGAAACGTCCGGCAGTGGTGACGCCTCATGTGGGCGAAATGAGCAGACTCTGCCATGCGGGAAAAAAAGATGTTCTGGATAACCTATTTCAAACAGCGTGTACTTATGCATCGACTCATGGAGTCATCTGCGTTTTGAAGGATGCAAGGACAATTGTATCAGACGGGCATGGAGTCTATGTGAACCAAAGCGGAAACAACGGCATGGCAGTGGGCGGTTCCGGGGATGTACTGACGGGTATTATAGCCGGATTGATGGCTCAGAAAATGCCGGAGCCGGAAGCAGCAAGACTGGGAGTCTATCTCCACGGCATGTCAGGTGATGCAGCAAGGGACAGATGTGGTGCCTATGCTATGCTGGCAACAGATATCATTGAAGGCTTACAGGAAATACTGATCAGAGGAGAAAAGGAACATGCAGAAATATAGCAGGGTCTGCGCTGTCATCAGCCTGGATGCCGTAGAAGAAAACTTTAAGAACATGAGAGCAAATATAAATCCCGAAACGAAAATGATTGCGGTGGTAAAAACCGATGGATACGGCCATGGAGCTGTTCCGGTGGCTAAACTGGTGGAAGACTATCATTATATATGGGGATTTGCTGTTGCAACTGCGGAAGAGGCTCAGATCCTCAGAAGAAACCAAATCCAAAAGCCGGTTCTTATTTTAGGATATACATTTGAAGAGCATAACGAGATGCTGGTGAGGCTTGATATACGTCCTGTGGTCTTTAAACTGGAAACAGCGAAAGCTTTGTCAGAAGAAGCAGCCAGACAGGGAAAGACGGTTAATATCCACCTGGCACTGGACACGGGAATGAGCAGAATCGGATTTACAGACACAAAAGAGAGTATAGAAGTGATCCTGGAAATTGCAAAATTACCAAACCTTAAGATAGAAGGGCTGTTTACCCACTTTGCCAGATCGGATGAAGCAGATAAGACCAGTGCCTGGGGGCAGTTAGCCCGCTATCAGGACTTTTTAGAACAATTGTCTGCTGCTGGTATCAGGATACCCCTGAAACATTGCAGCAACAGTGCAGGGATTATCGATCTTCCGGAAGCGAATATGGATGCAGTGCGTCCGGGTATCAGTATTTACGGAATATATCCTTCTTCGGAAGTAAAGAAGGAAAAGGTTCCGCTTAAGCCTGTAATGCAGCTCAAGAGCCATATTGTTTACATAAAGGAATTAGAAGCAGGAATTCCTGTCAGTTATGGTGGTACCTTTGTAACAGAGAAGAAAACAAAGGTAGCCACGATTCCGGTGGGATATGGAGATGGTTATCCGCGCAGCCTGTCAGGGAAGGGCTGGGTTCTGATCCATGGAAAAAAAGCGCCGATTCTGGGGAGAGTCTGCATGGATCAGTTTATGGTGGATATCAGTGATATTGATGAAGCAAAGGAATTGGATGAAGTTACGCTTTTTGGGGAGAGCGAGGGGGCAATTCTGCCGGTAGAAGATTTGAGCAGTATCTGCGGACGTTTTCCGTATGAATTCGTCTGTGATATTGGAAAACGGATACCCAGGATCTATGTCCACAAAGGGGAGATTGTGTTGACACGGGATTATTTTGACGAATAATTCCCGATAAGTTACATACACAAAAATGCATACTCATGAAGAATATGGAAATACTAGAGTTAATCTTTAATTAACCATAACGTATGAATCGGAGTGTGAAATGTGTGATTATTAAACGCGGAGATATTTTTTATGCGGACCTGAGGCCGGTAATAGGGTCCGAACAAGGGGGAATAAGACCGGTTCTGATTATTCAGAACGACATTGGAAATAAGCACAGCCCAACTGTAATCTGTGCTGCAATTACATCAAAGATGAATAAGGCGAAGCTGCCAACCCATGTGGAAATTGATGCCGGAAAATATGCAATTGTAAAAGATTCGGTAATTTTATTGGAACAGCTTCGTACAATCGATAAAAAACGTTTAAAAGACAGGGTGTGTCATCTGGATATGGAAATCTTACGTCAGGTAGACCGGGCACTTAAAATCAGTCTGGAATTATCTACATAACTTGACTAATTCCCGGGAAGATGATATATTTTCTAGTGATAAGTAACTGTTTGGTAACTGTGAAGGTTCTGGACGTACAACAAGAAGGAGTTTTTTTACAAATGGATAGTGGTGGGAGTCCTGCGACAGGATTCATCGTTTTTTTAATATTTATAGTGCTGGATGCAGTATTATTTGGATTTGGATCTGCCGTTCAGGCATTGAATGAAGGCGAATTGGAGCGGGACGAAGCACAGGGCAGCGGTAAAGCCCGAATGCTTCTGCGCGCCAAGGCGGCTCCGGAGCGGCTTATTGGTACAATTCAGGTCACAACGACACTTTTGTGTATGCTGGCAGGCGGTGTACTGCTGCGTCCTGCATCTGCATTGTGGAAACTGCTGCTGGACAAAACTGGTCTTGGGCAAATTCTGCCTGGTGGTCTTTATCAATTACTATACATGTTTCTGGCAGTGATCTGTATGCTTTTTCTCTTGTATACATTTGGCATATTGCTTCCGAAAAAACTGGGAGCGCATTATTGCAGGAAATGGGCATTTGGACAGTTAGCACTTGTGCATATAATTGTGGTTCTGTTTAGTCCTGTTACATATTTATTTACAGCAGTTGTAAATGTAATTGTCCGGCTATTTGGGATTGACCCGAAAAAGCTGCAGGATGATGTAACGGAAGAGGAAATTATCTCAATGGTGAACGAAGGTCATGAACAGGGTGTCCTGGAAGCCAGCGAAGCAGAGATGATTACGAATATATTTGAATTCAGGGATAAAGAAGCCCAGGATATCATGACTCACAGAAAAAATATTATTGCAGTGAATGAGGAAAAGACCCTGAAGGAAAGCCTGCAGTTTATGCTGGACAGTACAAATTCCAGATTTCCCGTATTTCAGGACAATATTGATAATATTACAGGTATCCTGCACTTAAAAGATGCCATGCGTTTTCATACAAAAAACAAATATGATAACTGGGCAGTGAAGGATATTCCGGAATTAATCCGGCCGGCAGTATTCATACCGGAGACCAGAAATATCAACCTTCTGTTCCAGAGTATGCAGTCTAAAAAGCTTCAGATGGTAATCGTTGCGGATGAGTATGGACAGACAGCGGGATTGATCGCGTTAGAGGATATCCTGGAAGAGATTGTGGGAAATATCCTGGATGAGTATGACCTTGACGAAATATTAATTGAGGAACAGCCGGATGGAAATTATATTATGGATGGTATGACACCCCTGGAAGATGTGGAAGAAATACTTCATATCGAGCTTCAGTCAGATGACTTTGAAACACTTAATGGCTATCTGATCTATCGCCTGGATAAAATACCGGATGAAAAGGAAGACTCGGAAATAATAGAAAGCGGCTACGCGTTCAAAATTCTGAGCGTTGCCAATAAAACAATACAAAAAGTAAGAGTCAGTAAATTAAAGGAAGAAGTTCCAAAAGAAATTACAGAAGAATAATTAAAGATAAAAGAAAGATAAAAGGAGTAATCAAGATGTCAGGACATTCAAAATTTGCCAATATTAAACACAAAAAGGAAAGAAATGATGCTGCGAAAGGCAAGATTTTCACCATTATCGGAAGAGAAATTGCGGTTGCCGTAAAAGAAGGCGGTGCAGATCCGGATAATAACAGCAGACTTCGTGATGTAATTGCCAAAGCCAAAGCCAATAACATGCCCAATGATACCATTGACCGTGGAATTAAGAAAGCAGCCGGCGATGCCAACGCAGTTAACTATGAATACGTTTCCTATGAAGGATATGGACCAAACGGAATTGCCATTATTGTAGATGCACTAACCGATAATAAAAACCGTACCGCAGCCAATGTAAGAAGTGCTTTTACAAAAGGAAGCGGAAGCATCGGGACGCCGGGATGTGTATCCTACAGCTTTGATAAAAAGGGCCAGATCATCATTGACAAAGAAGAATGTGATATGGATGCGGACGATCTGATGATGATAGCACTGGATGCAGGTGCTGAAGACTTCCAGGAAGAAGAAGACAGCTATGAGATCATCACAGACCCGGATGAATTCAGTAACGTCCGGGAAGCATTGGAAAAAGAAGGCATTCAGATGGCAGAAGCAGAAGTGACCATGATTCCGCAAAATTATGTGGAACTGACAGATGAGACAGCAGTGAAGAACCTGCAGAAGACGTTAGATCTTCTGGATGAAGATGATGATGTACAGTATGTCTACCATAACTGGGAAGAGATCGAATAAATTAAATAAATATTATTATGGGACTTTATGTTTGTTTCTGATGGAGACAGACATGAAGTTTTTTTATTCAAAAGATTGTTTCTCATATATCGTTGTTAGAATTTTGGGTATTTGAAAAACAGTCAGGGGGAATTGACAGAAAATATAGAATTTTGATGACAAATATTTCAAATTATAGTATGATATTCCTTATAAACAAGTACAACACGCAAAGGCAGAAGAGGGATGTTGTATAATATGTTGATTTCAGGAGGAAGGTTATGAGTGGAGCAGGGAGAAAAGTAAAAAGATTGTTAGTGGGAGTAACGGCAGCTCTGGTGTTTTTCAGTATAGTACCAGATGCATTGCCCATTACCCAGAATGTATCCAGGGTAAAGGCGGCAAGTATAAAAATTGTTCCCAAAAATGTTACATTGATGAAGGGACAGCGTAAAAAGCTGAAGGTGACAGGAACAAAGAAAAAAGTCACCTGGTCCATTAGCAACAGAAAAATTGCTGAGATAAAGAAAGACGGAACACTGGTTGCAAAGTCAGGAGGGTCTGCTAATATCACGGCAAATGTTGGCGGCAAGAAATATAAAGGCAGTGTTAGGGTAGAAACTCCCAAATTAAGTGCTGCAAGCAAGACCCTTAAGGTGGGACAGACATATAATCTGAAATTGTTGAAAACAAAGCAGAAGGTTACCTGGAGTAGCACCAGATCATCAATTGCAACAGTTACACAAAAGGGTAAGGTAACAGCTAAAAAAAGTGGAAGTACAACCATAACGGCAAAGGTTTCAGGAAAGAAATTTACCTGCAGTATAAAGGTTAATGCAAAGACGGAAAAACCGAATCAATCCGTTTCTGCAAGCCATAAAAAATTAAAAAACTTCATACTCTCATACGGAGACCGCAACAGTTCCGGAAATCGGTTTATTAAACTAACGGATGCTCGTTCAGGATATACATATGGTATTGTATATGAAAGTGCTTATGACAGGTTTAGCTTTGTGGGTGTAATGAATGAAACTGAAGCAAGTCTGGCATTTGCCATGAATGTAGAAATTGTCAGATCTGATTTGATTAAACCTGAACTTGTTTTTTCGGTTAACAACTCCTATGCTGGGTTTAAGGCAACTGCGGAATTTAAGGCATCTAAATATAAGAGAAATTCTAAAGTGTATTTTACGATAAACACTTATGCAGGAAATGTGAGTGAGAGTGGTATTCAGGAAACAGCCAATTTAGGATTACAGTTATCGTTTATGAACTGGGATTATCTGCTGAGAAGCCAGACAGGGCTTTCTATGAAGGATATCGGGTTTACGTCATATAAATAATTGGGAAAGAGTAAGCAGGGGGCATCTGCCACAGATGCCCCCTGCTTTTGTCTAAACTTGCAACTTTTACCTGGGAATGTTATACTAAAACCTGCCACAATTAATCAGTTTGGAGGAAAACAGATGGTAAAATTTTTAAAAGAAAACAAAGCAGCCCTTGTTATCATATGCGCAGCCGCAGTATTCCTCATTGTCGGCGTACTTAACGGGGAGGCAGCTACCGTGTTTCAAAAGGCAACCAATATATGCCTGGAATGTATTGGAATCGGATAAGGAGGCGTAAAATGGGAATATTTACAAAATTAAGGAATCATATACGTCTCGTTGTACAGATCGCATTTACGGCTCTTTCAAATGGCTATGTAAATGGGTTTCTGGGTGGGACTATTTTTAAAGGAAGTACAAAAAATCTGTGTGTGCCGGGGTTAAACTGCTATTCCTGTCCGGGAGCATTGGGTTCCTGCCCGATTGGTTCTCTTCAGGCGGTGCTGGGCAGCCGGAAATACCAGTTCTCTTTTTATGTCATTGGTTTCCTGATGGCATTCGGCGCTTTCTTTGGGCGGTTTATCTGTGGGTGGCTGTGTCCCTTTGGACTTGTCCAGGATCTGCTCCACAAGATTCCATTTCCGGTGAAGATTCGGAAGGTTCCGGGAGATAAATTCTTAAAATATCTGAAATACATAATTCTGGTTGTATTTGTCATCATACTTCCCATGTTTGCAGTAAATCTCCTGGGAAATGGAGACCCCTGGTTCTGCAAATGGATTTGTCCATCGGGAACACTGTTTGGCGGTATTCCACTGGTATCAGCCAATCCACCTCTTCAGGAAGCAATCGGATTTCTGTTCAACTGGAAGATGGGGCTTTTGATTTTAATCATTGTGCTGTCTATCGTAATTTACCGTCCATTCTGCAGATATCTTTGCCCATTGGGAGCCATATACGGATGCTTTAACAAGGTTTCTATATACCGCTACAAAGTGGATGATAAAAAATGCATCAATTGCAAAAAATGCCAGAAGGTATGTGAAATGAATATCCCGGTATATGAGACACCAAACAGTGCAGAGTGCATCCGATGCGGAAAATGTAAAAAATCCTGTCCTACGGGAGCAATTTCTTCTACTATGTCGAAATTATATGGGACATTTTACAAAAAATAGTGGGATTTATTAATTTTTTCATATAATATATTGACGTTTTTCTTAAAATAGTGTATAGTCACATTTATGAACATGACGCTTTAATGCGAGAAAGCGTTGATTCGGAAAAGAAAAACAGGAGAGAGAATATTATGAAAAAAGCATTATCTATGTTATTGGCAATGGGTCTTGTTGTTTCTATGGTAGCAGGGTGCGGTTCCGGCAGCGGAAGCACGGAGACGAAAGCTTCAAAGGAGACAAGTGCGGCTTCTACAGAGGGTGCAACAACGGAAGGCGCTGCTACAGATGCAGCCGGAGAAGATGCGACAGAGACAGCAAGTGCAGCAAAAGCAGACACGGATAAGGTATATAAGATTGGTGTCTGTCAGTTAGTGCAGCATGATGCTTTGGATGCGGCTTATGAAGGATTTGTTGAGGGCTTGAAGGAAGCTGGATACGTAGACGGAGAAAATATCCAGATTGATTACCAGAATGCTCAGGGAGACCAGTCCAACTGCAGTACCATTGCGTCCAAACTGGTAAATGACCAGTCTGATCTGATTCTTGCAATTGCAACACCTGCAGCACAGGCATGTGCAAATGCCACAGAGCAGATCCCTATCGTACTTACAGCAGTTACCGATCCGGCAGCAAGCGGATTAGTGGAAACAAACGAAGCACCGGGAGCAAATATTACCGGAACTTCGGACTTAACACCCGTAAAAGAGCAGATGGATTTATTAAAGGAAATGCTTCCGGATGCGAAGAAAATTGCAGTCCTTTACTGCTCCAGTGAAACCAATTCCAAAATTCAGGCAGATATGGCAAAAGAAGCTGCTGAAGCAATCGGACTGGAGACACAGGAAGCAACCGTTTCCAACTCTAACGAGATCCAGCAGGTCGTTCAGAACCTGGTGGGAAAAGTAGATGCTATTTATGCGCCTACAGATAATATGATTGCAGCAGGTATGCAGACCGTTTCCATGGTAGCAAATCCGGCAGGCATTCCGATAATCTGCGGTGAAGAAGGAATGGTTAATAACGGAGGCCTTGCAACAAGAGGTATCAATTACTTCAACCTGGGCAAACAGACAGGTGCACAGGCTGCTAAGATTTTAGCTGGCGAAGGCGATCCTGCATCTATGCCGATCGAATACTTAAAAGATGTTGATACTGTAATCAACAAAGATGCAGCAGAGGAACTGGGACTTGAGATTCCTGCAGACTTAATGGAGTTTGTTAAGACACCGGCTGCAACAACAGAAGCTTCATCAGAGGAGACTTCTGCGACAGAAGAATAAAAAAGATGGCTGTTTCAAAAGGCGTTTTGAAACGGCCATTTTATAACAATGGAGGTAGAGATGAGCATTTTAATGGCGATATTTGGGGCAGTGTCCCAGGGATTATTGTGGAGCCTGATGGCACTGGGGGTATACATAACATTTAAAATATTGGACTTCGCAGATATGACATGCGATGGAAGTTTTGCACTGGGCGGATGTATCAGTGCGGTTTTTTGCGTTAAGCTGCATATGAATCCATTTCTGACCCTGTTTTTTGCATTAGCAGCAGGAGGACTGGCAGGAGCAGTTACCGGCATACTTCACACAAAGCTTAAGATTCCCGCTATATTATCGGGAATCCTGACGATGATTTCTCTCTACTCAATTAACCTGAGAATTATGGGGCAGGCGAATACGCCTATTAATACCAGAGATAAAGGTACGGATACCATAGTAACAATGCTGGTAAAAATTCTGCCGGACAGTCTGCAGAAAAATACAAATATCAATACCATTGTTGTTTGTATTATCGGACTGATTATTGCAATTGCGGCAATCGCATTGCTGTACTGGCTCTTCGGAACGGAAATCGGAAGTGCACTCCGCGCTACCGGAAATAATGAAGCCATGATCCGCGCACTGGGTGTGGATACGGACAAGATGAAAATATTCGGACTGGTTATCGGAAATGCCCTTGTGGGTCTGTCCGGTGCCTTGGTTGTGCAGGCGCAGAAAGTTGCCGACGTAGGTATGGGAACGGGAACCATCGTAATCGGCCTGGCATCTATTGTAATTGGTGAAGTAGTTATGGGAAAACGTCTGAACTTTGCAGGAAAGCTTGGTTCTGCTATTTTAGGTTCTATTCTGTACCGGGTTATTGTAGCCGTTGTGCTACAGCTGGGTATGGATTCCAACGATATGAAACTGTTAACAGCGGTTATTGTAACAATTGCTCTGGCCGTTCCGGTGTTTTCCAAAAAACTGGTAGTTAAGAATTAGGAGGCGAGCAGATATGTTAACAATAAAAGATGTATATAAAACATTTAATCCCGGTACAATTAATGAAAAAAAAGCACTTCAGGGGCTGAATCTGCATGTTCATCCGGGGGATTTTATCACGATTATCGGCGGTAATGGTGCCGGTAAATCTACAATGTTAAATATGGTTGCGGGTGTATATCCCATTGATTCCGGAAGCATTGTGCTGGATGGGGACGACATTTCAAAGAAGCCGGAGTATCAGAGAGCCGGGAATCTGGGCAGGGTTTTCCAGGATCCCATGATGGGAACGGCATCCAGTATGGAAATTCAGGAAAACCTGGCACTTGCGTATAGAAGAGGAAAGAAAAGAGGACTTGGATGGGGGATCACCAAAAAAGAGAAAGAAATCTTCCAGACTGCCCTGAAATCTCTGGATCTGGGGCTGGAAGACCGTATGACTTCTAAGGTAGGACTCTTGTCCGGCGGTCAGCGCCAGGCACTGACACTGTTGATGGCATCCCTTCAGAGACCGAAAGTACTGCTTTTAGACGAGCATACAGCAGCGCTTGATCCGAAGACAGCGAAAAAGGTACTTGATCTGACGGTTAAAATTGTAGATACTCATAAGCTGACTGCACTTATGGTTACTCATAACATGAAGGATGCAATCCGTATTGGTAACCGGTTGATTATGATGTATGACGGACATATTATTTATGATGTTTCCGGAGAGGAGAAGAAAAACCTGCAGGTTGCCGATCTTCTCAAAAAATTCGAAGTGGAAAGCGGTGGAGAATTTGCTAACGACCGCATGATTTTAGCTTAATTGTGAAAAAATTAATAGAAAACATTGCTAATTTTATGATAATGATTTATTATAAAATTAGCATTTTTTTTGTTAGATAATATGGTATCCTGTCGAAATTTATATTTTTATTATGAAAGGCAGAGAAGGAGGCACGGGTTATGCAATGCAGACGGTGCAAAACAATATTCAGCTATGAAAAGACGGAAGGAATCTGCCCAAAATGTGCAGCATATAACAGACCTGGCGGCGAGCTGGATGAAGATCTTATTGAAAAGAAATATAATAAGGATTTCGGTCAGGAAATATACCGCATGAACGAGGTACATCAAGATCTGCATAAGAAGTATGATACCGGAAAGGATGTCCACAAGACAAGAGCGGATATCTATCAAGAAAAAGAACAGCCCTACAAAAATAATCTGGCAAAAGGGATATTGACAGGGGGAATCATCTTATTCGTTGTGTTTGGTGTGGTTGGGGTTGCAGCATTTTACGGTATGAAGTCACAAACGGAGGTGAATACCGATAGGCCAATCGAGGTAATACAGGCAGATGCGGGTTCTGCTATTGACATAGGCGGTCAGCTGGTTTCTTTTTCGGCCGCCAGAGTTATTGAAACAGAGCAAATAGGAGGTATGCTGCCGGAGGGTAAAAAACTGGTGGCTGTAGAGGAACAGTTGGAAATATCCGATATCTGGGATGCAGATTCCTATTATTATACAGATCCCTATATTGCAGTCAATGGTTTGTTTCAAATGCCGCTTAAATCCTATGATGTAAAGGATTATCTGCCCGGGCTGAATGTGATGGATGATGCATTTGCTTCCTATGAAGGGCAGTATGATGGCATACAGAATGGCGTCTTATTATATATTGCGGACGAGGATCTGGAACAGATTACACTGCGGGTGCCGGACTGGGGCGGCACAGGCAAGGAGAAAACTCCGGTGAGGATCTATCAGATTGAGCTTCAGATAGAAGAGGGCAGATAGGAGGCAGGAATGGCAATACAGACAAGGAATACCGGAACAAAAAATTCAAAGGCAGTATTTGCAGTGATTCTTTTATTTGTGGTGGTCGGTGTGATCATGCAGGCGTCGGAAGATAAGGAAGCGGACCAGGCAGTGAAAGATTATAAAACTGATCTTGCAGTGGAGGGTATCTCTGCACAGGAAATCGGAACCGTTTATCAGGGAATGGAAGCGGAAGCAGGATACCGCTTTTATTATATCAACTCGGCTGTCCGCAACAATGGAAAAGCCAATGCGGATTCCGTATATAATTATTTGCTCACCTTTTATAAAAACGATGGAGATAATGTCATCGATGTAACGTCTTACCCGGAAACAGTTTATGAAAATCCATTTTCAGCTGGCAGCCAGCCCTGTATTCCATCCGGTGAAATCGCCGCAGTTCAGCAGGTGGTTCAGGTAAAGGACGGAGTAAACAGTATAACCGGGGATTTTTATAATTATTACCAGGACAAACCCTCCCAGTACGCGATAGAGATCCCTTAAAAATTGCAGATCCTGGGATAAAGTGTTAATTATTTGGCAATGCACCAGTTTAGTGAGTCAAAGTGATGTTATATATTTCTAACTATTAGTGAATCTTCTAAAATTATTTAAAAAAATACAATACTCATTGTTGAGAATTCATATATTGTATGTTATAATATCCCCATCTAAGGGTTATGATATATGACTCTGTGAAGTATTTAACAAATAAGAGGAAAGGAGAGTGGATAACAGTGCATTTAGTTAAAGATGAAAATGGTAACATTTGTGCGCATGCGCATGAACATGTCCATCCTCACACCCATACTTACGAACACAACCATGCACATGATCACGCGCATGGCCAAGAAGATGAGCACATGCATTCTCATGATGGAAATTGCAGCTGCGACAGTGCATCCTGCGATGAGAACAACTGTGGATGCGGATGTGGAGCCGGGGAAACAACCCCGAACAAAGAAAATATTGCGTTATTAACCTACATGTTACAGCATAATGAACATCATGCGGCAGAGCTGGATCAGATGGCGGCTAAGCTAAACGAAGCCGGAGCCGAAGGCGCGGCTGAACAGATCAGAAAAGCAGTAGATGAGTTCCAAAAAGGAAACATGTATTTAGGAGTTGCACTTGCAATGGTCAAGGAGCAGCAATAGGAGGTCATAGAGATGTGCTTAGCTACGGCATATAATATCAACAAAGAAGACAGTATCATTTTACAATATGTTAGTATGATCGAAGTGGAAGGCACGAACATCACCCTGACTGATGTAATGGGGGAACGTAAAGTCGTGGAAGGAACCATTGCAATGGTGGACCTGACCGGCGGAGTTGTTAAAATTAACTGCCTTGATTAGGAAGGGCAGTTAAAATAAAACTAAAATAACGGAGGTATTAGTAAGATGAAAAGCGTAGTCGACATTATGAAGGAGAGAACATCATTTTCTTTCGAGGTATTCCCTCCAAAGGCTGAACAGCCAATGGAACCATTATTAAACACACTGGACGAACTCTATCAGTTCGATCCTGATTTTATCAGCTGTACATATGGCGCCGGCGGCTCTAATGCAGGACGTAATGTGGAGATTTGTAAAGCTATTGCGGACAGCGGACACAGAGCAGTAACTCATTTTACCTGTATTGGAAACACAAAAGAAAAAATGAAAGCTGAGTTACAGGCATACCTGGATAACGGTGTAAACCATATTCTGGCGCTTCGCGGAGACTTACCGGCAGGCTGGGAAGGAACACGTGGAGATTTTAATTATGCAAACGAATTAGTAGCTTTCATCAGAGCAGAATTTGGTGATCAGTTTACAATCGCTATGGCAGGCGATCCTGAAAAACATATTCAATGTCCGACCTTTGAAGAAGATATTGCACATCTGAAAATGAAACAGGATGCAGGCGCTGATTATATTATGACTCAGCTGTGCTTCGATATGGAGCAGTTTAAGAGATGGGTACATCAGATCAGAAAAGCCGGAATCACACTTCCAATCGATGTAGGTGTAATGCCTGTATTAAATAAAGATGCTGCTATCCGTATGGCATTATCCATGAACGGATGCTCTATTCCAAGAGATCTTGCTGAAATAATCAGCAGGTACTACAATGATCCGGAAGGATTTAAAAAAGCCGGTATCGATTATACCGTACATCAGTTATACCAGTTCATTGGTGAAGGTGTGGAAGGTATTCATTTATACGCATTAAACAAATCTGCAGCAGTTTCCGAAATCTTAACAAGATCCGGACTCAGAGCAAAAGCAGAATAGACTATAGGAAATGACAGGAGGCACCCGTAATGACACATACAATTGCAGT
>OBXO01000610.1_pt1 | contig 25053 bp, 23 predicted proteins | sample 1501431 | NCBI WGS metagenome assembly OBXO01 (sample SAMEA2580163, study PRJEB22360) | human gut metagenome | biome: human gut; feature: human-associated habitat; material: faeces | place: Denmark | collected 2008/2010 | reverse complement strand
CAATATAATAATCTAACACAGCATAATTTTAATTATAAGTTTATATATTTTTTACTACTAACTTTTTCTTATTAAAATTTTTCTATCAAATTGATCCGTTATAAAAATTATAAAACTCCTTAGATTATAATCTAAGGAGTTTTATAATAGTATTACTTTTCCAATTTTAAAGGACTTTCTTCTAATATAAAAATGCGAAGTATAATATAAGTAAATGCACACACCCAAACTATTATAAGTAATGGGCGAAGCTTCTTACAGGTGTCAGAAAAACTACATCCTATAATAGCTCCTACAATAAGAATAGCCATTTTAAAAATAAACCAATCTTCTACTTTAAAGTTAGTAACTTGACTATTTACACGTTCTATAAGTTGTTGCATCCTAGTCCCTCCCTCGTATCTTTTATACCTTTAGTATACCTTGTTACTTACTATAATTCTACCTTTTAGGCTATACAACCTAAATATTTTGTTGCAAAGTCTTATTCTGATTCAACTCAGGCCAGATGAGCATCAACATAGTAATAAAGCAGGCCGCTCCTCCGATAAAATTAGAGATAGGTTCAGCCATAAATACACCTGCTATATTTAATCCAAATAATCTCGGCAGAATAAGTGTAAGTGGAATAACAATAATGGCCTTTCTAAATAAGGAAAAGAATATAGCTTGCTTAGACTTCCCGAGTCCTACAAATACAGATTGTCCTGCAAATTGAAGCGCCATCATAAAGAATCCGAAAAAATAAATCTTCATAGCTGGTATACCTGCCTGAATAATAGCTTCATCATGATTAAAAATTTGGATGAAGAAAGCTGGAAAACCATGTACAACAGCCCAGGCCACTAATGTATATAAAATACATGCTCCTGACATAAATTTGATAGCAATTTTAACCCTACTATAAGCCTTTGCACCATAGTTATAACCTATTACGGGTTGAGCACTATTGGTGACACCTAAAACAGGCATGGTCACTAATTCTCTTACTGTATTAATAATAGTCATAACCCCTACATAGAGGTCTCCCCCGTAAAACTGCAGACTAGCATTACAAACAATCTGAACAGCACCATTGGTAATAGCCATAATAAATCCTGATAATCCAAGACCTACTATCTTTTTGACACGCTCCTTCTTAAGCTTAAAACAAGTTACTTTAAGCTTTAGAAGAGCTTTCTTCCCAGTTAAAAACTTTATAATCCATATAGCTGATAGGATTTGTGAAATAACTGTAGCTAAAGCTGCTCCTTGAACCCCCATATTAAAACCAAATATAAAAATTGGGTCTAAAATAATATTAGCTACAGCACCAATAGCTACTGTTAGCATACCTATTTTTCCAAATCCTTGCGCATTGATAAAACTATTCATACCTAGTCCTATCATCACAAATAAACTCCCTAAAAGATAAATAGTAATATAGTCATTTGCATAAGGAAAGGTTGACTCACTTGCTCCAAACAAGAAGAGCAGGGGTTTCTTAAAGAGTAAGCCTAATAGAGTAAGCAGTATTCCAAAACTTATGAGTAGTACAAAAGCATTTCCCATAATATGTTCTGCTTCTTCATCCTCCCCTGCCCCTCTTGCTATAGAAAAAAGTGGTGCACCACCCATACCAAATAGATTGGCAAAAGCAATTACAATTGTAATAATAGGCAATGCTAACCCTAGCCCAGTTAAAGATAAAGTAGCATTTTCTGGCATCCTCCCTATGTACATCCTATCTACTACATTGTAGAGTACATTAATCAGTTGTGCTAATGTCATAGGCACAGCAAGTTTTAATATACTACCTATGACACTTCCCTTTGAAAAATCAGTTTCCATATTTGTCTCTTCTTTCTTCTAGTATGATTCAGTTACTAAATTATTATATTTCAAATTTATCTTGTATTTCAATTTATTTATTCTAAACCTTCATCTAAAGTTAAAGTCTATAAAAAAATCCTCTTTAGAAAACTAAAGAGGATAGTATGTCATCTTTCCTTCAGAATAAACACCAGCTTTTCTAAGCTGTCCACAACCTGTTACAGCTTCTTTTGCTGCATCTAACTTTGGATCTGCATATTTAGTAAACCAGTTCGCCAGTTCACTACGAAGTTTTTCTTCTATTTCCTTGTACTCTAACTGGCCAATTAAATTATTCTTTTCTCCTGGATCTTCACTTAGATGATAAAGTTCGTGTGGTCCATAAGGATAGCGATGTATGTATTTCCATTCTTTTGTACGAATCATACGGTTCGGACCATATTCATCTAAAATGATAATGCTTTGATCCTCGGCCTCTTCTCCTAGAAGACTGTGTTTAAAGCTTCTACCTGGTAAGCGGTCACTCAGCTCTTCATCAATTTCCAGCCAATCTACTAATGTATGAATAATATCATAGTGACTTGCTATATCAAAACTTATCTTGCCACCTTCAAATGCCTTCGGATAACTTATAATAAAAGGTACTTTAACAGCTGTGTCATATAAATTCATCGGGAAAGTTCCATTGCCTTTTCCCCAAATACCATGATGTCCCATATTCATACCATTATCAGCACTAAATATAATCATGGTATTTTCAAGTTCACCTTTTTCTCTAAGCTTGTCTAAAATTCGTCCTACACCTGCATCCATAGCACTTACTGCAGCATAGTAACCTCTTAAAAGTCTCTTTCTTTCTTCTCCTATGCCAATTGGTGCGCTATGAATTTGATTTGGATGGATAGGTTCATTTGGTGTTGCATTAAATTCACAGTCTCTGTAAAGGTCTACAAATTCCTTCGGGTGCTGATTTTCATCCCAAGGGTCATGAGGTGCTGTATAATTGACATTTATGTAATAAGGCTCTTCTTTACTACTAAGCTCTTCAATATACTCAATAGCTTTATTTGTAATGACATCTGTAATATAACGATTTTCATAATAGATTTCACCATTCTCAATAACATCTGCTTTATAGTAATAACAACCTCCTCGGCCTATGGTAAACCACTTGGAATATCCATGCTGTGGTGTCATACTATCTCCAAGATGCCACTTTCCAGCTAGTGCACAAGTATAGCCATTTTCACTTAAAATATCTGTATAAGTTCTTAAGCCCTCTAAATATTGAATAGGTCTATCTTCATTGCTATAGTAAGGATCATTTTTCTTCTCCCCTAATTTTTCCTTATCTAAGCTTCCGGAGCGAATCCAGTCATGCACACCATGCTGTGAAGGAATACATCCTGTTAAAATAGAAGCTCTTGCTGGTGAGCATACAGGAGATGCACAGAAGAAATTATCAAATCTTATACCACTCTCTGCTAAATAATTAAGATTTGGTGTTTTAATATCTGCATTACCTGCACAGTTCATAGCCCATGCCCCTTGATCATCTGTTAATATAAATATAATATTGGGTTTTTTACGCATACTTATTCTCCTTAGAAGTTTCATAATTAAAATAAATTGCAATCCTATAACCTATTATAAATAATTTTACATGAATTTAAATGCTTATTTGAAAAAATTAAATACTTATGTGCAAAAAGCTGTCGCAAACAACTCTTTAATTGAGTGTTACGACAGCTTCTATTTTTAGTGTAATTGAGCTTTACCTGTATAAAGTTGATAATAACGTCCTTTTTGTTCTAATAAAGACTCATGGTTTCCTCTTTCAATAATTTCGCCTTGTTCAAGTACCATAATTGCATCGGCATTGCGAATAGTTGAAAGTCTATGTGCAATAACAAATACTGTTCTGCCTTCCATTAACTTGTCCATACCTGCTGCAATAAGCTTCTCTGTCCTTGTATCAATAGAACTTGTTGCCTCATCCATAATTAATACAGGTGGGTTGGCAACCGCTGCTCTAGCAATAGCAAGAAGCTGTCTTTGTCCTTGTGAAAGACCTTCTCCATCTCCTGTTAGAACAGTATCGTATCCATGTGGTAAATGCTTAATAAAGCTATGAGCATTGGCAAGTTTTGCTGCTGCTATAACCTCTTCATCTGTAGCATGTAGATTACCATAACGGATATTTTCTGTAATTGTTCCTGTGAAAAGATGGGTATCTTGAAGGACAATACCTATTGATTTTCTAAGGTCATCTTTTTTAATATCTTTAATATCAATTCCATCATAAGTAATCGTTCCTGAGTTAATTTCATAGAAACGATTAATAAGGTTGGTAATTGTTGTTTTACCTGCTCCTGTTGAACCAACAAAGGCAATTTTTTGGCCAGGTTTTGCATAAAGGGAAATACCTTTTAAGATAGTCTTCTTCTCATTATATCCAAAGACTACATTTTTAAACTGTACATCCCCGCGAAGTTCTTTTAAAGTACCTTGTGCATCATTCATTTTCCATGCCCAGTGACCTGTATACTGATCCGTTTCTGTCAATTTAGAACAATCCTTACTATCTACTTCAGCTTTACAAAGTGTTACTGTACCTTGATCTACTTCTGGTTCTTCTTCAAGTACATTAAAAATACGTTCTGCCCCTGCTAATGCAGCCAAAATCATATTAACCTGTTGCGATACTTGTGCAATAGGTTGAGATACTTGACGTACATATTGTAAGTATGAAACAAGTGACCCTACATCAAAAGCACCTGCAATTGTCATAAGTCCACCGATACAACAAGTAATAGCATAACTAATGTGTGTTAAATTTCCAAGTGCAGGCATCATCATCCCTGCATAAGTTTGTGCACCTGTTGAAGCCTCTCTTAATGCTTCATTATATCCTTTAAAGTCTTCTAATGCTTGATCTTCATGGCAAAATACTTTAACAACTTTTTGCCCTTCAATCATTTCTTCAATATAACCATTTACATCTGCCATTTTTTGTTGTTGCATACCAAAGTAATATTTACTCTTCTTACCAAACATTTTGATAATGCCAAACATCAAAGCAAGCATTACAAATGTCACAAGACTTAATACTGGACTTAAAACAACCATCATGATGATAATTCCTATAAAAGTTAAAAGTGAAGAAATAATATTAGTTAAACTATTATTAAGTGCCTCACTAATATTGTCAATATCATTCGTATAAAGACTCATAAGGTCACCATGTGTATGTCTATCAAAGTATGCAATAGAAAGTTGTTGCATCTTATTAAATAAATCTGTACGAATATCTTGAATTGTACTTTGTGCAACACGTACCATAAGACGTGAATAAATATAAGCACTTGCTGCTCCTGCAAGGTAGATACTTCCCAGTATCACTAGCATTTTAAGAAGTCCTGCAAAATCTCCAAGCAAGATATAGTCATTAATAATAATCTTTAAGAAATAAGTACCAGCTACCATAGAAAATGAGCTGACTACAATAAAACATGCTACAAGCACAAGTATTAATTTATATTTACCTAGGTAGCCAGCTAGTTTACCAAGGGTTTGTTTCATCTTGTTAGTTTTCTTTATTTGCTGTTCCTTACTCACTAAAACCAGCTCCTTCCTGTTGAGAATTGTATACATCGCGGTAGATCTCACTATGAATCATCAATTCATCATGGGTACCTACTGCACAAATCTTCCCATCATCTAATACAATAATTTGATCTGCTTCACAAATTGAATTAACTCTTTGTGCAATAATAATCTTAGTTGTTCCATTTAGATTCTTACCAAATGCTGCCCTAATTTTAGCATCTGTTGCAGTATCCACAGCACTTGTACTATCATCTAATATAAGTACTTTAGGCTCTTTTAAAAGTGCCCTTGCAATACATAATCTTTGCTTTTGCCCGCCAGATACATTGACTCCACCTTGGCCAAGGTCCATCTCAAGGCCTCCTGGTAGCCTGCTAATAAACTCATTGGCACAAGAAGCTTCACATACCTTATCTATTTGCTCGTCTGTAGCATTTTCATTCCCCCATTTAAGGTTCTCTCTAATACTACCAGAAAATAGAGTATTTTTTTGAAGTACCATAGCTACAGCATTACGAAGTGTTTCTAATTCATAATCTTTTACATTAACGCCACCTACTAATACTTCTCCTTGGGTTACGTCATATAATCTTGGAATAAGCTGTACAAGACTTGTTTTTCCTGATCCTGTTCCACCTATTATTCCTATTGTTTGACCTGCCTTAATCTTAAGATTTATATTTTCTAAATTATTTTGGTCACCATCTTCTTCATACTTAAAGCTTACATTCCTAAATTCAATCTCACCATCTTTAACTTCCAAAATAGGAGATACTTCTGGGTTCTTAATATCTACTTCTTCTTCTAATACCTCAATAATACGTGCTATTGATGCAATTGAACGTGAAATCATCATAAGTGCCATAGCTAACATCATTAAAGAAATTAAAATTTGATTAGAGTACACAACAAAACTTGTAAGATTCCCAATAGTAAGCTCTCCATTATAGACGAAATGCCCACCATTCCATAAAATAACAATAATACTTGCAAACATTACAAGTTGCATTACTGGCATACTAAATACAACAATGCTAAATGCACCCTCTGATGCCATTCTTAATTCGTCATTACTCTTTTTAAACTTTTCTTTTTCTTTCTTTGCTCTAACAAATGCCTTAACCACACGAATACCTACTAAGTTTTCTTGAACAGTCGTATTCATTTGGTCAATACGTTTTTGCATCATTTCAAACTTAGGTCTTACTTTCATAATAATAAAACCTATAGCACAAATTAATGCTGGCATTGAAACAAGGAAAATTAATGCTAATTTAGGACTAATGAGCGTTGCTAAAATGCATGCACAAATAAGCATCATTGGTGCACGAACTAATAATTTAATTCCCATTGTTACAGCATTTTGTACTGCTGTAACATCTGTTGTTAAACGTGTAATTAAAGAAGCTGTACTAAACTTCTCAATATTTTTAAAGGAATAAGTCTGTATTTTTCTATATTCAGCTTCACGAAGCTCCGCTCCTAATCCTTGCCCCGCAATAGCTGCATACTTAGAAAGTGCTAATCCAAAGCTTAATGAAATAAGTGCCATTACGACCATAAGTATACCCATCATTACTGTATAGCTCATATCTCCTGTACTAATTCCAACGTCTACAATACGAGCCATTACTAATGGAATCAACAACTCAAATACCGCTTCTAATGCTGCAAACATGACAGCTAGGCCTAGTGCCTTTTTATATTTACTCATATACGGCATAAGTTTTTTAATCATTCTAGTCACCCCTCTTGTTGTTTTAATTCTGTCTATATACCGGTATAACAACTATATAGCAAGCTATCTATTTACTGATAATTATCTATTTTATGCTCTTAAGCACTTTATTTAACAGTGTCACCAGTTCCTTACGCTCTTCCTGGTTTAATCCTTTTGTTAAATAGCCTTCTATCTTATTAGGACCAATACTTAAAGTTTCAAGTACAACTTCTTCACCTTTTTCTGTAAGTACTAGACATTTAAAACGACCATCTTCTTTTGCCGGAAAACGATTTATCATCTTCTTGCTTTCTAGACGTTTTACAATGCCTGCCACAGTTGGATTGGACAACCTTAGATAGTGTTCAATATCTTTTTGATACACAGGTCCTTGATTTTTTGAAAAATATAAATAAACGAGAATTTCCTGTTGTACTGCTGTTATATCATATTTTTCTAACTCCTTATTAATTTCATTAACAATAGTCTTATCAATGCATTTAATTAAGAACCCTATATGCTGATGATGATCTGTACATTTCACTTTTTTATCCTCCAAATATATAGCATGCTATATAATTTTTCTTATTTGTCAACTTCCTTCTTTTCACCATAAATTTTTTCCCGTTTCTTAAAAAGTAAAAAGTTACAAGCTCTTTCTACCTATTATAATTTATTCTGTAAAAATAACCTACAATTAAGGATGTATTCCATAATAAAACACACTAAAAATCCTTTATAAAATAAAGTTTTTTAGTGTGTTTTTAGTTTATATTTATTTTAAATTTACACATTACCTATATTGCCAAGCTAACTTTGCAATAACAGGATAGTGATCAGATGGAAAGTGCTCATTGATTCTATCACGGCATATCTTTACCTCTTCAATATCTAGGTCAGGGCTTACAAAAATATAATCTATAGGCTTCCCTTGTACGCTTCCCTTAAATCCATGATAACTTCGGCCTATAGATCCATCTTTTAAATCTTGTCTGACTGTATAGAGATTTATAAGAGATATCCTTTTTTCAGCATCTCTTTCTTGATCCCATTTACGGAATGTTCTACTTGTAGGTGTTGCATTAAAGTCCCCCATAAAAAGAATAGAATCAGAACTCTTCATATACTGCTCATGAATTTTATTTGTAATCAGTTTAAGACTATTGATTCTGGACCAATAACTCATATGATCAAGATGCGTATTAAAAATGCTTAGCCTTTGCTCCTTATTATCTTTAAAAGACAAATTACATGTTGTACAAATCCGTGGAAATGCTGCGAACCAAGCACGACTTGGCCTCTCTGGTGTACTAGAAAGCCAAAATGTATGCTCCTCATTTAAAATAAATTTATCCTTCAAATAAAAAATGGCTGTATATTCTCCTTTATCGCCACCATTTCTTCCCATGCCTACATAATCATATTCTGGAAGCATACGCTGCATATCTTGAAGTGCCTTTCTTGTTAGCTCTTGTGTTCCTATAATATCTGGTTTATATTCTTTTATAATTTTTTCAATACGAACAGCTCTATATAGCCATTTATTCGTACCAAAAGATAAATAATTGCGCTTCATATTAAAACTCATTACTTTAAGAGAAATAGACTTATTCATCAGCTTCTCCTCCATTCACTCTTACTTACTCATAGTATTCATTATACAATAAAAATCTACATATATTCTACATATTTCAAGCATCCATGAATTGTTAAAATAAAATCCCTAGGAAGTATATACTTCCTAGGGATTTTATTTTTATAAAGATTCGATAGATTTTAAAATCACATTGGCTACTTCATTACTTTTTGCCTTTAAAATAACAAATGTATTAGCTTCATGACTTTCATAATCAGCTACTGTACGACCTCGTGTTTCACCCACTAAGTCTACATGTACTCTTGCCTGTTTACCTTCAAAGAGGCTTTCATCAATAAGGTAGGCCATAGCACATGGGTCATGCATCACACAGCCTGTTGCTCCAAAAGCAGGGCTGCCTTTAATGTAGAAATCCATAAGATCTGCAAAAACTCTTCCTGCATCACTATGCTTTCTAAGATATTCATAATCTTCTTTTAGAATCTCAACTTGTTCTGTTACATCTAGACCACACATTACAATCGGAAGACCTGAACTAAATACAATTTGTGCTGCTTCTGGATCGACGTAAATATTAAACTCTGCATATGGTGTAATATTCCCGTGACAGACTCCTCCACCCATTAGAGAAATTCTCTCTATTTTGTGTAAGTATTGTGGATAAGCTTTAATCAAAAGAGCTACGTTTGTAAGCGGCCCAAGTGCTAAAATCGTTACTTTCTCTTTAGCATCTCTTAAAATGTCTGCCATAAGTTCTACTGCACTTTTATCAGAATCCTTAGAGGTTGTCTCAACTTCTAAAGTTGGGCCATCCATCCCACTATCACCATGGAACTCTGCTGAAATAATGGGTTCATTAATAAGAGGTGTTTCTGGTCCTTTCGCCACTTCTACCTCTGACTTCACTACAGATAAGATATAGTGTGCATTTTTTGTTATCTTTTCTAAAGTATTATTTCCACATACTGTTGTTACAGCACGCAGGTTATATTGATCACTATGTGCAAGAGCCATAAAAATAGCCGTTGCATCATCATGTCCTGGATCACAGTCTATTATTAAATCTTTTCTCATATTTTAGGCTCCTTTTGATCTTCTTTTCTTTTTACGATTTTCAGAAAGCGCATAAGCTAAAAGCCCTAGTAGCGTTACAACGTATGGTAAAATACGTAAAAGTTCTGATGGAATACCTACTGTACCTAATGCATTGGCTGTAGCATCAGCTGCCCCAAATAAAAGGGACGTAATAGTTGTTCCTATTGTTGAACTTTGCCCCATAGCTTCTGCCGCGATAGCAATCCATCCGCGTCCAGCCACCATATCTCTTGCAAACCATGATACATACCCCATAGACATAAAGGCACCACCAAGACCTGCAAGTGCACCACTTAAAAGAAGTGCAATAGTCTTTGTACGCATAACGTTAATCCCCACTGAATCTGCAGCATTAGGATTTTCTCCTACAGCTTTTAAACGATAACCAAAAGCTGTCTTTTTAAACATTAGATAAATCACAACCACTGCTACAGCTGCCATATAAGTTAAAATATTATGCCCCGATAAAATAGCACCTAAGACAGGAATATCTTTTAAAATTGGAATATGAATAGTTGGTAATACTTTACTTGCAAGAGCTGCTGAAGTTCCTTTATCATTTGCAAAAAGATAAAGGAAGAAAACTGTCCCGCCACTTGCGAATAAGTTGAGGGCAATCCCTCCAAGAATTACATTTGTTTTATAGTAAAGTGTAAAGAATGCTAACACACCTGCAAAAGCTACACTTGAAAGTACTGCTGCTATAAGGCCAAGCCATGCACTTCCTGTAAAAGCACTTACAATAACCCCTACAAGTGCTGCAATCAGCATGAGCCCCTCTAAAGCAATATTGGCAATCCCTGCTGTATTAGCAATAACTGCCCCTAAGGCTGCAAATAAAATAGGAGTTGTTACCCTAATAATGGAGTAAGCAAATTCTGATGTAAAGAGTAAATCCATAATCTCACTCATTTATTTTGCCTCCTTTAAAATCATTTTTTGTTTATAACGTGCAAGAAATCTCTCTGCCGAAATAAAGAGGATGATAACCCCTTGCAAAATACCGATCATCTCTGCTGGTACATCTGAAAGTCTCGCTACGAGATCAGCACCTACCCTGATATAAGCTAGGAAAAGTGCTGCGCCAATAACACCAATTGGATTATTACGTGCTAACATAGCAACAAGTGCACCATCAAACCCATAACCTGGAAGCATCGTCCATTCAAATCTTTTATGCATCCCGATTGTTTCAATAGCACCACCCATACCAGCAATAATGCCTGATAAAAGGTGAGCAATTATAATAACTTTAAAAGTATTAATACCTGAGTATTTCGCAAACTCAGCATTAAGTCCTGTCATACGGATTTCATAGCCCCACTTAGTCTTATATAAAATCATATAAACAACTGCTACTGCCACTAAAGCAATAATAAGACCAAAGTGAATACGTGTTCCTGGAATAATACGTGGTAAGAGTGCTGATTCTTGCATCTCATAAGATACAACTGACATAGCATTAATATCTCTTAACTTATAGTTAAGGAAATAAAGCCCTATACCAAATACAATATTATTAAGCATAAGGGAAGTTACAAGTTCACTTGCATTCCATTTTGCTTTCATCACACCTGGAATAAAAGCAACCACTGCCCCTACCATGGCACCTGCCATAATAACTACAAGCTGATGGAAAATAGTTGGCATTGGTACAAAGATTGCTACTGCTGCTGATACCGCACCACTAATGTAGAAAATCCCTTCACTTCCTAGGTTAAATAAAGAAGCTTGGAAAACAACTGACATAGCAAGACCTGAAAAGATAAGTGGTATTGCCATTTCTATAATATTTCCTATGTATCGTTTATTAGATAATGGTCCAAGTACGAATGTTTTAAGCGCTTCTAACGGCTGATCACTAATAAGGAGAATCATACCGAATGCAAGTACAATCGCAATGAATACAGATACTAAGGTACGAATGAAGTTAAATCTCTGTTCTCTATTCACTTAAAGCCCCCCTGATTCTAGTCTGATCATGTTTATTAATCCCTAACATACATAATCCAAGTTCATGTTCTGTTACATCTTTTGTATCTTCAAAGTAAGCTGTAATCTCACCATTGTACATAACAAGTAATGAGTCAGACAGCTCCATAAGTTCGTTAAGGTCAGCTGACATAAGAAGTACAGCACATCCTGCATCACGTAATTCAATAAGTTTTTCATGAATAATTTGTGCCGCCCCAATATCTACGCCTCGTGTTGGTTGTTCTGCAATAAGGACTTCTGGGTTAATATCACACTCACGTGCAACAACAACCTTTTGCATATTACCACCTGATAGCATCGCAATCTTTTGGCTATAGCCAAAGCATCTTACTTTATAGTCAGCAATAGCTTTTTCTGCTAAACGAATAGCTTCTTTATGATTAAAGAAAATTCCTTTGTAGAATTTCTTATGATCATAAATATTAGAAACATAATTATCTTTAATAGAACCTTCTTTAGCCGTTCCTTGTCTTAAACGATCCTCTGGTATGTAGCCAAAACCTGTATCTCTTAACTTCTTAACTGTTAAATCTTTTATATTTTGACCATTGATTTCTACACTGCCACCTTCAATATTCTTCTGACGTGTAAGGATTTCAATGAGTTCTGCTTGTCCATTTCCTTCAACCCCTGCAATACCTAAAATGCAACCACCACGTACATTGAAGTTAATATCTTTAAGTACTGGCACTTCACTTTCACCTTGATAATGAAGTCCTTTAACTTTCATTTTAGCTGATCCTAATTTCATAGGCTTTTTATCATATTTAATAACCACATCACGGCCTACAATCTTATTACTAATTTCCATTTCTGAAACAGTATTAGTATCAAATACGCCTTCCCATTTTCCTGCTCTCATAACAGTAATACGATCAGAAATAGCTTTAACCTCTCTTAACTTATGAGAGATAAAAACAATAGTATGTCCTTGCTCTTTAAGATTAATAAGTTCTTCAAAAAGAAGGTCTGTTTCTTGTGGTGTTAAAACTGCTGTTGGCTCATCTAAAATAAGGATCTTAGCTCCTCTAGCTAGTGCTTTTAAAATCTCAATTTTTTGTTTCATTCCTACTGAAATATCACTTACTTTTGCTGTAGCATCTACTTTTAAGTTATATTTCTCACTTAAAGCATTAGTAAATTCTATAGCTTTCTTCTCATCTACAAAAAGCCCTTTTTTAGGTTCCATACCTAGCATAATATTTTGTGCTACAGTAAAAGACTCTACGAGCATAAAGTGCTGATGTACCATTCCAATTCCACTTGCAATAGCATCCTTTGAAGAGCTAAAATGCATTTCTTTACCTCTTAAAAGAATTTTTCCTTCCGTCGGCTTTTCCATACCAAAAAGCATTTTCATAAGTGTAGATTTACCTGCACCATTTTCTCCTACCAGTGCATGAATCTCTCCTTCTTTTAAAGAAAAGTTAATGCCTTTGTTTGCAACCACACCGTTGTCATACACTTTTGTAACATTGTTCATTTGTAAAAGATAATTAGACATACTGGCTCCTTTCTAAAAAAGGGGCGTAGCATTTTTCTAAATGCCATACCCCTATACATTTAAAAATTATGGACGAACTGCATCTCTTCTTGCTGCGATTTCTTCGTTGCTAAGACCAAAAGCAGTTGATACTTCTACTTCACCATTTGTAATTTGAGCTTCAATAGCCTCAATTCTAGCTTGATTTTCTTCACTTACAAGTGATTTGTAAATCTCATTTTTTGCAAGACCTACCCCACCTTCAGCTACGCCAAGCACTTCGTGACTGCCGTATGGAAGTGTACCTTCTACATGCATGTTAACTGCTCTTAAAATAGATTCGTCGATTTTTTTGATGGCTGATGTTACAACATGTTCTGCTTTTTCTTTATCACTTTCCATGAAGGCTAAAGCTTGGTCAGAGTCTACACCAATTACATATTTGTCTAACTCTTTAGCTGCGTCGATTACACCAAGTCCTGTTTGACCTGCTACTTGGAAGATAATATCGATACCTTGGTTGTACATAGAAATGGCTACTTCTTTACCTTTTGTAGCATCTACAAAGCTTCCAGCATAAGCTGTTGCGACTTTAATATCTTTATTAACGTGCTGTGCACCTTCAATATAACCTAATAAGAAGTCATTAATTCCTGGGTTATCCATACCACCAATGAAACCAATTGTATTTTGTCCTTTTTCTTCTGCCTCAATAGCTGCAAGTGAACCAGCTAAGAATGCAAGCTCATTTGTACGATAGAACATAGAATATACATTATCTACTACTTCTGGCTCTGATGTATCAAAGTTAATGTATTTTTTATCTGGGTAAAGTTCACCAATTTCGTTAAAGATAGGCGTCATATCCCATGAACCTGATATAATAATATCCCAGTCTTGCTCCGAAAAATCAAGTACAGTTGGTTCCCATTTTGTTTGATCTGTTCCCATTTCTACAACTTTAACTTCTGCACCAAGTTCTTCCTCTACCTTTTTAACACCGTTGTTAGCCGCATCGTAGAAAGATTTATCTCCTAAATTTCCTGGAATTAAAAGAGCTACTTTTAATGCATCTTCTGTACTTACCTCTTGATTTCCTTGTACTGGTGTAGAACCTTCTTCACTACTACAACCCACAAGTGATGTTACTGCCATTGTGCCCGCTAATAATGCTGCTAGTATACGTTTCATTTCAAGTCCTCCATTATGTAATATATTAAACTTTTTATTGCTCTTAAGTAACCGTTTTAGTATAACGTTTACTTCATTCTAGCATCCCGAACTTTTTACGTCAACTAAATCCGAACGTTTTTTTTAAGTTTATTCACTTTATACGATTTTCCATAAATTAATAGCTTTTTTATTGTTATTGACATTTATTCCCTTAATCAGTAGTATAAGTAATTAAAGAAAACGTTTACGTTAAGGAGATTCTTATGAAATCATCAAATATTCTTGTCATCGGAAGCTTAAATATGGACTGGATTATTAAGGTGCCACGCACTCCTCTTGCAGGAGAAACACTTACAGGTGAATTTTCACTTGCTGTACCTGGTGGCAAAGGCGCAAATCAAGCTTTTGCTGCAAGTAATTTAGGCGGCCATGTTTACATGCTTGGTGCTGTAGGCACTGATGAAGACGGTCAAACTTTAATTCAAACACTTAAGAAAGCTCATGTGCATACTGATGCTATTGCTCAGCTTGAAAATAATAAAACAGGTCTAGCACTCATTTATGTGAATAGCGAAGGAGATAATACTATTGTTGTTCTTCCTAATGCCAATGCTAAAGTAGATCATGCGGCCATCGATGCTCATATGGACCTCATGCATCATAGCGATATTGTCTTACTCCAGATGGAAATTCCTGAAGAAACCCTTTACTACGCTATAGATCTTGCTCATAGTCTAGGCAAAACTATTATTCTAAACCCTGCACCTGCACCAGATACTATTCCAGATCATATTTTATCTAAAATTGACTATCTTACACCAAATGAAACGGAGCTTACTACCTTATCTGGTATACAAGCAGATACTTTTGAAAATGTAGAAAAAGCTTGCCAGTATCTAATTGCAAAAGGCGTAAAAAATGTTATTACAACACTTGGACCTCGTGGCGCACTTCTTGTTAACCAAGAACGTACTGCTCATTTTGAAGGTTTTCCAGCTCATGCTATTGATACAACAGCTGCAGGCGATTCCTTTAATGGTGCTATTGCTACTTACCTTTCACAGGGTAAAACCATTGATGAAGCCATTACTTTCGGTAATAAAGTTGCTTCCATCACTGTGACCCGCGTAGGCGCTCAGTCCTCCATTCCATCATTGGAAGAAGTACTTAATCACTAAACTCATCTCTACACAAAAAATAGAGAACCTATACAAAAAATAATTTTGTATAGGTTCTCTATTTTTATAGCTTTCGTTTCTCCCTTCCCATTTGCCTAGAAGTTTAGCATCACACAGCCTTCCTAATCCACTCTTATTTTATTTCCTGTAATTTATAGCTTATAAATCCTGTACGGCTTGCATGATTATTTCCAAATCCAATACATCCATGTCCATAAGTTCTATCTGTATCCTCATATGTAAGAACTTCACTTCCTGCTACGCTTACTGTGATTTTATTGTCTTTTGCAGTAATTTCTAATGTATATGCCTCACCATGTTGCCACTCAAAATCTACTTCATGAAGCGTTGTATAATCTTCATATTTTTTATAAAGAGCAAGTTTACCTTCTGGTGCAAGTCCAACAGCATAACATCGATTACCCCCTTGTACTCTTACAAGCACATGGTGATGGTCACCTAATAAAGGTTTTAATGTAGCTTCAAGCTTATAATCACTCCAATGTAAATTACCTGTGTAAGCTTCAGCAGGTTTACCACTACCACTTGCCATAAGCATGTCTTCTTCTACTCTAAAGATACCTCTTAAGAATGTAAGATGTGCTGGTAATTCATGAATTGGATTCCATTTTTCATTTGGCAACTTACCTAAATGCATTGCATAGTTACTATGGCTAATGATTTCCATCTCATCTAAGTTCACGCTTAATGAGAACTGACGCATAGCCATATTACCTCTTACACAAATGATATAGAAACCAATCTCTTCTACAATCATATCTGTAGCTTCTGGAATTTTAAAGCTTACTTCTTTCCATTCTTTCTCATCTACAAGAAAACTTGTTTCACTTTCTATAATGTTTCCTGTCATACGGTCTCGTACATAAGGTACAACTTTCACCGTTCCTTGTTGATTTCTACTTACCTTAATTCTAGCTTTTACTTCATCCCCAGGAAATACAATAGGTGAGAAGTCTGGGTCATAGCGGCTATCATCAAAATCACTTGGTGTATAGTAAGTTTTATAATAAAGCTTGAACTTATCTCCATTTCCTAAAACAGGTACTGTAGCACGTAAAGAACGTGTCCCTTTATAGCACTCATCATCTACATTTGTAAGGATTACATTTGGCTTACCAGCAAAATCTGCTCTTATACCAAAAGTAGATTTTGGATACTCAAAGTTAAAGTATTTGCCTTCCTCATGGCTAAAGAGTTCTTGCCACATTTCATTTGGCTCTATACCATACATTTCATGTGTTGTCTTAGCTGTAAGTGTCGCAATTTGAGGCACGTTTTGAATATTGAGGTAACCTAAGCTACCTGATGCACATACAAAATCACCAATTTGAGGAAGCCAACTATTATCAATGCCAGATATGCCGTTCATAACACCTAAAATACTTCCTACATTTCCTACATTACAGTCGGTGTCCCATCCACACATATTACAAATATTAATCGTACGAGAGTAGTCTCCTTCGCCATACATCATAGAAAGTACCATGACTGCTGCATTAGGAATAATGTGGCATACCCCTTCATAATGCTGATAACCATAGTGTTTTTCTACATAATGGAAAGCAGCTCTCCAATCAGCTGGATTTTCCTTAACATATCTGATTACATCTTCAGCAACAACTCGATACTCACAATCTGCTGGAATGAGGCTAAGTCCTGTTCTTATAATTTCTTCAATATCATCACATACATAAGCCTTAGCAATACATGCTGCCACAAAAGCTGCTCCATATACGCCATTACCATCATGGGTTACACTTGCCATTTTCATAGCAAGGCTTGCAGCCAATTTCTCATCTCCTGGACATAAGAAGCCCCACCCATCTGCAAAAATCTGTCCACCAATCTGTTCTGCCATCGTTACACCATTTTGTGCAATAGATCCTGATCGAGGTGCAGGTATACCATTCATAAGGTTTTCATATGCTGTATGCTCAGTAGATACACCATAGCCCCCCCACCAGAAGAATCCATGTCCATCTGCTACATAATTGGTCAAAGTATGTGCCATATCCTCAAATGATAAGGCTTTATTATAATCAAAATCTTGAAGTGCTCTTATATAAAGCATCGGCCCATTAATATCATCATCGGCACAGAAGTTTTTATATGTAAATGGATAAGTTGTAATCTCACCAAAGGTATCTTTTATCTTTTGATACTCCCATCCTTCTACATTGGCCCCATGAATAACACCGATGATTTTACCAATCCAACCTCCATACATCTTATCCATATACAATCTATCTAACTGCATTTTTAGTCCTCCTTGAATGTCATTTATTTTGAGTGTATTGTAGCATAGCATTTCAAAAGTATAAACAAAAAATAGAAGTAAAGGTGTAAAAATAAATTTTTACCTTTACTTCTATTTAGGCCTCTTTAAAGAAAAATGAAACAATATACACTACTTGCAAGTCCTATGCAAGCTACAATTCTAGCTGCCCTACTCACGCCATACTCTTTATTTTGAAAGCTCATTAAAATAGCTGCAAGAGCTGGTATGCCTGGTAATAACCCTACTAATTGACTTGTCATATAGTTAGTTGGCAAACTTGTTATCGTAAGAAAAATAATTATACCTGTAAGTACAAGTGTTACAATAAATCCTGTATGAATTACTGTTAAATTTTTGCTAAATAGTGTAGTAATTATAGTAATAATAGAAATAAATAAAATACTTATAAAGAATAACCCTAATATACCTAGTGCCATATGGAGCACCTCCTTTAATTGATAAGCTTATTATAAAAGTTAATTCTGTAGATTCTTCATAGATAATTCTAAAGAATTCTGTAGAGGAAGCTCCATAACTACTTGAAATTGCAACTTATCTTGCCAAATCTTACAGCTTCCATTATAACTTTCTATAATCTCTTTGCAATTTTCAAGTCCAATACCATGACTCTCTGTCTCTACACCTTTAAGATTTATAGCGTTCGTTATACTTAGAATAAACTTCTGATTTTCTTTTTTTATGGAGACTTGTACAGGCTTCATTTTATCTGCATACTTTTCAATATTAGAACAAAAATTATCTAGTACACGTCTTAATAAAACTACATCTATACTAAGTGTATCACCTTTTGTCATAGTATTTTCATAAGTTACATTAAAACCACAACTATCTAACCAATCATCTATTTCTAATAAAATCTGGTCTGCCAAAATATGTGCTTCAAATAGCTGATTTTTCTTAGTCATCCCTCTTTTAGATGTACCTACATAACTAAAAAGTGTATCTGTGACACCTTTAATCTGAAGTGCTTTTTGGCTAGCAATGTGTATATACTCTTCCATCTGGCTAGAAGAACTATAAGCTCCTTTTTCTAAAAAATCCAAATAGCTCATAACTGCAGTTAATGGTGTTCGAATATCATGAGAAAGGGAAGAAACCATCTGCATATTCTGTGCTCTAAGCCTTTTCTCTTCTTCTATTTCCTGTTCAATACGACTCGCTAACGCATTAATATGACGTGCTACTTGCGTCAGTTCATCTTCCCCTTCAAGCGGAATACGCTTTTTTAGGTCTCCACTTTCCATAAGTTTAAGTATTTCGCTTATTCTAAGCAAATACTTAAACTTATAATGGCACATAAAAAGTACGAAGAAGATAAAAAGCATTCCCGAAGCCATCCTACTCATAATGCCTACCTGCATGACAAACTGCTTAGTATAACAAGGATATAACTTTACACTTTCCCTCCCATAAGGTGTCTTGACTTCAAAAGTATAAAAATCTTCCAGACCATAATGACTTGCCGTCAAATCCGGGCTTGTATAATAGAGCTTATCCTCCCTATACAAACTAATTTGTAGTTCTGGATACTCAACATTCCATGTTAATAAGCTACCTATAGGAAATTCTTCTCCTTCAGAACTTTGTAAAAGAGTCACAAGTTCCAAAGCCCCTTCTTTAATATAGGCCTGAAACTTTTCCGAACGTATTAATACCTTACTTCCCATAGATAAAGCAGCTGTATGAATAAAAACATATGAAAAAATAGCACCTATTGCAGCGATGATTATATACCCTATAATTTCTAAACTTAATTTCTTAGTCAATGTAGTAACCCTTTCCCCAGGCTGTTTTAATATAGCGTGGATGCCTTGTGTCCTTTTCTATTTTCTTACGTAAATTCTTAATATGAACCATAACTGCATTATCGCCTACCACTGCCCCATCTTCTTCCCAAATACTCTTATAGATATTCTCCATAGAAAAAACTTTTTTACGGTGGGTTAAAAGTAAATGTAAAATATTATACTCCGTAGAAGTTAGGATAACTTCTACTCCCGCTACTGTAACCTTTTGAGTTTCTTCATCTAGGTATAAGTCTCCAACACTTAGTATAAGACTATCTTTAATAGGCATAGGTTGATAAACATAGCAACGCCTTAGAAGCGCCTTTACCCTAAGTAACAATTCTGTATTTGAGAAAGGCTTTGTAATATAGTCATCGCCACCTGCACAAAAGCCCATAGCTTTATCTGATTCTTGTCCATAAGCTGTCAAAAATAAAATAGGTACCTGCCATCTTTGTCTAATCTCTGAGCAGGCTACAAAACCAGATTTTCCTGGCATATTTACATCTAATAGAATAAGTGATATAGTCTCATCCACTAATTTTATAGCCTCCTCGCTATTACACGCACATACCACTTCATAGCCTTCTCCCGTAAGGAGTATCGTTAAGATCTGACGTATATCTTGTTCATCATCTACAATTAAAATCTTCTGCACATTACTTGCTTTTATATTCATAAAAAATAACCCCCGTATTTATAAACTATAACTTTGAACTCATTATAGCATAAATAAAGGGGGGATGTAGATTAAGCCTTATAGACTATTTGCCCATCAATGATGGTATAAAGTGTATCTGTAAAAATTTCCATTGGATTCCCTGAGAAAATAGCAATATCTGCATCCTTACCTACTTCAAGGCTTCCCACACGGTCTGCCACACCACAAATAGTTGCAGCATTAATGGTAATTGCTTTAAGACCTTCTTCAATACCTAAACCTTCCTTTGCAGCAAGTCCGGCACATTTACTTAAATATTGCACTGGAATGACGGGATGGTCTGTTGTAAGCGCTACAAGCGTACCTGCCTTATGTACAATTCCTGGTGTTTTAAAGGTTTTGTTTTGAACTTCTATTTTACTTCTACGTGTTAACGTTGGACCAATAATAGCAGGATAAGAAGAGGCTGCTACATACTCTGGAATGAAGTGCCCCTCACTACAGTGGTCAAGTGTCATATGTAAATTAAATTCTTTTCCAATACGGATAGCTGTAAGAATATCATCGCTACGGTGTGCGTGGGCTTTAAGTGGAATTTCTTTATTAAGCACTGGAAGCCATGCCTCTTGTTTAAAGTCTTCTGTAAAGTCCTCACCTTTTGCAAGGGCTTTTTCCTTCTTCTCTTTATACTGCGCAGCTTTTGTAAGCGTTTCGCGAAGCAGTGCTGCTGTAGCCATACGTGTAGCTGGCATTTTACCTTTACCGCTGTAGACACGCTTCGGATTTTCTCCAAAAGCAATTTTCATTGCTGCTGGCTCTTTCACAATCATATCATCTATGCTTTTTCCTTTTGTTTTCATAAAGACAAATTGGCCACCTACTACATTAGCGCTTCCCGGCCCTGTCATAACCGATGTTACACCACCTTCTACTGCATCATTAAAGGCTGTATCCATTGGATTAATGGCATCAATGGCTCTAAGCTGTGGTGTAACTGGGTCTGTCATTTCATTTGTATCATTTCCCTCAAAGCCTTTATCTTCTTCCATAATCCCTATATGGCAATGTGCTTCTATAATACCTGGCATAACCCAGCCACCTTTAGCATCAATAATCTCCATATTTTCTGTCTCTACAATAGATTCCCCTATTTCTTTGATTTTTCCATCTTCCACAAGGATACATCCCTTTTCATAAGTAATCCCTGCCATTGTCAATACTTTACCATTTTTAATAAGTAACACGACCTGCCTCCTTAGCATCTACTACATAAACTCTAAGCTTATTGCTTCTTGGAAATTCTCTTCTTTCCAGTGTCTTTAACAATTTCTTCATATCCTGTACTTCTAGATTCATAAAAGACTGCTTTTCAAACCCCTCTTCATAAACATTATAGTTTACTGCAAGTTTTTCGATAACTACTTTTCTATCTTTCTTAAAAGTACGGATATCTAAACACTTTCCTACTTCAAGCTTTTCTAATCTTTTTAAAGTGTCCGCAATAAAGCTATCCTTATTAATCATATTTTCAGCCCTTCCTCTTGATGTCTTAATTTTATTTTACACCTTTTTATGATTTTAGAAAGTTTTTTAGCTTGTTTTATTCAGATAAAATATAAAATTGTACTCTCCCCCTTAGACTTTACTACTGTTAATGCAGAGGCGGTATATGACATTCTTAATCATGAGGTATGTAATTAAAATGATACCCTGCTAATTCATGTAAATTAGCCTAAACTTTCATCGACAATAACCCTATATGGCATAATCGTATCATTTCCTTGCTCTCCCTCACTCTTTCACATCCCTTCTTGTATCCTTCACTTTATATACCCTCTATCTTATCAAAAAGTTTGAAGAAAAATATATTTATATAAAATAAAAACACCTACCAAATGGTAAGTGTTTGAAATACTACTTATTTTGTCTTGAAATGCCTTAATAATTCCATAGTAATAAGTAAAGCGCTGTATAACGGAATGGCAACTAGCAAAATAGTATAAAAATCATGAGTTGCACAGTAGGATGCTGTAGTAAAGCCTTTAATGAAAAGATGCCCTAAAAGATAGGCGATAGGTAAAAGTAAAATCTTAGTGACTATAGCTTTTATCCTTTTATTCTTATAAGACAGTATTAAAATCAAAAAACAAATGATAACACCTATTACTGCATACAGCGCATAGTATGTTAAAAACAATCGTGGTAAGGTAACTACTCCTCCCTCTTGCTCTTGACCATATATTAAAATATCTTCACTACCATTTGTTAAATAATAATATACAGCTACTACTTTTTCTCCATCAGGATTTAATACAACATTGGGTGATGTCATTTTAAGCATATCTCTATTCCAAATGCTGTCCCAAGCAGTAATATTATAGATATATCCTGAATGGTCATCCGCTAAATACTTATCCATATCATACCCTGAGACTTGGTGATTAAATTTAGCAATAACCGTTTTCTTATTCACTTCTGTAATTGATACAACATCCTCTTTATAGGGTATATATTGGGGAGTCATCATATATCCTATAAGAATAGCCACAATGAACAGTGTAATAAGTGCTGAAAATATAATGGTTAAGCATTTCTTTTTGCGTAAAGTAGATTTTATTTTCTTCAAAGGCGCTATATGGATATCTACTGGCAATTTATCAGGCATACGTAAACTTTCAACCTCTCTTTGACACGACTCACAATCAGTAAGATGTTCTTCAACAAGTATACATGTATCAGGACTTGCTAGGTCCTCAACATATAACGGTAAAAGATCTTTTATTACGGAGCAGCTTAGTTTCATACGTAATCCTCCATTTGCTCTTTAATCTTATTTCTAGCTCGGTGATAAGTGACACAAGCCCAAGTCTCAGTTTTATTAAATAACTGTCCAATTTGCTTAAAACTTAACTCTCCGAGAACTCTTAACGTAAAGACCTCTTTATAGGGCTCATTTAGGCTATGGAGCACTTCATGAATTTTGAAACAAATTTCAGGATTATATATTAGCTGTTCTAAATCTATAGTATCAGATTGATAATTTCCTTCTTCTATATTTACAACTTTTCTATGTTTTCGCAAATAGGTAAAGTAGTAATTTTTTGCAATTTGGCATAACCATACACGTACATCACACGTTGCCCTAAAGGTATCAATAGATTTTAATGCTCTAAAAAATGTCTCAGATGTAATATCCTCCGCTATTTGTTCACTACCCGATAAGCTCTTGGCATATAAATAGACATCTTTAAAATACATTTTGTATAGATCATCTAGCTCTGCCACTTTTTCACCTCCTTACCTATAAGACGCACTTATCCCAGTTATCTTACAAAAATAGACTAAAAAATTAAATAAATTAAAAATATATCTTATACATTGTTTGCATTTCACTAGGTTGTATCTCTTTATCTATGACATATGCCTTTTCATCTCTCTCATTTAAAATAAAACGATTAAGCCAATCTACAGAGGCATATCCTATATATTTCCTCATACCATATTTCTTCTGATATTCATCGGCTCTACAAAAATTCTTATCATCTTTATCCATAAGCCACTTTTTAAATTCTTCTACTTTTTTATTCAGTATGTCTGTAAGATCATCAGGATATTGTGCTCTACAAATGATACCATCCTGACCTACGCACTCTTCTAAAACTTTGGCTTTTTCTTCATTTTCATTTAGAACAAATGTGTTAAGCCATTCTACAAAAGCTCTAGAACGATAACTACATCCATATTTCTTACCATCTTCATACATCCAATAAGCATGGTTATTATTCAAATCATATAGCCACTCAGTAAACTGCACTTGATAAGCTTGTAAATCCTTTATAATAAAATCTGGGCACTTTATAATATCCGCATCTATACAAAATTCTACCAATACACGCATTCCTATTCACCTCTTGCTTCCTATTTAGTTTTTATACTAAATAATAATAATTTAATTTTTCACAAAAAAACACTTGCTATATTATTTTTCCTACTCTCTTATTCCAGTTCCATCAACCTTATTTCCTTTTTTATCTCTACAACATACACTATTTGACATACAGTCAATAAAGATTATCCTTTTAGATTAATTTTTTTAGTCTTCCTATATTTCTACCTTCCCTCCTATAAATTTATAACATCCTTCTATATGCACTCACTAGATTATTTATTTTTGCTCAATTAATTATTTCAGTATAATGCTAAGCCTTAATACTATTACCCTATCTAAACTTTTAAAGATAGCTTCTAGGTCTTCCTTTTCTCGTACAATCCCTATGGATATTCTTAGTGCGTATTTTGCCTACGCTAAAAAATATATCCTATGAAGGTTAATACTAGCCCTATACCTATTAAGATAAATTGTGCAATTGCAAAATTTCTTAATAAACTCTTTGTACTATTCCATAAATCTCTTTACCTATACTACTTATATTAGAAATATTATAATATGTAATGTCAGCATGAGCATCTGTGTGCTGCCTTAGTTCTGCTTGGCAATTGGAACAGTAAAAATCCCCCTCATTATTTTCATAATTACATTTCGGACATACCTTTTTCATAATCTATTACTATTTCCTCCTGTATTTATTATCTGATTGATATACTAATATTTACATTTAATTA
>OBXO01000607.1_pt1 | contig 25262 bp, 26 predicted proteins | sample 1501431 | NCBI WGS metagenome assembly OBXO01 (sample SAMEA2580163, study PRJEB22360) | human gut metagenome | biome: human gut; feature: human-associated habitat; material: faeces | place: Denmark | collected 2008/2010 | reverse complement strand
ATATATGATAATACCCCCAGTATTTCTACTGAGGGTTAACTTAAGGAATGTAAAACAAAAAATATTTAAGGGTTGAGTTAAATATGAAATTTAAGACACTATTATCTTAACACTTCCGATGTATCATTTATAAGTCAATTTTCCAATCATTTTTGTATCATTTTTATATCATTTTCCTATCACCTAGCACCAATAGTGGAATGAGCTTATCTTTTAAGGCCCCATTCTTTCTCCTATTAAATGTAGGTGTTGTAATATCGAGTATTTCACACACCCTATTAATGGAGTAATGCTTGAAGTAACGCATTTCTACCAGCAATAATTCCTTTTCATTTAATACCTTTAAGGCATTCTCTACCTTTCTCACTTGCCTCTCTCTACGTCTTATAGCCTCTTTAAGGTTAAGAACCTTCTCCTCTAGTCTTTCCTCTCTATTAATCACTTCATCTTCCACAGAACTACTAAAGGCATACGTAGCACTTCCAGCTTTTTCATTAGGACTGGCTCCCCTGATGCCTATTATCTCTTGTATTTCCTCTAAATCTATTTGTAGGTTAGCGATCTCAGCCTTTAGTTTGGGTACTTCATACAAGATGTCTTCTACTTTTCTATAGCTACTGTCTTTCACGTCATCCTCCTATGCTGTCAAAATTATTTATGCCTCGTAAGCCTTGTCTATAACTTCTATAATACGCTTCTCAAATAGAAGTCTTGGATAGGCCTTTTCTCTTTCCTGATAAGTTGCACCACAAGAAACATACCTTCCAAGTTCCAATAGGACTGCATCTACCACAGCTTCTTTGTTCAAGTGTATGACTTGCTTGTTGCTGGTTTTATTGCTCTTGCATAGGTACAAAGCATCTTCTACTACTTCCTTATCATGCTCAGCCTGTGCTAGATCAATCTCTCCTGATTTATATTGGCTATATAACCCCCTCATAGCAACATAATAGCATCTCTCCTGTAGTGTTATCTTCTGTCTTATGGGCCTATTATTCTTTGCCACTCTATCAAGTGTTTTTATGTCCATGCCAAATCTCCTCTCCTTCAATGAATCAAGTGATAGAATGCTACCTCTCTACTATTTTATCTACTTGCACACAATAAGTATTAATCCATTCATTGGTCTTCTTATCCTTATAGTTTTGCTCATATATTTCACCCACTACTACTACAAGTCTTCCTAATAAATTATCCACACTATTAAATAACATCACCAAGTCATCGCGATTAAATAAGGTTGCTGTAATCTTTTTAGTCTTACCTTTTACCTGATTAACCACAGTAAACTTTACTACCTGACTATTTCTAAAGATTATCTTCTCTATATATCCTTCAAAGTTAAGTCTATTTATCACGCTAAATCTTCCTCTCCATTAATCTTTTATTTTTAACCACACCTACCCCTATATTCTCTCCTTGAAGCTATCGGCTACTTTTAGGGCATTTGGGGAAATCAGTATTTTTCCATTTATCCTCTCTATCCATTGAGGCTCATGCCCTACACTACCTTAGGGCAAATAGGGCATCTTTTCTGAAGTTCTTATATATATTTATTACATCTCTATTATTATTTTTTATATTAATATAGAGTTCTATATTCCCTAAAACCTTATAACGCTTGATAGTCAAAGGATTGCTTGGGGAATTTTCTTTCCCTATTTTGCCCTACCATGCCCTAAAATCTATCCTTATACCTTATCCCTCTATAATGATAGTAGCCATTGTACTTATTGCAAATTACTCCATTCTTTTCTGCTCTATCTGCTATATTTTTCTTATCCAATCCATTAATGCCGTTTGCAATACAAAAGGAAGTATATCTTTCTTCAAACTCAGGCTTTGCAATTTTATCCCTCTTGTCACCTGTTATTATGCAGTACTCATTAATAAATCTAAATAAGCTGTCATTGCTCACTCTATATTGCTTATTAGCTTCTTTACTCCTTTCACTCTCAGTTAATACAAAGCTATTGTTCATAAGCCTCTTTAGTCCTTTCAGCGCCCAAAGAATGATACCTTCTATTTCCTTTTCCATCTTTTCAAAAAGTCTATTATCCCTTTTTTCCTTCGGTATTACATTGTTACAAGGTATAATGAGAAACCGCTCAAACATATGGCTTCCTTTATCATCCTTAATATAGGGCATTTCATTGCAAGTAAAAGTTATACCTCCTTTAAATGCAAAAGAAAACGGATCTTTCCCTTTTAACTCTGCTTCAATAATGCCATCACCGGTTATGGCTTTAAATGTACTTCCATCTTCAATATTCGCAGCCTTTTGGTCATCAATAAGCACGCACTTTTTGCCATATAATGCTCCAGCTCCAAAGCGAGCTGATAAGTCTTGAATAGATTTACTACATATATTATGAATACCTATTATTTGAGCTAACATCTTCAGCAATTTTGATTTACCTGTATTCCCTACAGCCCCACAAAGTGCAACTGACTTCTTACATAGGTTTGCATTATAATTAGAAATATTTAGTCCCATCCATTCCTGTAAACTATATGCTGAATCCGTATCGCCTGATACAAGCGTTGCTACAAATTGCTTCCATATTTTAGGCTCTTCTGCCTTTTCATTGTAGTTATATTGGATTTGATAAGTATGATTGTATTGTGGACTGTGTTTAATGAGTTGCCATGTTTGAGTATCTAAAATACCATTTTTGAAATTAATGAGGTGCTCATAAGTATTTAATTGATCATAACTAATAAAGTTGTTAGTGGACACTAAATCCTTATAGGTATCCTCCCATACTGTAGGTCTACGTATTTCAAGAGGAATGTATTCTTTAATTTTGGCTTTTACTTCACCAGCCGACATATGCTTGTAATACCCTTCTTCATACCAATAAATAAAGAATGTTTCACTCCCTTGTTTTTTAACAATATAATAATGGCTGTTATTCCTGATATACTCAGCCAATAGACTTGTATTAACCACTAATTTCCCATGCTTATTAGGCACTAGGTATGGGGCAGAATAGGGGTTAAACTTTCTGTTTATTTCTTCTGCCTTGCTTTTAAATACTTCCTCTTCCCCCCTTCTTATAGCTTCCTCCAATAGAAGCTTGTAATTTTTATCTCTCTCAGCTTTATCCTGTATATCTAAAAAGATGTACGTTTTATCCTCGTTAAAATCTAGCCTTGATAATTCAGGCTTTATCTCCTCTTGTTCCACTATCTCGCCTCCTCTTTATAATGATGTGGATTATAATAATCCCCATTGTATGTTCTCATGCATTTTCTGATAGTTAATTCACCGTACGTAGAACCACTTTGCTTCCTGTCCCATTTAGGCCTCATCAACGCACTGTCTCTAAAGAGTCTATCAATTTGTGTGGTATTACCACCTGTCCAGAAGATAAGATAGTCTACAAGTACCATATCATCCCTTGAAGCATCTCCACTTCCCCACCCATAGTAATAGAGCGTATTAAATTTGGCTTGTTTACGTGCCTTCTCGAGGACTTCACTATCAGAGAGGGACTCGCCCCCACTAAAGGCTAGTTGTGTGGTAGAAATTCTTTTAGGTTCTTGAGGCTTCAAGTACTTCTCATAGAGAGGCTTAATGGCTTCAGTACAATCCCTAAGTGTAGTATAAGGTTCAATGACTTGCCCTGTTACAGTAAAGAACCGCCCTTTCTCGTAACACTCAAAGTTGCCTTTTCTGCAAGCCCCCTGTGGCTTAGTGCCTTTACAAATGACATGGATACCCTTGCCGCTTGGTGAGACTTCGGCATAGCTGCCTAGTGTGGTTATAACTTCATTGACTATAGAATCTTTTAGGTCTACTCCATCTATATCCACACCAAAGATGCCATCCCCTAACATAAAACCTAAGCCATCATAATGCGCTACGACACGCATAGCTGTATCATAATCACACCATGTACGAGGGTTATTACTTTGGGCCATGCCACCCGTTCTAGCATTAAAGGGCTTTTTAGTGTATTTACCTTTCTTTTCATCTAAGAACATTCTGTACAATACCCATCTATCCAACTTCTTAAGTTCTACTGGTACATTGCTATAATCCACTTTCTATCCCTCCTAGAATGGTAATACATCATCACCCCAATTTATTTCAGGTGCTTTAGTAGTTGTTGCTACTGTATCTCTTTTTAATAGGATTGGTTTTGGAATCAGGGCAGTTTTTACACTTTCTGTATCTGTTGTATAGCGTAGTGTGGTAAAGAATCCTGTATTGCCTTCAATCTCATATTCCTTCTCACCAAAAATACCACCAAATAACTTAGCTCTCAGGTTATGCTCATTCCAGTCCCACTTATAGCCTGTATTGCTCTTTTCAATGTGGTGAATAAAAGTCTTGAAGTTCTTTTTAATTCGCTCATCCTTTTCACTTCCATCATCTTTAGGGCAAGTTAGTCTATAGGTGCCCTTCCATTTCTTATCCCCTTTTTGCTTCTCATATTGCTCTAGATAGAAGTTCTTATAAGGGCCTTCTACAATATCAAAATGGATCACTACCACATTCCCCCAGCCATACACTTCTTCATTTGCATCTATAATCTTACAAACATAAGCACCAGCTGGTAGTTTTCTTTTTTCTCCTCTAACTTGTGTTGTTTCATATCCATTCCATTTCTTCATTTTTATAGCTCTCCTTTTCTTAATAATTCTCTTAAATGATGTTGTAACGTTCTATAAATAAAATCACCACTATAGGTGCTATTCTCTAAATACATAATCTTTAGGTCATATCTTGCTTCAAAGGCCTTCAGTGTTCCCATAAAAGACTGTGGTAGATATTTTGTGTTGTAGTTATGCAGTAGAATATCCTCATACTTTGCATTTTCAATCAAGAGATACATCTTACCCCTGCCTTTTAGGAATTCACTCTCTATGCGTTCTCTGCTTTGTGTGAAGTTTCCACTTAACTCATTCAGGTTAGCCTTACGTTCTATGACGCATTTATCTTGGAGATAGACTGGTCTTTCTATGTGTGGTAGATGAACCTTGAGGGTGTAATCCCCAAAGTCCAGCTTTTCACAGACATATGGAATCTTTTTTGCAGTAAAATACTCAATGATATGTCCACACTTCTGTTCCCTTGTATCTACTACCACAGTGGCTTCTTTTAAGATTTCTTTAATTTCCTTATCTGAATACCTAAACATCTAAAACTCCTCTAAGACACGCAATACGGGCACAATATCGTTCTCTATCTCATCCTCTTCAAAGGCTCCAAAAGGCGTCTTGGCTGTAGAGTTCTTGCTGTGAGTTTCAAAGATGTATCTGCCATCCTTACATTTTGCTAATAAAACCACATTAAACTTAGATTCAGGAACCAACTTGTTCAGTTTCTTTCCTGTGGTCTTCATCCTTGTCCACATATAGCCATCCTCTGTGCGTTCTGTTTCACTATGAGCTGTGTAGATAATTGTTAGGTCATCTCTAAGGTCACATACCACATCCAAGATGCTATAAATATAACTTGCTAAGTCTAGCCATTTATCAAAGTTCTTCTCCTTAGACCGTCTCATTTCTTCACCAATCATAATGCCATTTAAGGTGTCCACCACTATATACTTTAGATCACTCTTTTCACTAATGCCTTTCATAAGAGCTAATACCTTATTGGGGTCGTCTGTAGCAATATAGTTTTTATTCTGCGAGTTGTATTGTTGCCTAAAGCCTCTCCATGCACTTCCCTTTTTATCTGCATCAATATAATAAGTTTCCTTTGGGTCTAAATTTCTTAGTGATGTGGTTTTACCAGCACCTGATTCACCTATAATACAAATTGCTTTTGCCATATCCCTTATCTCCTTTAATATTTAATTTCTAATTCTTCAGCCTTCGTTATTGCATGAAGTCCATCTATTTCAAGTGTTTCTCCTGTTTCTACATCCACAATGCCACAATCTGTAGGGACTAATCCCTTCTTAAAATCAGCCCATTTAAAACTTAAGACCTCTTTACGATTAATGAGTTCATCTCTATTGTTCTCCTTTGCCCATTCAAGAAGCTTGTCTCCATCCTTTTCAAAGTCCAACCTAGCTTTCTTAACAACCACATCACCATTTAATAACTTCACTTTTCTTTGAGTCTTAGTTTCACTCTGTGGTACTTGTTCAAAAAGTACTCTAAGCTGTATCTGAAGCTTTTCTCTCTTCCCCTTTAAAAGGTATTGCTTCTGTTCAAAACGTGCCTTTAATTGCTCTATTTGAGCCTTCAATAAAGCTTCTAACTCTAAAAGCTCATAATCTATCCCTTTAATGCTTTCTACTATATTATCCATTTCTACTTTAAGCTGAATTGTCTGTGCATCTAACTCTATAGTCGTACCTTTAATCATCCTAATCCACACTTCCCATCTTCATCTTTTTAAGTTTTTTATATTGCATCATATACTGCTTACCTAATACGTCCTCTTCACATAGATAACTCATAAGCTCAGTTATTAATGCTTCGTAGTGATCTAGCTTCCATCCTAATAAAGCATTTTGTAAAGTCAGCTCTGCGTGTTCTTCTAATAGTTTTAAATTAAACTCCATTACATCCCCTCCTCAAAGAGATATTCCAGTTCTACATCAGGAAAGAATGTATCCTTAATTCTCTTAGCTTCCTTATACGAAAACTCTGTTTTGCCTGTTAGCCTTGAAGAAATAGTTGCCTGTCTTGTTCCTAAAGCTTTTGCAATGTCTTTCCCTCGAACTGAATTTCTTGCCATCTCTGCTTTTAAGTTTTTGTACATGATTCATCACCTCTCACTTTATTTACGAAACCTTGTTGCTGTGTTTTGCAACGCGTTTTCGCTACAAGAACAATCATAAAGTGTATTTTTGTCCTAGGAATGAGGCCTTTTTAAGGCTTTTATGAGGCCTTTATGAAGCCAATATGAGGCTTTTGTGAGGCTTTTATGAACTATTTATGAATAAAGTGTAAATGGAGAAAATGGGCAAAAAAATAGGCCAGTATAAGGCCTGACCTAAATATATTCATAGTTACTTCAAATTCATAAGTGGCGAAGTTTTAATGCTCATATCTAGAACTTGTTCATCTTGTATAGATTGTAAATAGCGCTTTGTGATGGTGATATCTTCATGTCCCAATAATCTACTTACAGAATAGACATCTAAACCATTTCTAAGTTGAGCTTGGGCATAATAGTGTCTACAAGTATGTGGCGAACATCTAATATCTCTCCTAACCTTAGCTCTTTCTCCAGCTATCCTAACAACACGCTCAACGGCTTCAATAGTTAGTGGTTTTGCTCTATAAGATAAAAAATAATACTCAAAAAGCTGCCCATGTTCTTTAAAATAAAAATCTCTTATACTAGCATATTTTAGCATTACCTTTTTTAAAAAAGGAGATATGGGTACCAAGCGCTCTTTATACCCTTTACCAAAAATTAAGATACTCTCTTCTTTTACATCCTGAATTTTGATAGCACAGAGTTCAGCATTTCTTATCCCTGTATCAAGCAATAAAGCTACAATACACTTATTGCGAGCTTCCATATAGCTATTATAAGAAAAGCTTGATATCATAGATCTTACTTCTGAATCTGTAAAGGTTTTTATAATAACTTTATCCTCTCTTTGAAATTTAACCCTCTTGGCAATATTCATATTAATATATTCCTCATCTACAGCATAATTAAAATATGAGACAAGGCATTTAAGAATAGAATTGACATAGGTTGCCTTCCTACCTTTTGCACTCTGATATTTAATATAAGATTTGATATGAGTTACTAGAATATCTTCTATTTCTGTAATACTGTACTCAAGCTCTAACCAAGTCAAGAATAAATTAACATTATTCCTATAACTTTTCTTCGTTCGTTCTGAATAATTTTTAATTGTAATTTCTAATAAAAATTCATTTAAAATCATTTTTGCATGCAAAAAAACCACTCCCTTTTTGGTAATTGACATATACCATAAAAAAAGTGGTTCATAATATAGATGTATACCATAACTTAGGCTATTTTTTGATGTATACCATAACAATTTGTTATCTCAAAAACAGCCAAAACCATTGGTATTACTATATTCTTACTCTTCTTCAAAATTGTGATACACCTCTTGAACATCATCATCATCTTCAAGAAGATCCATCATCTTATTCCATGCTTTAAGATCAGCTTCTGCTGTAATAGTAGCTGATGTTTGTGGAACCATTGTGATTTCAGCTTGTGCCATTTCGATGCCAGCAGCTTCGATTGCAGCGTATACGTCTGAGAATACTTCTGGATCTGTTGTGATTGTGAAACCTTCTTCTTCTGCTTCGAAGTCATCTGCACCAGCTTCGATAGCCATCATCATAAGCTCATCTTCATCCATATCTGTAGCTTCTCTTTCGATTACGATTTGACCTTTTTTGTCAAATAAGAAAGATACACAGCCTGATGTACCCATGTTACCATTTCCTTTAGAGAATGCTGCACGTACGTTTGCTGCTGTACGGTTTTTGTTATCTGTAAGTGTCTCTACAATAACAGCCACCCCGTTTGGACCATAACCTTCATAAGTCATGTATTCGTAATGCACCGAACTATCTTCACCAGCTGCTTTTTTAATACTTCTTTGAATTGTATCATTTGGCATGTTATTTGATTTTGCTTTTGCAATAACATCACGTAATTTTCTATTTGTATTTGGATCAGAACCACCACCGTCTTTTACGGCTACTGCGATTTCACGACCGATTTTTGTAAATATTTTTCCTTTTGCTGCGTCATTTTTGCCTTTTTTATGTTTAATGTTGGCAAACTTTGAATGTCCTGACATATATTTATAAGCCTCCTTTAATTATACACTAACGTACATTCTAATTTTTCTTCAATATTGTACCATATTGTAGGGGCATGTATCAACTCTTTACAGGTCTTTCAATAAGAACATAGTCACCTTTTTCAATAGAAATCTCGGCATTCGTCTCATTAATAAGCCATTCTACAAAGGATTCTTCACTGCCCATCTCTACTTCTACCACAAAACGTACAACTTCTGTATAGGCTGTATCACGTATGATGTAAGACTTATCATTTAAGAGATACTGTACTTTTCCTGAAAGTGGATAAGTCATCTCTAAAGTGAAAAGGCATACGCGCATCTTTTCAATAAGCCCTGCTGCTAGTATACCTTCTTTAGCCCCTTTGCCATAGGCCCTTACAAGCCCACCTGTTCCAAGCAGTGTCCCACCAAAGTAACGGGTTACAACGATTAAAGTATCTTTAATATCTTGTCCCTTTAATACATCTAAAATAGGTTTTCCAGCTGTACCTTGTGGCTCTCCATCATCGCTAAAACGTTGAATCTCATTACGCTCTCCAATTTGATAAGCAAAGCAGTTATGTGTAGCATCCCAATATTTTTTACGCAGTTTAGTTAAAATTTCATCGGCTTCTTCTTGTGTGTGTACAGGAAAAACAGAGGCAATAAATCGTGATTTTTTTTCAACAATCTCTGCTTCACCAGATCCTGCAATTGTAATGTATCTGTCTAACATATGCACCACCTAATTTAATCTTTAACTTTATTTTAGCATAGTTTAGGCCTAAGAAAAAGTATAAAAAAACAGCCTAAATCGGCTGTTTTATTGGATGTAATCATCTAGGATTTCGGTCATGGAAGTAAGTGTTACCCTACCTTCTTGCATAAAGCGAGCAACTTTGGTGGCTTCATTATGTTCTTCTGTGAAATATTCGTAATCACACTCTATTAAATCCCCTGAGTATTGTTCTAAGGCAATACCATATTTTCTCTCTTTTTCAATAACAAAATACTTCACTTCAAGGTCCGATAAATTTGTCTTACCGACATAATATTTCGTATACACCATCTAAAGATCCCCCTTGATTTATATATATTCCTATTATAGGGGATAATAAAATATTTTCAAAGAAAAAGATATCGCAATTTATTAGGGTTTATGCTATAAATCGTCATATAAAAACTAATTTACTTAATAATTTTAGCCCGTTAAAGCTTTAAGTATTAAAATATACATGTTTTTGTCGAAAAAGATTGAAAACTTTTTCAATTAATCAATGCAATAATCTTTAATTTTATAAAATTTATCTTTGTGTATATAGCCTTTTAATACAATCCCTTCATTAACATATTCCTCTTCTAAACGTTCACCTTGTGCATGACAGAAAGCTACAAGTTCTGGAACTGAGTATGGTAATAAAATTTTGAAAGGCTGCATTGAGGCATAAAGCATCTCTTCTATAATACCTAATAAACCGTCTAGATTGATTTTGTTTTTAGCTGAAATTTCCACACTATGTGTACTGGTTTCATCTTTAGGGTAATGCCCTTCTACTTGATCAATTTTATTGTAGACTGTAATAATAGGGATATTAGTAATATCTAGTCTTTTTAGGGTTTCATGAACAACTTCATTATGTGTAGCTAAATGTTCAGAACTTGCATCCATTACATGCAAGATAATATCTGCATATTTAGCTTCTTCAAGTGTTGAATAGAAGGCTTTAACAAGATGATGAGGCAGTTTACGTATAAAACCTACTGTGTCTGTTAGCATAATTTCACTGCCACTTGGAAGTGTTGCCGAACGTGTTGTGGGATCAAGCGTAGCAAAAAGTTGATTTTCTGCGTAAACATCACTTTCACAAAGTGCATTTAATAAAGTAGACTTCCCTGCATTTGTATAACCTACAATAGCTACTACTGGTATATTATTCTTTTGTCTACGTGTACGAAGAAGCTGTCTATGTTTCTCAAACTCTTCAATTTCAGCTTGTAGTAATTCCATTCTAGTACGAATATGGCGCTTATCAAGTTCAAGCTTCTTTTCACCAGGACCTCTTGTTCCAATACCACCACCTTGTTTAGAAAGCATTTCGCCAAATCCAGTAAGTCGTGAGTATTGATATTTAAGCTGTGCAATTTCAACTTGCAGTTTACCTTCTCTTGAACGCGCACGTTGCGCAAAGATGTCTAGGATGACAAGGGTACGATCCATTACTTTTACACCTAATTCAAGGGATAGATTGCGCATTTGAACAGGAGAAAGTTCATCATCTGATACAACGCCTGTTGCACCATGTAAGGCCACAAGCTCTTTAAGTTCTTCCACTTTACCTGTTCCGATATAATAACCTGGATTAATACTGTCCACACGCTGAAGTACTTTAACCGCCGCTCTAGCCCCAGCAGTATTTACCAATTCTTCTAATTCATCTAAACTTTCCCAGGCATCATCTTCTTTAAGATTTTTCTTTTGTGTCGCAAATAGAATTACGACCTCTTCTTCTTTTCTTAATTCTTCCATAGTAGTCCTTTCTTAGTTACGCTCATGCGAGCTAAGTTCATTATTTTATAGTATACCAAATTTTTGCTTTTCCTATAAGGTCTTATATAGAAAAAGGTAAGTTTCTACGTGGAAACTTACCTTTTTATTTGTATTAAACTCTGAAGAGTAATTCACTATAAGTAGGAATTGGCCAGATTTTTTCATCTACAATTGTTTCTAATTTGTCCGCTACTTCACGTAATGCTTCCATTTTTGGAAGAACGTTGTTACGGAATGCTTGTGCTTTTTCAAGGCCTTCTTCAATTTGAATTGTTTCTTTGTGAACGATTTCAAGTTCATCAATAGCACGTTTAAGACTATTTAATAGCGTATTAAGCTCTGTGAGCATTTCACTTTGAGCATCAATATTAAATTTTTCAAGACTTGTCATAATACTTACATTTTGAGCAACTTGTGTCATGTAGTTAATTACAGCAGGCATAATTTGTGTTTTTGCCATACTAAGCATTGTACGTGCTTCAATGTTGATTGTTTTATAATATTCTTCGATAAGAATTTCATAACGAGAATGGAGTTCAACTTCACTAAACACTTTAAGTTTGCTAAATAAATCAATAGATTTTTGTGAGATAAGGGCTGGAATAACATCTACTGTTGATGTGTAATTTGGTAAACCACGTCTTGCTGCTTCTTCTACCCATTCTTCTGAGTAACCATTTCCATTGAAGATAATACGTCCATGATTTTTAAGTGCATGACGTACAATTCTATTAACTGCTTTTTGAAGGTCTTCTACCCCTTCGAGTTTATCTGCAAACTCATGTAAAGTTTCAGCAACCATTGTATTCATAATAACGTTAGCTTCTGAAATACATCCTGAAGATGGGAACATTCTAAATTCAAATTTATTTCCTGTAAAAGCAAATGGAGATGTACGGTTACGGTCTGTTACTTCTTTTTTAAGTTTTGGAAGTGTTGCAACACCCATTTCCATTACTTCTTTTGTTAAATCATCCATCTCTTCTCCACGTGCAATGTGGTAAAGAAGTTCTGTAAGCTGATCACCTAAGAAAATAGAAATAATAGCTGGAGGTGCTTCATTCCCACCAAGACGATGATCATTTCCTGCAGTTGCAGCTGATAATCTTAAAAGATCAGCATGTTTGTCAACGGCTTCAATTGTTGCAGCTAAGAAAATAAGGAATGATAAATTTTCTTTTGGTTGTTTACCTGGTGAGAATAAGTTTATACCTGTATCTGTTACAAGGGACCAGTTATCATGTTTACCTGAACCATTTACACCTCTAAATGGTTTTTCATGAAGAAGACAAGCAAGATCATGACGGTTTGCTACTTTTTGAAGCACTTCCATAACAAGTTGATTTTGGTCAGATGCTACGTTTGCTGTTGCAAAAATAGGTGCAAGCTCGTGTTGTGCTGGGGCTACTTCATTATGTTTTGTTTTAGAAGGTACACCTAACTTCCAAAGTTCAATATCAATTTCACGCATGAACTTACCTATTTTCTCTTTAATACTTCCATAGTAGTGGTCTTCCATTTCTTGACCTTTTGGGGGCATAGCACCAAAGAGTGTACGACCTGTAAAGATAAGATCTTTACGTTGTTGATATTGGCGTTTGTCAACCAGGAAGTATTCTTGCTCTGCACCAATTGTTGTAATAACCTTTTTACTTTCTGTATCACCTAATGCACGAAGTACACGAAGTGCTGCTTCTTCAATAACTTCCATTGAACGAAGTAATGGTGCTTTTTTATCAAGCGCTTCACCAGTATGTGAATAGAATACTGTAGGAATGCAAAGTGCCACACCACTAATATCTTCTTTTAAGAAAGCTGGAGATGTACAATCCCATACTGTATAACCTCTTGCCTCAAAAGTTTGTCTAAGACCACCTGATGGGAAAGAAGAACCGTCAGCTTCTCCTTTAATAAGCTCTTTACCTGAAAACTCCATAATGACACGACCATCTGAAGTTGGAGATAAGAATGAGTCATGTTTCTCTGCTGTACGACCATTCATTGGTTGGAACCAATGAGTAAAATGTGTTGCACCATGCTCAATAGCCCAATCTTTCATAGCATTTGCTACAACTTCAGCTACACTTGGATCAAGTTCTAAGCCTTCATCAATTGTTTTATGTAACTGTTTGTAGGTTGATTTTGGAAGACGCTCACGCATTACCTTGTCATCAAATACATTTTTGCTAAATAGTTCAGATAATTTAATATTTTCCATCCTGTTAGCCCCTTTACAATAGTATTATGTTTATTAAAAAAGCGTCGCCTAATCGGTGACGCTTAATCCTACTTTTTTAATTAATATATCATTTATACCATATCATGACAACTCACAAAAATAGATAAAATTATAAACGGGTTAATTTTTCCCTTGTGCATAATGTCTAAGGAGCTAAATTGTAGCTAGTGTTTGGGGTTGCTGCATCAATGCCATCTAATACATTATTAGGGAGTACATTAACATAGTTTGGTGGAACTTTGCCTGAAACCATCTTATCAATAAGGACTATACGTCTTGAAATATGTATTTGATCTGCAAAAAGGGGTACAACGACTTGAACTGTTGTATCAATATCAAGCCATACTTTGTGATTAACTTGATTAATCCCTGCTGCCACAATTTCATTGTCATAATCTACCTTTACAGTACCTACTGGTAATACTTCAATAGTAATTTCAGGTCCTAAGTTAGCAAAAATACGGCTACCTGTTAAGTTTCCTAAAGGGACTTTAAAAGAAACGCTTCCTATTGTATCTAACTTATCGGCTATTTTATCAACGATATCTGCACAGAGTGTATTAATAAGGATAGAATTTACATTCCAGGATACAAGTTCCCCCGCATCATTATAGTCATAGCTAATTAAATCCTCTTCCGTTATCTGGGTACTTTCTAGGGACAAATTAACCGCCTCATTAATGGTTTTAGTAGCAATAGTAGTGGCTTCATGCTCTGCCATAGCTATAACTGTAGGCATAACTTCTCTATCTAACTGGATATAAATAACAATAAATATGGCAATAATAGCTAATACAGCTAATAAGCCTTGATAGTTATGCTCCTTATAACGCCTTCCACCTGATGATTTATATATATAAGTAGGTGCTTTAGGCGTTGGCCTATAACGATATTTATAACCTCTAAACATAAGCTGCCTCCTATTCAATGCTTTATTTTTAATATATTCATAGAAGGGACATTCCATGACAAGCATCATCTTAAATATTAAAGTTTAATGACTAATTTATAATACTACTTTCCTATTTATCTATTTAGTTTTATACTAATACATTATACTAAGGTATGTATTTCTTTTTGCGCTTACCTAGCATCTTTGGTATAATACCATATTGAGGAGGATGATAGATGAATTACTCTAAAGATTCATGTTCAAAAAAAATGCAGGATTCTAATAAAAATACAAAAAAGAAAAAGACAAAAAAAGCTAAAGTCACTACTTTTCGTGTCATAGTCATTACACTTGTCATTGGTCTTTTTGCTATTGTAGGTTCAGGACTTGGTATTTTAGTAGGTATCATTAAAAGTGCCCCTGATGTTTCTACAATTAATATTAAGCCCACGACAGATTATACGTCTTTTGTCTATGATGAAAATGGTACTGAAATCGATACGCTCTCAAGTGGTGAAAATCGTATTTATGCAAAACTTGACCAAATTCCCAAACATCTTCAAGAAGCTGTTATAGCCATTGAAGATGCTAGATTCTATGAGCATAACGGTATTGACTTATTAGGAATTATGCGTGCTATTGTAAAAAATTTAAAAGCAGGTGAAATTGTAGAAGGTGCAAGTACTATTACGCAGCAGGTTATTAAAAATAATGCCCTTACTAGCGATCAGACTTTCGTGCGTAAAATTCAAGAGCAATACCTTGCACTTCAAATTGATGCACTTTATGAAAAAGATCTTATCTTAGAATATTACTTAAATACAATGCCGCTAGGACATGGTACAAATGGTGTGCAAGCTGCAGCCAAACGTTATTTTGGCAAGGATGTTTCTGAGCTTACTCTAGCTGAAAGTGTTGTTATAGCTGGTATTACACAAGCACCTACAAGATATAGTCCAATTCGTAACCCTGAGAACAACTTTGAAAAATCTAAAGTTATTCTTTCTTATATGGTAGAACAGGGCTATATTACAGAAGAAGAAAGACAAGCTGCTTTACTAGAGAATCCTTATAAAAATATTCAAGAAGTGAATAATCAGTATGAACAGCAAGACTCTGTTCATAGTTACTTCGTAGATGCTGTCATTGAACAAGTTATTAGTGACCTTCAAACTAAAAAGGGCATGACAGCTACACAAGCAAATAACTTACTCTTTGGTGGTGGTGTTGAAATCTATACAACACTTAACCAAGATATGCAAAAAATTGTAGATGATAAGATGGATGATGACTCTCTCTTCCCTTCTTATAAAGAATATGTGATTAACTATAGTGCTACTATCACAAAAGCTGATGGCACAACTGTGAATAAATGGGCAGAGGGTGTTTTACAGTCTGATTCAGAAGCTGAAATAGAAAACTTCAAAAAAGCAAAGCAAGCTACCTGGGAACTTGCCGAGGGTGATACAATTGTTGAATCTGTACAGCTTGTACCTCAGGCCCAAGCTGCTTTCGTTATTATGGATCAATACAATGGTCATGTGAAAGCACTTTCAGGTGGACGTGGTGAAAAATATGGTGACCGTACTTTTAACCGTGCCACACAAGCTAAAAGACAACCTGGCTCTACGTTCAAAGTTCTTGCTTCTTATGCACCAGCACTTGATACAGGGCTCCTTTCTCCAGGTTCTATCATTGTCGATGAACCTTATACAATTGGTAAATATACTCCAAAAAACTGGAGAAGTTACTTTAAGGGACCTACTACAGTACGCGAAGGTATTTGGGACTCTATGAATATCTTAGCGGTTAAAGCTGTAGAGATGGTCGGTATTGAGACAGCTTACAACTATCTCCTTAACTTCGGTTTTACAACACTTTCTGACCAAGATAAAGTGTATGCACTTCCTCTTGGCGGTATTACAGATGGTGTAACCCCTCTTGAACTTAATGCTGCCTATGCTGCTATTGCCAATCAAGGGTCTTATACAAAACCTATTCTCTATACGCAAGTGTTAGATCGTGATAAACAAGTTCTTTTAGATAATTCTGTACCCGAAACACATACTGTTATTAAAGCTTCTACTGCTTCTATGCTAACAGATATGATGGAAGATGTTATTAAAATCGGTACAGGTGGTAAAGCTGGCGTAGGTCTTAATATGCCTGTAGCAGGCAAAACAGGGACAACATCTGATAATAAAGACTTTATCTTTGCTGGTTATACACCATACTATACTGCAACTGTATGGATGGGCTATGACAGACCACAACCTTTTACTAATAAAAGTGCTCACTTAAATCTTTGGGCAAGCATTATGTCAGAAATTCATAAAAACCTGCCTAAGAAAGAATTTGAATTAATAACGACAGGTTATACTAAAACAAGTATTTGTGCAGCATCAGGTAAGATTCCAACAGAACTTTGTAAATTAGACCCGGAACACAAAATTGTATCTGATTACTTCCAGAAAAATCATGCTCCTACTGAGGAATGTGATATTCACGTACAAGAACAGGTATGTACAGTATCGGGTAAGATTGCTACAGAGTTCTGTCCTGAAGAAACTGTTAAAACACGCGTTGTTACACGTACATCATCTAGTCAAGTAAAACCTGAAGACTTATGTGATGTACACACTCAGGCATTGGTACCGGAGGAACCAGAACTTCCAGAACTTGAGGGATGGCCTTGGCCAGACGAGCCATCCCAAGAAAACCCAGAAGAAACTCCAACACCACCAATAGAAACTCCAGAAGAAACCCCAGTAACACCTGAAACACCTTCTACTGATAATCCAGATGGCGAAAATGGTTTCTTCATTCCACAAAGTTAAAATAAAAAGGTTCAAGCTTATAAGCTTGAACCTTTTTATTTTAACTTTTAATCTAGCCTTGGTTTAGTTCCTACTTTAATGACCTCTCCCCTAGCCTTATAATAACTTGTATTAATAAGTTCTTTTGAAACGAGTTCACCATTCTTATACATAAGGCGATACAGTTTTACCGTCTTACCTTCAAGTGGTGTGGTCTCTTGAATTTCCTGGTCCTCATATAAGGTATCATCTTCCTTATAGATTGTTGGAGGTGGTGGTGTTGTCTTAATGAGTTCAGAACTAAATTTAACTTCATCATAAGGTAACTTTAATGCAGCATCTCCAAATAGATTCACAATAATCTTATTATCTTCACAGTAGCTCTCTACAAATAAAGGATATTGTGAGTTATTCCTAAACTTAAAGTCTATAAGTTCTGATGCATAAGTAGCATCTCTGCCTAATGGTACATAAGCTACAGGTAAAGAGTGGTTTGCACGTGATATAATTTCTATATCACTTAATAAAAGTGCATTATAAAGAGTAGATGCAATTTGGCATACACCACCACCTATTCCCTCCTCTAACTTTCCATTTACAATGACTTTAGAAGCTTTATAACCTGCATCTGGGGTAATAGGTTCCAATTTGCTCCCAAGTGAAAAGCTCTCACCTGGATTCAATTTTGCATTAATTTTAGATGCTGCAATAGCAAGGTTTTGATTACGGTCTTGATCAGCATTATTATATGAAGTAGAAAAGCTAGCAAGTGGTGTTTGGGCTTTTTCAAGTTCCTTAGCAGTTACAGCTGGGGTTACTTCTTTCATAACGATTTGAATAGGCCTAATAGGAAGCTCATTAGCCGTTAACATATCATAAATAATACTGGCTGTAGCTTGACTATCTAATGCATAACCTATTTGCTCTGGTGTTACATAAAACTGCCTATTCTTTCTTTCAATAGTTGCATCTATAGGTGCTTCTTCAAAAAAATGCGCTTGTACTTCTAAAGCTTTTTCAATCTCTGATAAATCATATGAGGTTTGAACGAGATAATGTATGGACTCTAAAGCAGTATTTTTAGAAGCTAGAAAACGTTTGAATATATGTCCCTCATGGCCTGGTGTATAAGCATCTTGTAAAACTTCGTCTAAGTTGCTCGTTGGATTAAATGTATCTAAAGATAAATGTATTTGTTTATCCTTATTAAATAAAGTAATAAAATGTTCCTCATTATAGGTGTTAAGCTGCTCTTTAATCTTTATGAGGGCTTCTTCTTGTGTAAGGCCTCCTATAGCTACATCATTCACATAAATATGATTCGCAAAGACAAGATTATATTGTGTAACTTCATGATACACATAAATAGCTGCTGCGCCTATTCCAATAAAAATGAGGATTAGCATAACGACTAAACTAACTTTAAGCTTTTTCTTTTTGTCAGTTGCCATAGTCCGCCTCCTCTATAAGCTTCTATACCTGTTCTGACTTTAATAAGCAAATTGACCTAGCACACCTAGTAGCATAAGAAAGGCCAAGAAAAGACTAATTCCTGCTACAATACCTTTTTTATTTTTATTAAATGCACTATAAATATTAAAAGATTGTTTCTTTTTACCTTTTTTGTTTGTCTTTTGAGCTTTCATTTTTTTCCTCCCGAGATAATAAATGATGTTTAATACAATACATATAATCTACTACTTTTTGACCATTTTTGAAACGTATAAAGGCTTTAGAACCATCTAACTTTACAACTTTACCCTGCCCATACATTTTATGTTTGATACAGTCACCTTCTTTAAGTGTAATCTTTGGTGTTAGTGTTTCCAAAATAAAAGGAGAACTTTCTGCTTTTTTCTGATATCTATTTTTTGGAATATATAAGTACAGTCTTTCTTTAGCTCTTGTTAAAGCCACATAGAAAAGCCGCCTTTCTTCTTCTATTTGAGTATCACTTAAACTTTTACTATGTGGAATAACACCATCTAAGATATCAATGATAAAAACTGCACCGAACTCTAATCCTTTAGCACTATGCATAGTAGTCAGCGTCAATGCATCATGACCTTTTTGGCGTGAGCTTTGCTTCACGCTCATAGAAATAGCATATAAAGCTTCCTCCCACTCCTCAACACGTGCATACTCCCTTGCAGAATCTTCAAGTTCTAGGAGCATATTTACCAAACCTTCACTAGGTATTTTACGGTAAGCTGCATATTCTATAAGATACTTTTCATAGCCTATAGTATGCCGGATGTAAGGAATAGCTTCTTTTAACGTAAGAGTCTTTAATCTTTGTAAATTAAAAATAAGTTCTTCAATACGATCTTTTTGAAGTCTACTAAGAAGGTCTGATTCTAAAAGATTCTTGAGTAAATTTCCACCCTTTTTCCTTGCATCTTCTAAAGCAAGCTTACTAATATAACGAGTAGGCCTATTAATAATTTGGAGAAGCCTTTCGCTATCTTCTATATTGTATGCTAAATGTAAATAGGCAAGAATATCTTTTGTCATCCATTGATCATATAAAGTTACCATAGCATCCTTAATAATAAATGGAATCTGCACAGTACGTAAAGCTTCAATAAGTGGTCTTGCTTGTATATTGGTACGGTAGATAATAGCACACTCTTTTAAAGGTAATCCAGCTGCATTTAGCTTTAAAATTTCCTTTAGTACAAGACTTGCCTGTTCTTTTGCATCTTCACAGTAAGTAACAATAGGCTTATCTCCTTCTATATGAGCAGCATGCATGATTTTCTCATATCTATTTATATTATACCCTATTAAACTATTACTGTAACGTAAAATATTTGGCGTGGATCTATAGTTAACATCCAAGATAATCTTCTGAACAGGGTTAAAGTATTCTTCAAAAGAAAGTAAAAACTCAGGTTTAGCGCCTCGAAATTGATAAATACTTTGGTCATCATCACCGACAACAAATAGGTCAGTATGCCTGCTACTTAAAAGTTTAATGATTTCAAACTGTACACAGTTAATATCTTGAAATTCATCAATAAGAATATGTTTATATTTAGATTGATAGAAAGTAAGAATATGTGGATCATTTCTTAACAAATAATACGTGTGTACAAGCATATCATCAAAATCAAATAGACTATGACGTTCTTTATACTGCTCATAGCTATTGAATACTTTTAAGAATACTTCTTTAGAAATACCATCAGGATTATAGTATTTAGGTTGAATCAGTTGATTAGTCATAAGCGTTAGATGCCCTAAAAAGACTTCTATAAAATCTTCATAAGCATCCCCTGTGTCCATACCTTGATAAATTTTCTCAATAACTTGTCTTTTTTTATCTTCACTGATTAGACGTTCTAAAGCGTAACGATTAGGATCTGCCTTTCTAAGCATACGATAAAACACAGAGTGGAAAGTCCCAAAAGTAACCCCAGTTTGATGTGTGGCCTTTAAATAACGCCCTTTCATTTCTTCTGCAGCAGCCTTAGTAAAGGTAATAACAAGTATATGTTGAGGCTGGCACTGAAGATGACTAATCATATAACGTACACGTTCAGTAATAACAAAGGTTTTGCCAGAACCAGGACCAGCGATCACCATTGTAGCACCAAGGGGCATCTCTACAGCTTGTTTTTGATTAGAATTAAGTTGTTTTGTTTCCATATGATTACATCTTTCATTTATAAGTTTTTCTTTTTTCATTATACTCTTTTCTTTTATTTAAAATCAATTTGTATTATAATAAATATAGTTTTTGTACGCTAGTTAAAGAGAAAGAATTAATTTTTAAGTATGTTCCTACTATTAGTCACCTTTTCTATTCTCATATTATTGACTATAGAGAGGCATAAAATACCATATCTTAATAGCCAGCTTATCAAGCTGTTGGATTTAAAAATTTTTCTAATGTAGGCATCTAAATGCATTACTGAATAACGTACTTTCATGTAAAATCTTAAATATGAATAAACTTTTTATCATTTTATGAATGAATTGATTGAGTATGCGGTATGATTATAAGAAGAAAATGCATACAAATCATGTTAAACTGAATTAAGAGGGTGTAAAAATGAATATAGGTATATTTACAGATACGTATTTGCCACAAATTAACGGTGTTGTAAGTTCTATTGTAACACTAGAACAACAGCTTATTGCACAAGGTCATAACGTTTATATTTTTACGATTAGCCATCCACAGGCACATGATGATAAACCTTATGTCTATCGTATTCCTAGCTTACCTTTTGTCTTCTTAAAAGACCATCGCGTAGGTATTATTTATTCGACCAAACTTGTACGTCGTGTAAAAAAACTAAAACTAGATATTATTTTATCTCAAACGGAATTCTCTTTGGGCTTTTTAGCAAAACTTATTTCTAAACAAATCCATGTACCTATTGTACATACTTACCATACTATGTATGAAGAATATATGCATTATATTTCAAAGGGTGTTGAATTTTCTCCAGAACTTGCACGTAAATACAGTAAGATGTTTTGTAATAGTGTAGATGGTATTGTAGCACCTACAGAAAAAACGCGTGATTTACTTCTTAGCTATGGGGTGAAAAAGCCTATTGAAGTTATTCCAACAGGTATTAACTTTACACCATTTCATCCTAGTCGTTATACAAAAGAGGAAATTAGTAGCTTAAAAGCACAATTTAGTCTAGACCCTACTGCTCCTACCATCCTTTTTGTAGGTCGTGTTGCTAAAGAAAAAAGCATCGATGTTGTCCTTCACGCACTTCCTGAAGTTATTAAACAAGTACCTCATGCACAACTTTTCATTGTTGGTGATGGCCCGGAGATGACTCACTTAAAAGAGCTAACTCAAACATTGCATCTAGAGGAACATATTATTTTTGCAGGGCTTCAGCCTTGGCAAACTATTGGCAAGTTTTATCAGCTAGGAGATGTATTCGTAAGTGCTTCTGTTTCAGAAACACAAGGGCTGACTTTTGCAGAAGCTATGGCCGCTGGTCTACCGGTTGTAGCTAAACATGATGAAAGCATCGAGGGACTTGTTATTGATGATTATAACGGCAAGAAATTTACTACAACAGAAGAACTTTCTATAGCCCTCATTAAACTGCTTCAAGATGAAAGTTATAGAAAAACTCTATCTGTTCATGCTATGAGTTCAGTTGCCCCACTTTCTGATGAAATCTTTGGAAAAAATGCTTTGACCTATTATGAAAAAATTCTTGCACTTAATGAACAAGATAAGAAAAAAGATAAGAAGAAAGTTGATAAAGCTACCAAAAAAATAGAAACAAAAATCCGTAAAAAAAGACGTGTTCAATAGAACACGTCTTTTTCATTTAATACATATGCCCCTTCTCTAATGCTTCTTTAGCTTCCTCTGTCAAGTCATCCATTCTTTTACTAAGTCCATATGGACAAAGAGCTAGAAACATACAATCCATACATTTAGGTGCTCTGGCTGTACAAATGGCTCGTCCATGAGCAATAACTTGCGTATTATAACGAATCCAATGCTCTTTAGGAAGCTTCTTCATAAGATCCATTTCAATAGCTACAGGATCTGTACATAAAGTTATTCCCCATCTAATAGAGATACGCTTAACATGGGTATCGACCACCACACTTGGAATCTTAAAGATATTACCCCTCACAACATTAGCTGTCTTACGCCCCACTCCTGCAAGTTCAGTAAGTGCATCAAGGTCTTGTGGCACTTCACCACCATATTGTTCATAAATAGTCGTTGCACAAGTTTTAATATTTTTAGCCTTATTTTTATAAAACCCTGTACTTTTTACATCTTGCTCAAGCTCTTTTAAATTAGCCATAGCAAAGTCTTGGGCTGATTTATATTTAGCGAATAAATCCTTTGTTACAATATTGACTCTATCATCTGTACACTGTGCACTTAAAATAGTCGCAATAAGTAATTGCAGAGGATTTTCATGGTCTAAGTAACATTTTACATCTTTCTCATAATACTTATCTAATATATCAAGTATAGCTTGTATACGTTTTTTTTCTGTCATAGGCTACTCCTTATAGCTTAATAGGTCTAAAATGAGTTTTCTGTTCTGTATAATCAAAGAGTACTGGACTAGGCTCCTCTAATTTAGCATTATTTTTATATACATTATAGCTGAACCATTCCATGTGCATACGTCTTAAACGTTGTCTTGAAGTCCAGTTTGCACTCACCCCAAGGTGTTCAATCATATATTCATCATCTCGAATAATAGCGTTAGCTTGTTCTCTATAGGGTGCTTGATCAAGGGTCATAAGTTCTTCAGGTACTTCTTTTACCATTTCATGCAGGTACCAATCAAAACGAATCAGCTCTTTAAGAAGATCTAGATTAACACCTTCTATATCTTTTGCAAATGGTACCAGTAAGGTATAATACGCTGCTTTCTTATGTGGAATCTTATCATAATCATTAGCTTCCCAATAATGTGCTAATGCTTCGTAAAAATCAAATGGTGAATTAAATAAAGTATAGAGATATTCTAAAGTATGTTTGAAACGCTCACTATTATAATATCTTTCCACCATTTCCTCTATTCCATGCAATATAAGTAATTCTTTAAAACTTAGTTCATTTGTATAAAGTACTTCATATGGCGCTTTAGGGCTGTAGACAATACCATATTTTTCTGCATTTTTTCTTAGTCCTGAACCTTTAAGAAGTTTTAAGAAACCAAGTTGGAATTGTTCGGGTCTAAGTGAAATAACATCATTAAACGAATGTCTAAATGAAGCATAATCTTCATAAGGAAGACCTGCAATAAGGTCAAGATGCTGATGAATATTGCCAAGAGCCTTGATTTTAAGAGCAATTTCTTTAATATCTTCAAATGGCATTTTACGGTCAATAACCGTTAAAACATCCATATTAGTAGACTGTACACCAATTTCAAACTGGATAAGACCAGGTCTTGCATCTTTTAATACTTCTAAACATGCATCATCTAATAATTCAGCTGCTATTTCAAAATGGAAGTTGGTATAACCATTGTCATGTTCAATAACATACTGCCAGATTGCGCGTGCAAAGGCCTTACGTGTATTAAATGTACGGTCTACAAACTTAATTTGCTTAACTCTTTGATCAAGGAAATACTGAAGTTCGTTTAACACACGTTCAAGAGGCATAAAACGTACCCCTTTTTCTATAGAGGATAGGCAGTACTGGCAGTTAAATGGACATCCTCTAGATGCCTCATAATAAATAATTTTATGTTCAAGTCCTGAAAGATCATCATAAACAAAAGGTAAATTAGCAAGGTCCATAAGAGCCCTTGCTTGATTACGCACTACTTCTCCCTTTTCGTTACGATACACAATACCTTTAATCTCTTCCAGTACTATATCTCCATCAATAAGATGCTTAAGGTACTCATACCAAGTTTCTTCACCTTCATTTTCAATGACTAAGTCAATAGGCAATCTTTCAAATAAAGCTTCACTATTATAAGAAACTTCAGGACCACCTAGTACAATTTTTGTATTTGGTAAGACTTTTGTTAAAATAGGTAGTAGTTCTTCAATTAAATCCATATTCCAAATATAGCAAGATAATCCTAATACATCTGGTTGTTTATTGTAGAGCTGTTTAATAATTTCATGCATTTCATGATTGATAGTAAGTTCTAATACCTCTAAATGTTCTTTATAGTCACTGCAGTAACCTTCAATTAATCTTAATGCTAATGATGAATGAATATATTTAGCATTAAATGATACAAGTAGTATTTTCACAATGTATAATTCCCTTCCTTTGTAACGTTAACTTTATTATAGCACGTTTTAAAGCTTGCAAAAAGCGACTCAAATTTGTTATACTATTTTATACAATTTATCAAAAAAGAGAACTGAGGATAGAATGGAAGAGAAAAAACATGTTTCATTTGATGTTGTAAAGGAAACACTTCCTAAGAAAAAGAAAGTACATTACGAATGGGAAAAGCCTCAAAATGGATAGGTTACAATTAACTGGACAGTTTTTTTAAGGTTATGTACAATCAACTTA
>OBXO01000606.1_pt1 | contig 25268 bp, 19 predicted proteins | sample 1501431 | NCBI WGS metagenome assembly OBXO01 (sample SAMEA2580163, study PRJEB22360) | human gut metagenome | biome: human gut; feature: human-associated habitat; material: faeces | place: Denmark | collected 2008/2010 | reverse complement strand
TTTAATCAGCGAGTCAGCTTGGGAAGAAATGACCTGCTTATTCGCACCTTCCCTAAATGTTCTCCCGGTAAATCAGTAGCGGATAAAGCGTACTTATTCGCTGTTGATTTACATTTCCCGCCATTCCCATTAATCATCAGGTAGCCTATAATTAATGTATCCTCTGCCTATTGTTTGACTTACCTCGTGAAGAGGGATAATGAACACTAAAATATTCGAAGACAACATTTTATCTCGTAATGATATCGCTGTACGCTACGTCTTTCAGAAAATGTTTTCCCCACAAGGTACTCTGGTCGCGGTGGAATGCTTAAGCCGCTTTGATAATCTTTCTATTTCCCCCGAAGATTTTTTCCGCCATGCTACCGCCGCCGTTCGTGAACGTATTTTTCTCGAACAACTGGCACTGATTGAAAAGCATAAAGCCTGGTTTTTACGTAACCATATTTCCGCAACAATTAACGTTGATGACCATATCCTGAACCTGTTGCGCCAGAAGGATATAAAAGCCAAAGTCGCCGCCCTGACCTGCGTCCATTTCGAGGTAACCGAAAACGCCGAGAATCTGCTGCATAATTCTCTTGCCGCCTGGCAGAGCTCACAGGATACCTCACTGTGGCTCGACGACTTCGGCTCCGGCTACGCGGGAATTAACGCTATTCGCGGTTATCACTTTGACTATGTGAAAATTGATAAGGATTTTTTCTGGCACCTGATGCGCAAAGAGTCCGGCCGCCAGCTGATGGATGCGCTGGTGACCTTTTTATCGCGCAACCATCATAATGTGATTATTGAAGGTGTCGAAAGCGAAGCCCATAAAGAATGGCTGCAGGGAATGGAGTGGTTTGCTATCCAGGGACATTACTGGCGGGAAGTCAGTATTGAACAACTGGTCGCCGATGATATTGCCATGTAAAAAAAGCCGGGAATTCCCGGCTTTTTAACGTCACTTAATTATAAACTAATTCCCACGTTGCCCAGCTGGTAATCGGCCCGCTGGTGGCGCTTTTCGGCGTTGGCGAAACATAGCCAACGTAATAGGTGAACAGGCCGCCGCTGACCGCGCTTTCCTGCAAACGCACCTGATTTTGCTGCGGGTCCGCCGGGACAATTTTATTACTCTTATCCAGAGTATTATTATCGTTAGTCGATAGGGCCAGATAAATATTCTGCGCTCCATCCGGCAAGGTATTGGCCAGATACCCGGCGTTTTCGTTACCGACCGCCGTCAGTAAAAAACCATCGACCCAGCGCACGCTGACCCGACGCACCTCATCCTGCGAAGCTGCTCCACCATCATGACGTAGCTGGCAGTTTGACAGCGCCAGGGTAAAAGGCTGCGGCTTCATAAACGCCCCGGCCCCGCGATCGTGGACTTCCGCCAGGCTGACCGGCGCCAGCCAGACATTACCGCTGCCGGCATGCTGGCCGCCGTTTAGCGCGACGCTACAGGAAATATCCGTCACCCGCCCGGCAAAATCGACCCGTCCGCGATCGTAATTGGTCTCAAAACCCCACGCCGAGGGGGCGGCGAGGCTGCCGCAAAATAGCAGCCACGCGATAGTGTTTTTCGGCAATCCCTTCATTCCCCCTCCCGTATTAATCGTACGTCAGGTTAAAGATCATATGCGACTCCACCTCGCCGGTGCTGGTCGTCGGGCCATACTGATAAAAACGCGCGTGCAGCGGTATGGTGATGTAGCGGGTCTCCTGATTATTCAAGCGGCCGACGGTGTATTTCTTATTAAACTGCAGCGGGGAGCCATCCTTCAGCACCTGGATGCCAATGCCTTTCGCCATCCCGCTGCCGGCTTTTTCATTCAGCAAGGCGCCCATGGTAGCGGTAGTGCTGGTGGCCAGGGTACCGGAGAATGAGGTGCTAATGTTGGCATATCCCGTTTCACTCAGGCCGCCGCTGCACTGCAGCTCAATATTAAAATCCTTCCCGCCCGCGGTGGTGCCAACCCCTTTCAGGTCGGTGCGCCGGATGGAACCCACATCGACATTCATATTTTTCCCGCTCAGCACCGAACAGGAGGGCGAGACCACGGTGATGGCGCTGGCGCTCAGATAGGTTTCGAGGATCGGGTTACCGCCGCTCTCCCAGTCGTAGGAGGTGTACTTACCCGCCACCAGGGTGCCGCTGCCGGTGGTTGCCGCGGTTTTGATAATCTCCAGCGTAAAGCGCGACCCTTCGAGGGAATAGTCGGTGGTGTTATATACCCGGGACGAAAAGACGTCGGGATAGACGATATTTACCGTTGCGCCGCCGCGGCTGAAACGCATGCCGATTCCCGGCACGTTGGTGGAGTAGATTTTATTTCCAAGGTCCGTGGCCCCTGGCGACACGATCTTCGCCGCGAAGCGGTTGGTGCCGGAAGTACAGCGATAGCTTGCCCCGCCGGGAGCGCTCATCGTCCAGTCGTGGGTAAGGATCACCGAGCCCACCGGCAGATCCGGGGGCACCACCACCCTGCCCACCACCATGTCCAGCATCACCGTTGGCGATGAGAGACGCGTACAGGAGGCCCAGGACGAGGTGGTTCCCAGCGCCATTAAGACGATAAAAAGCGTTAGTAATTTCCTCAGCGACATACGCTATCCTTTGTTGTTTGCTGTCCCAGATCCACCGAACACTGCCCGCCGCTCCACTTCACAATCGCGCGTTTGGCGTTCGCATCGCTGATAAACATCATGCTGCCCTGGCCGACAACGCCGATCTCCTTGCCGTCGGGGGAGAAAATACTTGCCGCAAACGGCAACGGCTCGTGGTTCGCCTGGCGCGCCTGCAGGGTGAGGTTGTTCTGCACCTTAGTGCCGAACGCGACCTTAACCACGCTGCCTTCCCACGGCACAACCTGCGCCACGGTGCGATCGAAGGCCACGTCGTCATGGCTGCCTTTCGGGTCGATTTCCACGGCGTTAATCCGGTACGGGCGCAGATACGGCAGGATGGCGTAACCATTGCTGTCCACACGGGTGCCCGGCGATCCCGGAAGCATCGCCCCGGCCGCGTCTTTGGCTTCAATCAGGGCCATCGTCGAGCCGCTTTCCGGTGAGAGCACCACGCCGCCGCTGTGGGCGATCATCGTCCCGCTGGCGCCAATGCCGCTCTGACGATAGCCTTCGCCCTGGCTGTAGCTGCCGTTGAGGGTGGTCCATGGCGTACGGTAGCTGCCGTTGAGCGCCACATCATGCTGACCGCCGGTGGCGGTGGTGGTCGACACGCCGTAGTTAAGGTTGTTTTCACTGTCCAGCGAACCGTTGATACCAATCTGCGAGCTGGCAAAGCGCGAGTTATTGAACGAGGTGTTCGACGTCAGGTTGGCGGTGCGGTTATCGCCAAACCACAGCGGGTAGCTGAAGTTGAGTGAAATACGATCGTCGCGACGATGACCGGAGCTGTCTGGCGTATAGACGCGCTGCGCGCTCGCCGACCAGGAGAGACGACCAAATGAATTGTTGTAGCTGACCTGATACTGCTTCTCGGTCCCGGAGCGGTTCCAGTAATCGGAGATACGGCCGCTGAGATAAAACCCGCCCCAGCCGTCCGGCAGGTTCTGGTTCACCGTGAAGGTCATGCCGTTTTTTTGCCGCCACAGGGTGTAGTTGCTGCGACTATTTTTTTCCTGATCGACGGCGTACAGCGCGTCGTTGAGGTTGTAATAACCTTTCGTCGAGTAGCGATACGCCGCCAACACGATGCTGGTCTGGGTATCGGTAAACATGCGGTTAAAGGTCGCGCGATAGCTCTGACCCGAGTCATCATGGGCATCGCTCTTCAACCGCGAATGGGTGACGTCAAAAGAGAGCGCGCCGATGCCGGTGTTCATCCCTGTCCCCACCAGGAAGGCCTGATAGTCGTCAAAACCGGTGACCCCGGTGTAGCCGGTCAACAGATTGTTGATCCCGTGCTGCCAGGTCGCCTGATAGAGCATCGGCTTGTTGCGCAGCGCGCTGTCGTCCACTTTACCGGCGGAGAGCGCGTAGCGGGTCATTCCCGGACGCAGCAGCTGGGCGACGGAAGCGTAAGGCACGCTAAACACTTCTACCGAGCCATCCGCTTCTTTCACCGAGACCTCAAGATCGCTGCCATAGCCGGAAGGATAGACATCCTGCAGGGTAAACGGTCCGGGCGGAACGGTGGTCTGATAGATAATATTGCTGCCCTGGCGCACGGTGACGAGGGCGTTGCTCTGCGCCACGCCGCGAATTTCCGGAGCATACGAGCGCATGCCGTCCGGGAACATATTGTCATCGGTGGAAAGATTAACCCCGCGCAGACCGATAGTGTCGAAAAATTCACCATTGGTGAAAATCTGCCCGCCGCTGACGATGGAGTTGAGCTGTGGGATAGGGCGCTGGAGATAGGTCTGGTTGCTGTTCCAGTGCGCTTTACCCTGCTGCTGCTGCCAGTTCAGGTTGCCGATGTGCTTCAGCAGCCAGCCGTCCCACGACAGACCGGCGTTGACGCCCAGATAGGCGCTGCTGTTATCCGACCCGCCTACCGAAGAGGTATGGCTGTTCCAGGCGTTCGCCATCCAGCCAAGATTGAGCGCGGTAATACCTTTGTCCCAGAACTCCGGGCTGACATAGTTTTTCAGGCGTTGATCTTCATAGATCTGCGGTACCGAAATGTTCAACCGCAGGGAGGACTGGACCAGGTTGTCTTTGACGTTTTCTTCGTTGCGCCAGGATTTGAGGCTACCGCAGTAGCCCTCCTGCTCGCTCAGCTGCGGATTGAGCTTTTCCGCCGCGATGCCATATTGGGCCAGCATCGCTTTGGTGTAGCAGACGCCCAGCCGACCATCTTTATCGCGCGCGATGCGTAAATCGTAGCGCCCTTTCCACTCGTCGTTGGTGTAGACGTCAAGGGAGTAAGTGCCTTCGGTAATCGCGCTGGTCGAAAAGCGCGACAGATCGACCTTTTCGCGACTGCCGACAATAAAGCCGTCGTTAAACTGATATACCGTTCCCGGGTTTTCCTGTCCGCTGGAAAATGGCGGAAAGCAGCACAGCGCGATGGCGATCGCGGTGCTTAATCTTCCCGGGCAGAATGACCTCTGCTTCATTAGCTTTTCCCTTATTTAACGGCCACTTTCACTGCGACATCGGCGCCATAGTCATTAATGTTGTTAACGGTCAGGGTTTCGCCGCGGTTGACGGCGGAGGAGAGCGCCACCGTCTGGCTGGACTGCGGCGCCAGCATCACGGTTTTGCTGTTCAGGGCTTTACCGCCGTCGCGGGAAATACGGCTGACGGTAATGTAGAACGGCGTCGGGTTGTTGATGGCGAGACTACTGCCGCTGGCGGTCAGGGTCAGCTTCTCGGCCGCCGCATCGCGGTTGCCCAGTCCGGCAGGACGATAAATAAATTTAAAGCGCGAACGGATCGCCAGCTGCAGCACGTTCTGGCCTTCATTTTTCTGATTGGCCACCACCGGCGGAATTTCCAGCAGATTCAGCCACCACAGCGTCTCTTTATCTTTCGCCAGACCGGCGCTGCTGCCGAGCTTAATACGCAGCGTCTGGCCGCTCTTGGCGTCAACGCGCGAAATCGGCGGGGTGATAATAAACGGGGTGGTAATGGTATCCGGTGTGGCATCGGCATCGCCGTTATCCAGCCAGGCCTGCGCCAGCGCCGGACGGTCGGCGTTATTTGAAAGCTGTACCGTTATTTCTTTTTCATTTCCTGGATAAATAAAGCGGGTACCGTTAACAATAATATTGTTGGCATGGGCCGCAAAACTAAAAATGAAACAGAAAAAAAGGGCAATACGCTTCATGCTGACCTCAGAATAAAAATACAAGCGGCGGACATTGCCGCTTTATTATTGTTATTAACTGCCCCATCGCGGGGCAGTTTTATTTTCTGACGGAATTACTGGTAAGTAATTTCGTAAGTCGCGTAGCTGTTAACCACACCGGTGGTTACCGTGGTCGGCGCGCTGGTGGCGTAGCCTACGTAGTAGGTGAAACGCGCGCCATCGGCGACAGCGGAAGCGTCGCCTTTCGCTTTCGGCTGAGTGCTGTCACCCGGGATGATTTTGTTGGTCAGCGCGGTAGCGTTGTCAGTAGACAGCACCAGCTGGATGTTCTGAGCACCGGAAGCTTCGGTGTTCGCCAGGTAGCCCTGTTGTTTGCTGGTTGCGCCAGCCAGCAGGTTACCGCCGGTCCAGTTCACGCCCAGTTTGCTTACGTCATCCTGTTTAGTGCCATCAGCAGCCTGGCAGTTAGAGACGTCAATGGTGAAAGATTTCGGTTTCAGGTAAGTATCCGCTGCTGCCGCTTTAACTTCAGTCAGGGTTACCGGAGACAGGTAAACGTTCGCATCGCTGCCCTGGCCGTTAACGGAAACAGTACAGGATACATCGGTAACTTTACCGAAGAAATTAACCTGGCCGCCGCCAACATTGGTATCAGCTGCATGGGCAGCAGTCATGCCAAAAAACGCGGTTGCCATTGCTGCAGAAAGAAGAACCTTTTTCATTGCCATTTCCTTGTCAGAGTGAATTACGAATCAATGAGCACACTGTGAATTCGCATAGAACCAGAAACATCAGGCGATGCTGATTTATGCCACTGTTAACGAAAAAGACTTTAGTAGATTGGCCCCTATATTTCCATACAATTTTTGGAGTCGGTTCCGGCTGAGGGCGAAATGACACCCTAAGCTTTCGGTTCCTTGGGCCAAAGATATTCGCCAGTCAGTAGAATGTGCGCCCAGCCCAATGGGGATATGTGGGGAAGAAATTCAGGGGGAACATCCAACCCTTCGTTCCGCCGCTCCGTGACGGCATGACCAAGATGGACGGTATTCCAGTAAATGATCACCGCAGTCAATAAATTGAGCCCAGCGATTCGGTAGTGCTGCCCCTCTGTCGTGCGATCGCGAATTTCCCCCTGCCTCCCGATACGGAGCGCATTTTTGAGCGCATGGTGGGCCTCTCCCTTGTTAAGACCGATCTGAGCACGCCGCTGCATGTCCGTATCCAGGATCCACTCAATAATGAAAAGGGTCCGTTCAATACGACCAACTTCACGAAGCGCAACTGCAAGGTTGTTTTGTCGTGGGTAAGAAGCGAGCTTGCGCAGGAGTTGGCTGGGCCTGATTTTGCCAGCGGTCATCGTCGCGGCACAACGGAAAATATCAGGCCAGTTCGCAACGATAAGATCCTCCCGGGCTTTTCCACCTACCAACTTGCGTAACTCCCTGGGGGTCGTATCGGGATTAAATACGTACAACCGCTTCGATGGCAGATCCCTGATTCGCAGAACGAGATTGTAGCCGAGCAGGCTACTGGCTCCGAACAAATGGTCGGTGAATCCTGCTGTATCGGCATACTGTTCGCGAACATGGCGACCGACCTCGTTCATCAGTAGTCCATCGAGAATATACGGTGCCTCGCTCACGGTCGCCGGGATCGACTGACAAGCGAATGGCGCGAACTGGTCGCTTACGTGAGTATACGCTTTGAGGCCGGGAACAGAACCATATTTGGCATTGACCATGTTCATGGCTTCGCCATGCCGCGCTGTCGGGAAAAACTGACCATCGCTCGATGCTGACGTGCCCATCCCCCAGACGCGTGACATCGGCAGTTTACCCTGCGCGGCCACCACAATTGCCAATGCCTGGTTCATGGCTTCGCTTTCAACATGCCAGCGGGCAAGGCGTGAGAGCTGCCAGTAATCATGCGTGTTTGTAGCTTCCGCCATCTTACGCAGGCCCAGATTGAGCCCTTCAGCGAGCAGGACGTTGAGCAGACCGATCCGGTCGCGACATGGAGCCCCGGTTCTCAGATGGGTAAACGCATCTGTGAAACCAAGGGCTGCATCAACTTCAAGCAGCATGTCGGTAATCCGAACGGACGGCATTCGGCGATACAGATCCAGTATGAGTGCCTCGGCACCATCCGGCACGTCTGCTGTCAACCTGTCGATCCGCAACGTTCCATCTTCTATGCTACCGTGCGGAATAGTGCCGTTACGGGCAGCCCGGGCCAGCCGCTTAAGAGCGATCGTGAGTCGCGCCTTTCTGTCTGCCAGCCAATCCTGTGGGTTGGAAGGCACGGCCAGTTTTGCATTTTCCTGCGCCGCGATCATCGGCACCAGTACCTGCTTGAGGTCACCATAGCGGCGCGAATGAGCGAGCCAGACATCTCCGGAACGAAAAGCATCCCGGAGGTGAAAGAGTACCGCCACTTCCCAAAGACGGGTATCTCCTTTTTCCTGAGCTCGTAAATGACGGTTCCATTTGGAGCTGGGCCGCAGGAAACGCCTTTCTGGCGATGCAACACCTTTCATCTCTCCGATCGACAAAGCTGCTGCTACCAATGGTCCGGCGACCGGCGCGGCTTCGAGCTTCAGACAGCGCAACATGCGGGGCGCATAACGACGAAAGCGATGGTATCCCTGCCCGACATATGCAAGAGGCTCATCGGCTAGCGTGTTGCTGAGTTGAGTCCCTGTCGCTACCAGTTGAGCGAGCCGGTCCCATGCAACCGAACTGGCGACAGCCATCTCGGGGTTTGAGAGCCAATGGAACGAAAACGTACGCTAAGAAGTTAATTCATTGTTTAAATTGAAATTTAGTTCTCTCAGTTCCCCCTTCAAAATATCCTCCGGTAGCGTAAACGTATAATGCCCCAGCATATTGATATGCCCGTGCATCAGTGGGGACAACCGGGCGATATCTTCAACCCCGATTTCTTCTCCATTACTGCGTATCCAGCTCAGGGCTTCCTGCATATAAAGTGTGTTCCACAGTACCACTGCGTTAGTGACCAGGCCCAGTGCCCCCAGCTGATCTTCCTGACCTTCACGATAGCGCTTTCTGATCTCACCGCGCTGCCCGTAGCAGATCGCCCTCGCCACAGCATGGCGGCCTTCCCCCCGGTTTAGCTGCGTCAGGATCCGCCGACGATAATCCTCATCATCAATATAATTAAGAAGGTACAGCGTCTTGTTGACGCGCCCCACTTCCATGATCGCCTGTGCCAGCCCTGATGGGCGCGAGCTTTTCAGCAAAGAGCGAATGAGTTCTGAAGCATGAATGGTGCCCAGTTTCAGCGAACCGGCGGTTCGCATCATCTCATCCCACTGATCCTCGGCTTTCGACAGATCGGCACAACCACGTGCCAGTTCGTCCAGTGCACCGTAATTTGCCGATTTATCCACTCGCCAGAATACCGCTTCACCGGCATCGGCAAGCCGGGGGGAAAACTGGTATCCCAGCAGCCAGAAGAGGCCAAAAATAATGTCGCTGGTACCGGCTGTGTCTGTCATGATCTCAACCGGATTCAGCCCTGTCTGCTGCTCCAGAAGGCCTTCCAGCACAAAAATGGAATCTCGTAATGTGCCGGGGACAACGATGCCGTGGAATCCAGAGTACTGATCAGAGACGAAGTTGTACCAGGTGATGCCACGTCCGGAACCAAAATATTTTCTGTTAGGTCCTGAATTGACGGTTTTCACCGGCGTGACAAAGCGCATGCCATCAGCTGAAGCCACTTCGCCACCACCCCAGCGGCCAGCAAGCTCCAGTGTGGACTGAAAATCAACCAGGCGGGCATTGGCGCTGACCAGCGTTTCTGCCCGGAGGTAATTCTGTTTTACCCAGCTAAGCCGGTGGCGCGTCAGCGCCGGTATATTGTGCTTTATCAGCGGTTCCAGCCCGATATTGCAGGCCTCTGCCATCAGGACCGCGCACAGGCTGATGTGCAGATCCTGTGCCCGGGCCCCGGATTCACTGACATGCGTAAACTCACGTGTAAATCCCGTTCTGGCATCTATTTCAAGCAACAGTTCCGTCAAATCTACTGGCGGGAGTAGCAGCCTTACCCGACTGTTGAGACGATGCAACGATGTTGGCTCCTCCAGTTTCTCCAGGCTGCTGATAGTCAGGGAAGGATGTTTACCGTCATGGCAAATATGAACCTCCGCATTTCCTTCAAAGCGGGATGCGACGGTTTTCCAGGTTTCATCTAGCTGGACCGCCAACTGTTGCACGCCTTTATGTCCATCAGTGGGATGTCCCAGCGCCCGGCAAACGGGGACCCGCTGAGCCTGCCATTCTTCCCCCTGCAACAGCTTCTCGCGGGGATTTCCCCAGCGATCGCTGTTTTCGAGCCAGATGTCCCTTCGACGTAGTGCATCCTGAAGGCGCTCCAGCAGACAAAGCGAGTAACCGGCACGCTGTATCCGGCCCTCCGCATCGTATACCAGGCGTTTCCAGGGGCCGGTAATAATATGTTCAGGCGCATTGTCCAGGATGCGCTTTTTCGAGCAGTTCAGTTCGGTCAGATAATGAATGGCGGACAACGTATGTTCTCCGGCTGGCGCTGCCTGGAAATGCAGGTCGCGCAATACCGCCGGAAGAAAGCGCTTTACCCGCCCGTACTGCTCCACCATTTCGTCATGGAAATTGTTGTTCTGAGGCCGGGCCAGCTCATTTACCTTGCAGACGGATTCTGCCAGCCTGCTTTTCGGTATGCTGTTGAATATGGTCTCCCTCAGTTCAGCATCGTCAGCCTGTTCATCCAGCAACAATGAACATGCCCGCGCCAATATTAGCGCAGCACGATCAAGATCTTTAAGCGTCCTGAGCCGTTTTTTCTGCCCCGTTTTCTTCGCCGCACGAGTGATATCCAGTATCAGCATATCGAGCACATCAACGGCCTCATCCAGCGCCGCAGTCTCCTGCGCTTTAACGAATGCTGTGAGTACGGCCAGTTTTCTCTGCTGTGGCATTCGCGCGATATATTTTACCGACGCCATGCCTGCGTAACGGGCCAAATTACGCAGTTGTATAGCAGGCAGACCGGTAAAATTCAGTCGGGAAAATTCCAGGTTTCGCAGCCGGATATACCGCTCCAGCGCTTCGGTAAATGCCGGGCCGCTGACGGTGACCGGTCCCTTTTTCAGTTGCTCCAGCGGTGAAGTACGCTGCCCCTCAGGAATGTCCAGAAGCTCCGTCACGCGGGCGGTCTGCCAGCTGTCCGGCAACGCGGCCAGTTTCTTCCACAGCCGCTGATTTGCCCGTTCGCGTATTTCACTGACGAGACGTACAAGTGTGGTTGCTCCGGGCAGCAGGACCTTATTCTGAAGCAGCCACGCGGTGGCAAAATCAAACATAAGGCCGGGTCGCTCATTACTGAGCCATGCGCGGGTGTACAGCAGGCGCTTCAGGCGGAAAGACCAGGGGAAATCGCCAAATTCATGGTAACCGTAATATTCCTTAATCAGCGCAGTATGCTCTCTGAGGGTGGTAACCCGTTCTGCGTAGCGGGTAAGGACTTCTGGACGGCGAATATTAAGCTGCACCGCGACAAATTGCTGAACACCTGGCAGAACCCGGGTTAAGTCTGTCAGAAAGGTGCCCAGAAAACGGGCGGTGGTGAGCTGAAGCGCAATTCCCAGCCGGTTATGCCTTCCCCGCCGCTGGTTAATGAAGGCAAGATCCCGCTCATCAAGATGAAAATAGCGCGCCAGCTGCACGTCATTGGGTTCTGCAACATAGCGACCATAATTCAGTTCCTGCTCAGTGGTCAGAAAATCGACGGGCATACCGGCCTCCCTGCCTGATGGTCATGAATTAACAATTTCGCAACCGTCCGAAATATTATAAATTATCAGACATACTAAAATGGTGCTGTTTATGTGTCTATTAAATCGATTTTTTGTTATAACAGACACCTGTTGTCCGATATTTGATTTAGGATACATTTTTATGCGCCTTTTTGGTTACGCACGGGTATCAACCAGTCAGCAGTCGCTCGATATTCAGATCAGGGCGCTCAAAGACGCAGGAGTGAAAGCAAATCGTATCTTTACTGATAAAGCATCCGGCAGTTCAGTTGATCGTCCGGGACTTGATCTGCTGCGCATGAAGGTGGAGGATGGTGACGCCATTCTGGTGAAGAAGCTCGACCGTCTTGGCCGTGACACTGCCGACATGATCCAGTTGATTAAAGCATTCGATGCTCAGGGCGTAGCTGTCCGGTTTATCGATGACGGAATCAGTACTGATGGTGACATGGGAAAAATGGTTGTCACTATTCTGTCTGCTGTAGCTCAAGCTGAACGTCAAAGAATATTAGAACGAACAAATGAAGGTCGCCAAGAAGCAATGGCAAAGGGAGTTGTGTTCGGTAGAAAAAGAAAAATAAACAGAGGAACGATATTAAATATGTGGAAACAAGGTTTAGGAGCCTCACACATATCAAAAACAATGAACATTGCTCGTTCAACAGTATATAAAGTAATAAATGAAAGCAACTAATATAAAAGGTTGAATATGGAATTTAATATTACTTCAAAGTCTAATCCGTTTGGCGATACAACAGCAGAAAATGATAAGAAAATGTTGAGCAGTGCTTTCATCGAAACTGCTGACTTTAGAACTTTAATTGAAACAGATGACCGAACTATTGTTGTAGGCAGACGAGGGACTGGTAAAAGTGCTTTATTCATTCAGCTAAATGAACATTGGAAGAAAGATAAAAAAATATTAATCCTAAGTTTTTCACCAGACGACACTCAAATAATTGGTTTTAGATCAATGTTGAAGCCATTTACAGGCTCATTCAATTTAGCTAGGGCAGCAACAAGATTATTATGGCGATATGCTATGTTAATGGAGATAGCATCATATATATCTTCTCATTATAAATTATCATCTCAAATTTCGACAGAAACATTGTTGAATGAGCATTTAAAAAAATGGAATGCTGCACAAGGTGATATTTTAAGAAAGTGTAGGGTTGTAGCAAAAGAATATTTAGATGAAAACAATCCTGAAGAATCAATTGGTGATCTTCAATTTAATTTGAATATTTCAGAAATCGAAGGCAATATAGTTTCACTTCTTGAACGCTCAGACAGGAAAGTTGTCATATTGATGGATAAGTTAGATGAAGCATATGAACCGGATAATATAGGGATCGGAATCATAGCGGGTCTGGCATATGCCTCAATTGAATTAAATCAAAAAGCAAAATGCATTCGCCCAATCATTTTTTTAAGGGATAATATATTTAGATCACTATCAAAGGAAGATCCTGACTACTCAAGAAATATAGAGGGGCAAGTCATAAGGCTGCATTGGGATTGGGCACAACTCCTAATGCTATCGGCTAAAAGAATGAAAGTAGCATTTAATCTAGATATTGAGAAAGATCAACGGGTTTGGGATAGGTGTACAGCCGATGATCTCAAAGGAAGGAATGGTTTTAAGCGATGCTTGCAATTTACCCTTTACCGCCCCAGAGATTTACTATCATTGTTAAATGAAGCTTTTTTTTCCGCATTTAGAGAGAATCGAGAAACCATTATTAACACTGATCTAGAATATGCAGCCAAGTCAATTTCCATGGCCAGGCTTGAAGATCTTTGGAAAGAGTACCAGAAGATCTTTCCTTCAATACAAGTTATAACTAGTGCATTCCGTAGTATTGAACCTGAATTAACAGTCTACACTTGCTTAAAAAAAATAGAAGCATCTTTCGAATCAATAGAAGAAAATGAAGACCCAAAAATAACTTCTGAAATACAATTACTAAAAGCAAGTGGGATCCTCCAAAGTTTGTATAGCGTAGGATTCGTAGGTATACGTGATAAAAACACTTCATCCTATTCATTTTGCCATGATGGACGAACCCCAGACAAAGGTTTTGAAAGCGGTGAAAAATTATTAATTCATCCCTGTTATTGGCTTGGTTTGAATTTAAATCGCAACGCTCTTGCTCCAGAGGAAGCTGAGGAAATAAATGATGAATATGATATCAATGTTGTTTCCGATAATTCAGCCATTAGAAATAAAACAATAGGTCAAATAACCACTCACCTGGATCAAATACCGACAGGAAATGAAGGAGCTAATGAATTTGAGCAATGGTGCTTAGATGCACTAAGAATTGTATTTGCATCCCACCTGACAGACATAAAGCCGCATCCAAACGGTAATGCGGTTCAGCGACGAGATATTATAGGTACCAATGGTGGAAAATCAGATTTTTGGAAGCGCGTGTTAGAAGACTATAAAACAAGGCAAGTTGTTTTTGATGCGAAAAATTTTGAAGAATTAGGTCCATCTGAGTACAGACAATTACAATCATATTTAACAGGACCGTATGGAAAATTAGGTTTTATTATTAATAGAGAAGAAAGTGAGGCGTTGAAATCAGGGAGAGATTTAGATTGGACAAAAGAGATGTATCAATCTCATAATTCATTAATAATAAAATTACCTGCAAAATATATATCTAAATTGCTGCAAAAGTTAAGAAACCCAGAGAAGCATGACGCTATAGATAGTCAGATGGGGAAACTTTTAACTCTATATGAAACATCATATATGGCTATTAAAAGTACTCAAAAGAAACGAAGAAAATAGCATCATTTGCCTCATATGAGGGGGTTCCTGAAAAGGAACCTCCTCATATTTTGTGATAAATCAATAACATATATCCTTAGCGTACGTTTTCGTTCCATTGGACCTCAAACCCCTACAGCTAAGAACAAGTGCTTCAAGTCTACTTATTAAAATGTACCTTTGAAAAAGTAGACTTTTCGCGATACGCTTTGCGGTATGATAACCCCCGATTTTTCACGCAGCGCGCCGGACCATATCCGGCCGGACCGGAGCCTGACATGGCCCTTATGACGGATGACGATCCTGACCTGAACCCATTGACGGAGTTACATTCTCCTGATAATGAGTATTTTCCGGCCCTGTCAGCCAATGACATGCCCTTGAACCCGGCCCGGGCCTATCTTCTCTCCCTGAATTCTCTCCGCAGCCGGCAGACCATGGCCTCGTTCCTTGGGATTGTTGCCGGGATGCTCGGCGCCGGCAGCGCTGACACCTGCAGCTGGGGCAGCTTGCGCCGGCATCACGTCATGGGCATTACTGAGCTCTTGCGAGACACCGGCCGGGCTACGGCCACCGTCAACACCTACCTTTCGGCCCTCAAGGGGGTGGCGAAAGAAGCCTGGATGCTCCGGCTCATGGATGTGGAGAGCTTCCAGCATATCCGGGCGGTGCGTAACCTGCGCGGCAGTCGGCTGCCCAGCGGTCGGGCGCTGCCCCAGGGGGAGATCCGCGCCCTGTTTGCCGTCTGTGAAGCCGATCGCAGCTGCCTCGGGGCGCGGGATGCAGCGATGCTGGCGGTCATTCTCGGCTGCGGCCTGCGACGATCCGAAGTAGTGAGCCTGGATTTGCGTGACGTTGTCACTCAGGACCGTGCGCTTAGAGTGCTGGGTAAGGGAAACAAGGAGCGACTGGCATATGTCCCGGCCGGTGCCTGGCAGCGGCTGCAGATCTGGATCGATGAGATCCGGGGCGAGACCCCGGGCCCGCTGTTCACACGCATCCGTCGTTTCGGGGATGTGACTCTAAACCGGCTAACCGACCAGGCGGTGTACCATATCCTGCAGGTGCGCCAGGGTCAGGCCGGCATCACGAAATGTTCTCCACACGATCTGAGGCGAACCTTCGCCACCGCGATGCTGGATAACGGGGAGGATTTAATTACCGTGAAGGATGCGATGGGCCACGCGAGCGTCACCACCACCCAGCAGTATGACCGTCGCGGGGAGCAACGCCTGCAGGACGCGCGGGATAGACTCAACCTTATTTAGGGCTAAGTAAACACAAACAAGGGGGCTGTACCCCCTCTAATTTTACATTAACACGATACTCGACAGACTTTCCCAGTCGTAGTCAGCAACCATCGCCCGATGGAGGCTGGGATAAATGCTGACAGCCCGACGTGAAGCAAAAGGCTCTCGCCGCTGGCATGGCTTAATGTCGCGGTCCCCTCAATCACTAACACAATTTCAGCGCTGGATGTCATTACCGTTTGATTGTTCACCGCAGTGAAAATACTGAAACGGAAATCCTCAACAGGAATAGGATAGCGCGCTTCTGCGGCGTGCTGTTCCGGTAACATACGCAGAGAGGCTGACGCGGTCGGTGAGAAGATGGTGCAATGAATCTGACCTGCTCCCCGTTGATTAGTACACCCCGATGTTAGTAATGTCTTCATAAGCCACATGAGGACATCCCCATGAAGAAGCGTTTTTCCGACGAAGGGGTCAGTTTGGATATAGAGAATTATTGTACTATAAGGGCTTCCCCGGCATGTCAACGCCGGTGTTTACGGTTTCTGTCTGCACTATAGTAAAAAAATAAAGGGGAGAGACTGCGGTACTATAAACGGTCATGATGAATCGTCATCGATTCGGACCCTGATGAAAGACGCTCGTGAGGCTCTAGTTCGTTAGTCGGGTACACTTGCCCTGTACAATAAGCAGATATACCTCACGGGGTCTAACCCTTTATCATCAACGAGTTGCAGATCAGATGGTCATACAGCTTTGTACTTTAGCTGGCTGAGTACAACCTGAAATCATCACCGTAATGCAATGATGCCCAGCACAGTCTTGCATTTTTGGCAGCGATGGCAACAACAGCGCGCCAGTATCCTCTGCGTTCGACCAGTGAGCAGACCCAACGACTGAATAAATCAGTCCTTTTCTCCGCCCCGATCAGTACCGAGCGGGCACCCTGAACCAGAAGTGTTCTCAGATACGAATCGCCAGCTTTCGTTATCCTGCCAAGCTTCGACTTTCCGCCGCTGCTGTACTGCGATGGTGTCAGTCCCAGCCAGGCTGCCAGCTGGCGCCCATTCTTAAAATCATGTGCATTACCGATACTGGCGACCAGCGCACAGGCCGTTGTGGGGCCAACGCCCTTCAATTCCATCAGCCGCTGACTGCGATGATCTGTTTTGGCCATGCGGGACAAAATTCGGTCATATTCAGCGATGTTATCTTCAATGCGAGCAACGTGCTCCAGCAAATCATCAACACATTGCTGAACCTGAAGTGGTAAAGAATTCTTCTGCTCAAAAACTATGTGGCGCAGGGCATCTGTACTTTGTGGGGCGATAACGCCGAATTCAGATATCAACCCCCGGAGACGATTATATGTTGCTGTTTTCTCTTCGATAAAACCCTGTCGGGTACGATGCAGACACTGCATTGCCTGCTGGCTCTCATCCTTAACCGGCACAAACCGCATATGTGGGCGACGAACCGCCTCGCAGATAGCCTGAGCATCAGCTGCATCATTTTTCCCTGATTTACCAGCCATGCGGTAAGGCGATACAAATTTAGCGGCCATCAGACGCGGCTCATGACCATACTGCCGAAACAGTCTTGCCCAGTAATGAGCCCCGGAGCACGCCTCCATCCCGATAACACAGGGCGGCAAACCAGCAATCAGCCCGGGAAGAGCTGCGCGGGTTACTCTGGATTTAACCAGAACGGTTTTGCCATTCTGGTCAACGCAATGAACAGCGAACACATTTTTAGCAAGATCGATACCGACAGTAGTAATGGTTATAACGAATCCCTCCGGGGTTGTGTTTACCCCATGATTGCACAAGAGTTAATCAGGGGAAGTCCCTTCCATTCGGTAAGCCTGTTTTTTGAACAGGCTTACCTGTAGCAATAGGGTGTACTCCCGCGCTATACAGCGTTTTCAGGGGATTTTGTCTTAATCGGATAACCTAAATGCGATATAGCAAGAGCGACAACCTAAAAGCGATAGCCAATGACGATAAATCAATCACTTACGTATCCGAATTGGTTAAATAATGTGCTTAACGTACAAAAATTTCCGATCTCCAAACTGACCCCTAAATAGGCTGATTCGATGTGTTTGCGGGAAAAAAATCGGCCCAGATCCGCGAAATTTTAATCAGCGAGTCAGCTTGGGAAGAAATGACCTGCTTATTCGCACCTTCCCTAGCCAACACCTTTCTGCCATTCGGCTCCCGTTTCCTGATCGCATTTAACAGTGTGAAGCTGGCGCCGGGTTATACAGACAGCTGCAGTCTCATCCTGCCGGGCTAAACCTGCAGTACACAGGGGAACGGATACCGTCAGGTAACATGACCGTCTCAGCACCCGATTGAGATTTTCGTAAGGGATATAGAGCGTTACTGAAAAATTGACTGTGGCATGTTATCCCCCATGGAATGGTGAACAGACCAGGGATTACCCCCATTAAACCCGCATTCCGTAGTCAATATCTGCGTATCATGACCCGAAATCACATATGACAGTCAATATTGTTCGATCCGGGCAGACATGATAGAGAATAAATATTGACTGCGGTATGCGTGATGCATATCACAGTCAATGGAATGTCCTTAGCGGCATACGGCAGTCATGATATGCATATCGCAGTCAATTTTCTGGCTTCATCGCTGAGAGGGCTTCAGCCAGTTTAAGAGGATCGATGCCAGCAGCCTTCAGCGCCTTAATGACTTCGTCATAATTTTGCTCTGGCGCCTTCTCTTCTTCCTCTTTGCGCGGAACCTTCACAGGACTACTGATGAGTTTGGGGTTGCGATAATGCACGCTGAAATAGGTGGCTCGGCCACGTTTAAACTCGGTGTAATCCAGATAACCAATATCACGCAGCTGCTCCATCGCCTTACGCACCGTGTGGTTCTGTGTATAGACATTTGAGGTGAGATTCAGCCGGTCACGCATCCGTTTCATGGAAATAGGTGCAGGATTCTGGGGAAGACTTTCGATGTAGGTATAAAGCGCCTGGGCTGATTCCTTGCGCTGCAGGGCGTCAATGGCTTTCAGCCGCAGCAGTACCCTTCTGTCCATGTGGTAAAGCTCAAACAGCTTAGGTTCAGCCTTGATCTCAACGATATCCTCGTTGATGTCATAATAGGCTGACTGCACCAGATGGGTGGTCCATCCTTTGGTCTCGCTCTGGAACTTCAGCGTAACCGAGGCGAGTTTAAACAGGGAATTACTGATGCGATCGCGCATTTTTTTGTTTGAACGACGGGAGTCAAATCCGCACATCTTAACGAATTCGACGAACGACAGTTCCAGGGTGTCACTTTTTACCCCATACTCCGACATGGAGCGAATTATCCCCAGCCAGACTTTAAAATCCGTGTCCATATCAAGACGCGAACCGGTGATCTTAACGTCAGTGTATCCTTCGCTTTTGGCAATGGCCAGCTGTACAAGCTCCTCAGTCGCGTCTGTAACGTTTTTCCGGTTCGCCTTGCTCTTCCCTGTTGATTTCAGAGTTGGGACGAAGAGACCGAGTCTCATGAGCGCTACTGGCTGCACGGTACTGGTGCTGTTGACATCCAGCTTAACAACTTCACCGGTTGTCTTATCAACTTCCTGAAGGTTCAGAAGTAAGCTATTATTTTCGCTCGTCATCTTGATCCTCAACGGTTATCCACAAAAGGATGTAGTAATACGTATCGCAGTCAACGGATATACATACCTCAGTAAATACCGTTGCATATCACAGTATTAGATTATGCATATAACAGTCAACATTTTACATTCCGCAGTCGATCCAGACAGACGTTAAAGCCAGTTACAGCGCATGCTGGAGCGATCCGGGGATCTCTTTTGGATCTCACTATGATCTCCTTGGGATCAATTATTGGATCGAGACCATGAATAACCCAGATACAAGGCCGGAAGCGCCACACCAGATATCCAGAACCCTGGCCTGATTTTCCTGAATACGCTCTGGAAGATTGAGATCTACAGGTACAACAATGAAACATTGACTGCGGTATGCTGAGTCGTCTTTCCTACAGATGCGGTAAGCATCATACCATAGTCAATATATTACATACCGCAGTCAATTTCATTATAACTGGCTGATCCCGAGTCATCTTTAGCAACCCGACGTACGTGCAATCTGTGAGTTCTGTGATTTTCCGCTTCCTCGCCGCTTTCTCACTGTGTGAGATCGCTTACTGCGGCGAGCGGCAGTGATTAATATTGACTGCGGTATGTACTCTTTTGTAATCCCCTGCGTTCTTTCATTACCCAATGTGGTTCACTTTGCACTTTTTCGTGTGCTTTGCGATTTTATTGTTGCTTTGCAATAAATTCCAAGATTTAATAAAATAATGCAAAGTGATGATTAAAGGATGTTCAGTATGGGACTCATGGATACACTCAACCAGTGCATAAGTGCTGGTCATGAAATGACGAAAGCAATCGCCATTGCACAGTTTAATGATGACAGTCCGGAAGCCCGGAAAATAACCCGGCGCTGGAGGATTGGTGAAGCGGCAGATTTAGTTGGCGTGTCATCTCAGGCTATCAGGGATGCCGAGAAAGCTGGCCGGCTGCCGCACCCTGATATGGAAACCCGTGGGAGAGTTGAGCAACGCGTTGGTTATACCATCGAACAAATCAATCACATGCGGGATGTATTTGGTACACGACTGCGCCGTGCTGAAGATGCGTTTCCGCCGGTGATTGGCGTTGCAGCTCACAAAGGTGGTGTTTACAAAACCTCAGTATCCGTTCACCTGGCTCAGGATCTTGCTCTGAAAGGACTCCGTGTTCTGCTTGTTGAAGGCAATGACCCACAGGGAACTGCTTCTATGTATCACGGATGGGTGCCCGATCTTCATATTCATGCTGAGGACACTCTCCTGCCCTTTTATCTTGGGGAAAAGGATGACGCCAGCTACGCTATAAAGCCCACCTGCTGGCCTGGCCTTGATATCATCCCGTCCTGTCTGGCACTGCACCGCATTGAAACCGAGCTGATGGGGAAATTTGACGAAGGCAAATTACCTGCTGACCCGCACCTGATGCTCCGTCTGGCCATTGAAACTGTCGCTCATGATTATGACGTGATAGTTATCGACAGTGCACCCAACCTTGGTATCGGTACGATAAATGTTGTATGCGCTGCTGATGTTCTGATTGTCCCTACTCCGGCAGAGCTGTTCGACTACACCTCCGCACTGCAGTTTTTCGATATGCTTCGTGACCTGCTTAAGAACGTGGATCTTAAAGGCTTCGAGCCAGATGTCCGTATTCTGCTTACCAAATACAGTAATAATAATGGCTCACAGTCCCCGTGGATGGAAGAACAAATTCGGGATGCCTGGGGAAGCATGGTCCTTAAAAATGTTGTGCGCGAAACGGATGAAGTCGGTAAAGGTCAGATCCGTATGAGAACCGTTTTTGAACAGGCTATTGATCAACGTTCTTCAACCGGTGCCTGGCGTAATGCCCTCTCTATCTGGGAGCCTGTTTGCAATGAGATTTTTGATCGTCTGATTAAACCACGCTGGGAGATTAGATAATGAAGCGTGCTCCTGTCATTCCAAGACATACCACACATACTCAATCGACTGAAGATACTTCATCACCGGCGCCGGCCGCGCCGATGGTGGATTCATTAATTGCGCGCGTGGGTGCTATGGCCCGCGGTAATGCAATCTCTCTTCCGGTATGTGGACGGGAAGTGAAATTTACCCTTGAGGTGCTCCGGGGAGACTCTGTTGAGAGCGCTTCACGCGTATGGTCAGGCAATGAGCGCGATCAGGAACTACTTACCGAAGATGCTCTGGATGATCTCATTCCTTCATTTTTACTGACCGGTCAGCAGACTCCAGCTTTCGGCCGCCGGGTTTCTGATGTCATAGAAATTGCCGACGGCAGCCGTCGCCGTAAAGCCGCAATCCTGACGGAAAGTGATTATCGCGTTCTGGTTGGTGAACTGGACGATGAGCAGATGGCTGCATTGTCCCGACTGGGTAACGATTATCGGCCGACGAGTGCTTATGAACGTGGCCTGCGTTATACAAGCCGGCTGCAGAATGAGTTTGCAGGAAATATTTCTGCGCTTGCCGATGCGGAAAACATCTCTCGTAAGATCATTACCCGCTGTATCAATACGGCCAAATTGCCTAAATCCGTTGTTGCCCTGTTTGCACATCCTGGAGAACTGTCTGCCCGGTCAGGTGAAGCCCTTCAGAAGGCTTTTGCAGATAAAGAAGAATTACTGAAGCAGCAGGCTGAGACTCTCCACGATCAGAAGAAAGCGGGACTAATCTTTGAAGCTGAAGAGGTCATTAGTCTTTTAACATCCGTACTGAAACAATCTCCCGCATCAAGAGTTAATCTGAGCTCACGTCATCAGTTTGCTCCAGGGGCAACAGCATTGTATAAGGGCGATAAAATGGTGCTTAACCTGGATAGGTCCCGCATTCCTGCGGAGTGTATAGAGAAAATAGAAGCCATTCTTAAGGAGCTTGAGAAACCAGGAGTCTGATGCGGACACGCTTTAGTCTACGGTGATCTCCCTTTACTTCATTTCCTTTCTCACAGGCCAGAAAACATAACTGGCCTGAATATTCTCTCTGGGACCACGGTCCCATCTGTATCGCCGCTCAGGTTATCTCCCTGGGACCACGGTCCCACCTGCGTCGTCGGTCAGCTTATCTGCCTGGGACCACGGTCCCACCTGTATCGCCGGTCAGGTTATCTGCCTGGGACCACGGTCCCACCTGCATCGTCTGTCAGCTTATCTGCCTGGGACCACGGTCCCACCTGCTTCGTCGGTCAGCTTATCTGCCTGGGACCACGGTCCCACCTGTATCGCCGGTCAGGTTATCTGCCTGGGACCACGGTCCCACCTGCATCGTCTGTCAGCTTATCTGCCTGGGACCACGGTCCCACCTGTATCGCCGGTCAGGTTATCTGCCTGGGACCACGGTCCCACCTGCATCGTCTGTCAGCTTATCTGCCTGGGACCACGGTCCCACCTGCTTCGTCGGTCAGCTTATCTGCCTGGGACCACGGTCCCACCTGTATCGCCGGTCAGGTTATCTGCCTGGGACCACGGTCCCACCTGCATCGTCGGCACATTATTAGTTAGGGACAACGGTTCAATCAATGCCTGTCACGAACAGGTATTGGCTTGTCGCCAGCAACCCGTTGAGCGGAGTAATCACGCAGCAGGACGGCTGTTACAGGCGATGGTGAAAGCTCTGTTGGGATCTGAACGAAGCATGTTGAGTGAAATTTGCAAAATTTCGCAGAGTATGCGGCTTCATCTTTAAATTTCCGCCAGCATTTTTAAAGCCAGCTACCGACGCTGCGCGTTGGCCGGCCCTTCGTCCGGCGGGTAACCAGTACCGGCCGATCTTACGACCCTGGATGAACATCATCCCGTCAGCAGCGTCTCCACTGTGATGTCGTTTTTCACACTGTCCGATCACAAAATAGAACGGGCAGGGACAACATATGGTAGGAAAAGCAGCTGCCAGAGACACAATATATTGATTACCCACAGTAACGGGGGATAACCATGTGGGTAACATATTGAAAGTGCAACACGTTATCTGATTAATTGACTTTGTAAACGCCGCTGAACCATGAAAAAAAACCGGGGGAATCATCACAGCGCATAAACATACCGTTTTGTTTTTGGGTGACGGCAAGGAGGCCCCTTTTATCACCACATACCTTGTCAAAGGTTTCCATTTCTATCCTTATCAGGCTCTTGTCGTTATTTTCAGGAGAGATCCGGAGATGTTTTGTCAGCCAGACAGGATAGGTATCAGCGTTACGCCAGTACTGCAATTCAATCACTGAAGCCATTCCCCAGACAGCGAAGTGTAAGAAAACCACACCTGCGATTTTGCTACCCATATTGTTCCTTAACATTGGCTTAATACATTCCTTGCTCCTCGCACCGGAGCACATCACAGATACTGATTGAGATCCACTTCACGCAGCGGCTGGTTTTGACGTTCTGTTATCGTTTGCACCAGGTCTTTTTCGTCCAGCTCATCGAGCATTTGTTCATACAAAGCCGCGGGCACACAATAAAAAACAGGGCGGTTACGGTCAATTATCTCGACCGGGTAGCCGCCGCGGGCACTGGCGGTGGCCACCGGATCGTTTTTAAGTTCGCTGACGCTGGCAGTCACATCACACAGAATGATATTTGTCATGGTTCCCCCCTGAGACAAGTCACCTGTATGATCGGTAAAGTAAGCTCTGGCGGCAAGTCCCTTCTGTCATTTCAACGGTCAGAAACGGGCAACCGGTAGCTCCTTCCAGCGTGTGGTATATGCCGGTGACAGCATCTCCCGTTTCATCTGCCAGTCCGGCGCAATACCCCGTCCGGCAAACCAGACTTTCCCGAGTCCGGAATGATTAATGCCGTCGAGTACCTTCATCAGCGCATCGCTGTGCGGCCGTGGCTGCACGTCATCGAACAGATTCAGCTGCGCGACGCCGTTCGGACTGAAATCATTGAGCATTATCCCCGCTTTTGCGTAGCGGTGGCCATCGAGCCAGATCCTGTCCAGAGACCTGACCGCTGCCGCGATAATGTCCCGGGTGTCACGGGTAGGGGTGTTCAGTTTTTCCGTGGCCACGTTACCGTAATACGGCTCATTAACCGCAAAAGGGGATGTCTTGATGAAGGTGCTGATATGCCGGCAGTACTGTCGCTCACCGCGCAACTTTTCCGCCGCGCGCTCGGCATACTGGCAGACGGCCTGGCGCATTTCTCCGTAGGTGGTGATCCGCTGCCCGAAGCTGCGACTGCAGACAATCTGCTGTTTCGGCGGCGGCGCTTCCTCCAGCGAAATGCAACTCTCGCCGTTCAGCTCACGTACCGTGCGCTCCAGCACTACGTTGAAGTTTTTCCGGATAAATGTAGGGTTCGTCAGCGACAGCTGCAGGGCGGTGGTGATCCCCATAACGTGCAGCTTTTTCGCTATCCGGTTCCCCACGCCCCAGATTTCTTCCACCGGCTGCAGGCTGAGTAATTTTGCCGTTCTGCGTGGATTTTCGGGCGACAGCGCCAGCACCCCACTGAATTGTGGCCATTCCTTTGACGCCCACTGCGCCGATTTGGCCAGTGTTTTTGTGGCGCCGAAGCCGACACCGATCGTCAGTCCGGTTCCACTGAGAACATGCCCACGCAGCTGCCTGCCAAAATCCTCCAGATCCATACAGTGGCTAATTCCCCGGGCATCCAGGAAACATTCGTCAATTGAGTATTGTTCGACGCGGGGCGACAGCTCTTCCAGCAGGGCGACCACACGGTTACTCAGGCTCGCGTAGAGCTCGTAGTTGCTGGAAAAAACGTACAGTTTTTCAGGAAACTGCGCCTCTTTGAGCTGAAACCAGGGGGTTCCCATCTTTATACCCAGCCGTTTGGCTTCAGCACTCCGGGCAATAACGCAGCCATCGTTGTTACTGAGAACGACGACAGGTTTGCCGCGCAAATCCGGCCTGAAAACCTTCTCGCAACTGGCGTAGAAGGAGTTGACGTCTGCCAGGGCGAACATCAGTCTGCCCTCCGGGTTTTATGAATGAAGGTAAGCGTCGTCTCAGCACCGTCTGGCAGATCCTGAAATTCCTGAGAGGATAATG
>OBXO01000604.1_pt1 | contig 25456 bp, 22 predicted proteins | sample 1501431 | NCBI WGS metagenome assembly OBXO01 (sample SAMEA2580163, study PRJEB22360) | human gut metagenome | biome: human gut; feature: human-associated habitat; material: faeces | place: Denmark | collected 2008/2010 | reverse complement strand
GCTGGCTGATGCTGCAATCCTGGCAATGGATAGCACAACCGCCAGACTGAATGCGTCGTATAATTCGCTTTTCCGGGATCATAGGTTTGCTCAAGCCTTAATTGATATTGGTCAATTTTAACATCTTTTTGGTAAGGACGTAAGTCTGGCAAACCCCCAATAAAGACAAGAGACGGCAGCGAGTTGCCATCTCCTTGAAATTCCACAGAATGATTAAGGATTATTAGCCTAACAGGAAGAAAATTAAGCACAAAAAGCCTGGGAATTACAGCAGAAAATACCCTTCGTGACGCAGCAGCCACTCTTTACGCTGTACGCCCCCGGCATAGCCGGTGAGGGTGCCGTTGCGCCCGATCACGCGATGGCAAGGCACCACAATGCTGACGGGATTTGAGCCATTTGCCGCACCGACTGCGCGCGCCGCGCCGGTACGGCCAAGCTGCTCTGCCAGCTGACCGTAGTGCATCACCTGCCCGCAGGGAATGTTACGTAGCGCCTGCCACACCTCGCGCTGAAAAGGGGTACCCGCCGTGGCGGTTGGCAGGGTATTAATAATGCTGAGATCGCCCTCGAAGTAGGCCGCCAGTTTATCGCTCAGCCCGCCAGGATTACGGGCTGTAATACGCTCGTAACCCTCGGCGCGATAATGAATGTTGAGCAGCTCAACCATCCGGTCGCTGTGCTCTTCCCACTCAACAGCGCGAAGATTGAACGCTTCATCCGCGATAACCCACAGCGGCCCCAGCGGTGTCGCAATCTTGTCTTCGAGTAATCTCAGCATCAGTATTCCTTAGTTCAGCCTCGGGTAAATACCCGGTCCAATCGGCAGGCCGACAAGATACCACGCCACCAGCATCACCAGCCATACCCCTAAGAAGATAAGCGGATAGGGCAAGACCAGCGAATAGTAGGTACCCAACTTAGCCTCCGGTCTGTAGCGTTGCAGGAAGCCTAAAAACAGCGGAACGAAGGGTGACACGGGCGCCAGCGGGATCACCGAAGAATCGGCGACACGGAACAGGATCTGGGCGAACGCCGGATGAAAGCCGAGCATCATAAACATGGGGACAAAGATGGGGGCCAGAATCGACCAGATGGCCGACCCGCTGGCAATAAACATGCACAGCAGGGACGACAGCAGCGCCAGGCCGACAAACGCCGGAACCCCGCTCAACCCCGCCGCCTCCAGCGCGTCCGTCAGGCTCACGGCCATAAACTTGCCCATGTTGCTCCAGTTAAACATGGCCACAAACTGCGCCAGCGGGAACACCATCACGATAAAACCCGCCATCTCCTTCATCGGCTCGATCATCAGGTGCGGCAGATCTCCCTGACGGCGGATTTTACCGGTAGCGATGCCGTAGGCGAGCGAAACGACGAAGAAGAAGAGAATTATCAGCGGCACAATACCTTGAATAAACGGCGAGGGAAGTACGGTGTGTTTGATCGGATCGCGCAACACGCCATTCTCCGGCACCACCATCAGCGCCACAGCCGCAATGAATGCCAGCGAGACGATCCCGGCGACGCGCAGGCCGAACTGCTGCTCTTTGCTCAGCGTCTCCAGCTTTTCATCGCTCCGGCCTTCCCATTTACCCAGGCGCGGCTCAACGATCTTATCGGTAATCAGCCCCCCGACAATCGTCAGGACAATCACCGAACTGGCCATAAAGTACCAGTTGTCGATCACGCTGACGTGCATGGCCGCATCGATGGTGCTGGCTGCCTCCGTGCTGATGCCGGAGAGCAGCACATCGGTGGTCACAATAAGCAGGTTAGCGGTAAACCCACAGCCGACGCCCGCGATCGCCGACAGCAGGCCCGCAACAGGATGACGGCCAACGGCGAGGAAAATCAGCGCCCCCATCGGCGGCATGATCACCAGCGCCGCGTCGGACGAGATATGGCTGAAGAAGGCAATAAACAGCACCATATAGCTGGCATAACGCGCGCTGACGTGCGAGGCCATTTTCACCATCAGCGCGGGCAGCAGACCCACGCGTTCGGCCAGACCCGCGCCTAACACCAGCGCCAGGATGGCGCCCAGCGGCGCAAAACCGCTGAAGTTTTTAATCACGTTCGGCAAAAACCAGTGCAACCCCTCCACGCTGAGCAGATTTTTTACGGCCACCATGCTGCCGTCGGCCGGGCTGCGCACGCTCACATCAAAGGCGGACAGCACGGCTGTCGCGACCATCAGGATGACAATTAAATAGATAAAAAGCAGGAAAGGGTGCGGCACTTTATTGCCGATCCTTTCAACCCAGCCATAGAGCTTACCGGATGGGGAATGCGAAGGTATGGAAGACATACTCATGGGCGTTCCTCGGGACTGTTGTCGTGTTGTGTTGTGTTTTTTTATTTTAAAGGTGACGGTGTCACGTCCTGTGGGATCGGACACTCGTACGGTTTTTCTGTTATGTGTTGTTCAAATTCTTCCCGACATTTTCGCAGCAGGTCGGCATCCTGAAGCAGATGCAGCGCGGTCGCGCCCATCACTTTTCCGGCCAGCAGCATGCCTTTATGGGCAATAGAGGTACGCCCCTGCGCCACCAATTGCCAGGTATGCAGCGGGGTGCCGACGGTAAAACAGGGGCTAAAGCACTGTGCGACAGGCATCTTCCAGCTGACATCCCCCACGTCGGTGGAGCCTGCCAGCACGTTATCGGTGATGGCGTAAGGGGCAACTTCATCCACCAGTAGCGTTTCGTGATGGCGTCGGGCAAAGGCTTTTCCCTCTTCGGCCCCCGTTGCGGCTATGTTTTTCAGGCTGTTTTGCAGGTCGTTTGCCGTGAGCGTGGCGCGGATTTCACGGGCAAATTCGCGTTCTTCTTCCGTCCAGTCCGGCGTGCCGTAATGCTGCAATGCGCGGTACATGGCCCCTTCGAGCGTACGGTTCGGCAGATAGCTGGAGCAGGCTTTATCAAAGCGACACTCGACAGTGGTTTCGGTCATCATCGCCGCGCCCTTGGCGATTTTCTCGATGCGCGCGTAGATCTGCTGCGCATCGGCCATCTCCGGAGCGCGGATCAGGTACAGCACTTCTGCCTGAGCCTGCACCACGTTAGGCGAAATTCCGCCGGTATCGGTGATGGCGTAATGAACGCGCGCTTTTTCAATGATGTGTTCGTTGAGGAAGTTTGTGCCGGTGGTCATCAACGTCACGGCATCCAGCGCGCTACGTCCCAGATGTGGGGAGTTTGCGGCGTGGGCGGCGATCCCCTTAAACCGCCAGGCGGCCTGAATATTGGCCAGCGTGCTGACGTTAAACATTCCGGCAAAGGCTTCCGGATGCCAGGTCACGGCAGCGTCCACGTCGTCAAATAATCCTTCACGCACCATAAAGGTTTTACCGGAGCCGCCTTCCTCGCCGGGGCAGCCGTAAAATCGTACCGTTCCGCTGCCGCCGTGCTGTTCCAGCCAGCTTTTCACCGCCACCGCACCGGCAAAGGCAGCAGTACCCAACAGGTTATGCCCGCAGCCATGGCCGTTAGCCCCCGGGGTGGCGGATTGCGCCGTCGCGCAGTGCGCCTGCTGGCTCAACCCGGCCAGGGCGTCGTATTCGCCCAGAAGGGCGATAACGGGCTTGCCGCTGCCGTAGCTGGCAATAAAGGCGTTGGGAATGCCTCCGGCTTCCCGCATCAGGGTAAAGCCCTCGGCTTCCAGCGCGCTGGCGAGCCGTTCGGCGGACCAGAACTCTTCAAAGCGCGTTTCGGGATGATCCCAGATGTCGTCGGCAATATCGGTAAACGTCTGACATCGCGTGTCGATGGCATCAGCGATAAAAGCGTAGTTCTCCTGCATTACACACCTCGCGTCCACGGGAAATTAAGCGCAGTTCGCGCCAGTGTTTCGATGGCAACGTTCATCACCTGCTCATCAAAATCGAATTTTTCGTTGTGATGTCCGGCGCTCAGTTCGGTGCCGAAGACCATATACGAGGCCATGCCGCCGTTCTGCTGCACGCGGGCCATCATTAGCGTGGCATCTTCGGAGCCCGCAGGGGCTTTGACCTTATTAATGGCATGAGTCACGCCGGGCACCTGGCTTGCCTGTTCGCGCAGATAATCGACCCAGGCCGGGGAGGGGGCACTGGAGGTCGCCGCCCCCATCAGGTTTATCCCGGCTGTTACGCCGTAGAGTGCTGCCGCGCCGGTAATCACCGCCTGCGCGCGCTCAAAGACATACTGATTAATAGCCTCGCTTTCACCGCGGGTTTCAACCTTAAGCAACGCATCAGCCGGAACCACGTTGCGTCCGCTGCCCGCCTGCATGACTCCGACGTTAACCCGGGACGCGCCTTCGCTGTGTGGCGCGATGCCATGCAGCGCGATAGCGGCCTGGGCCGCCGCGAGCAGGGCGTTACGGCCCTCTTCCGGTTTACCGCCAGCGTGTGCGGCAACGCCGGTAAAGCGCACGTCAAATTTAGTGGTCGCCATGAAGTTATCGCTGCCGCAGATCACCGTCCCTTCCGGAACGCCGGTTCCAATATGAATGGCGGTAAAGTAGTCCACGTCGTCCAGCGCCCCTGCAGCGACCATAGCGCGGGCGCCGCGCGTACCCTCTTCGGCAGGCTGGAAGATCAGTTTGATGGTGCCGTTGAGCTGGGCTTCATGCTGCTTAAGCACCTGCGCCAGCCCCAGACCAATGGTGGTGTGGCCGTCGTGCGCGCAGGCGTGCATCATGCCCGGGTTACAGGAGGCAAAACCGTCGCGGTACGGCCGGTGGCTGTCGTCATGCGCTTCGCTCAGATCAAGCGCATCCATGTCCACGCGAAAGGCCAGCGTCGGTCCGGGGCGACCGGTATTCAGGGTCGCGACAATGCCGGTGAACCCGCCTTCGAACGGCGCGAGCCATTTTTCCGGTGCGCCTTGCGCGCGGGCGCGGGCAAATTCCCGCGCCAGGGTTGCATCATCGGGCAACCCCATCCGGCTTTCGGCATCCACGACATCGCGACCCATCGCCAGCTCGTAACCCAGCGAGTCCAGGATCTCCGAGACTTTCGCGGCAGTGCGAAACTCCACCCAGCCGGATTCCGCGAAATGGTGAAAATCGCGACGCCATGCGCTCAGTTGGGGGGCTAATGTGTGGATGTACTGCGCCAGTGCGTTCATATCTTTTCCTGTCATCATTAAAATATGTGAACTGCTTCACGCTGTGATAGTTTTTACTTATCACTAAGCGATTTTTCACAGTTTTAACCGTTCAGGAATTACCCTCGCACATCCGATTCCATTAAAGTAGATGACAGTTTCTTTACTCTGATAAACAACGGTTATCGGTCGGGTTATGTCATTTCAGATTAAATTTCATCAAATTCGGGCTTTTGTCGAAGTGGCGCGTCAGGGCAGTATTCGCGGAGCCAGCCGGGTGCTGAATCTTTCGCAGCCCGCGCTGACTAAATCCATTAAAGAGCTGGAAGAGGGCATGGCGGCACAACTGTTTGTGCGCCGGAGTAAAGGTGTCGCCCTGACCGAGTGCGGGGAAGGGTTTTATCACCGCGCTAATTTGATTCTGGAAGAGCTTCGCGCAGCGCAGGATGATATCCGTCAGCGTCAGGGGGAGCTGACCGGGCAGATCAATATTGGGATGGGTGCCAGCGTGGCGCGCAGCCTGATGCCCGCCGTTATCTCCCGTTTTCATGCGCAGCATCCTCAGATCAAAGTGCGGATTATGGAAGGTCAGCTGGTATCAATGATCAATGAATTACGCCAGGGTGAGCTGGACTTTACCATCAATACCTATTATCAGGGGCCTTACGATCACGAATTTACGTTTGAAAAACTCTTTGAGAAACCTTTTGCGGTATTTTGTCGGGAAGGACATCCGGCGTTGGGGGCTACCTCTATTAATGAACTTCTTCATTATAACTGGACAATGCCAACGCCGCGGGGAAGTTATTATAAGCAGCTTGAGGATATATTTCATCATCACTCGCAGATACCGCGTATTGGCGTCGTTTGCGAAACCTTTTCGTCCTGTATTAGCCTTGTCGCACAAAGTGACTTCCTGAGCGTGCTGCCGCAGGAGTTGGGCTGCGACCCGCTGCTGGCGCACCGGCTGGTCATGCTGCCGGTTGTGGAAACACTTCCCAGAGCGGCCTATTATTTAATTCAGCGCCGTGATGCACGCCAGACGCCCCTGGCTGAATCATTAATTACACAATTCAGAAGGGAAGCGAGAAAAATAGTTTTATCGTGAAATTGCCAAAGAAAAAATAGAGCCTGTCCGACATCAGACAGACCCTACAGTACACACAGCAGTGCGTCCTTTCGCAAATCCTGGGTATTATATCCATGAGGCAGGTATATTTAGGTATAACATCTTTCCTGAAAAAAGAAAGGCGGCACGTCATTGGTTTTACAAAATTTCAACGCAAATCACTTATTTTAACTCTGCTGTAGTTTTAGTTAAGTAATATTTAAATAACTTTAATGGTAGCTATATATATTCATCAGATTAATATTTATCTTGCCCCTTGCGGTAAGGGTTATTGAGGCCCCTGCCCGGTGCAGGTATAGTACAAGCCCCGATGTGCCCGGAGGATTTCCATGAACCCTGACGACAAATCACTTTTTCTTGACGCCATGGAGGATGTCCAGCCCCTGAAACGCTGCACCGATATCCACTGGCAGCAAAGCCGTAATACCCGGGTTCGCCAGGAGATCGATACCGAGCAGCTCGACAACTTTCTCACACTGGGTTTCCTGGAACTCTTGCCGCTTGAAGAGCCGCTGATGTTCCAGCGCGAGGGCGTTCAGCAGGGCGTTATTGACAAGCTGCGCTCGGGTAAATACGCCCGACAGGCCAGCTTAAATCTGTTGCGTCAGCCCGCCGAACGCTGCCGCCAGATGCTGTACGCCTTCATTCGCCAGGCCTGCCGCGACGGTTTACGTAACCTGATTATCATTCACGGAAAGGGCCGCGAGCAGAATTCGCACCCGAACGTGGTGCGCAGTTATCTTGCCCGCTGGTTAACTGAGTTCGAGGACGTGCAGGCTTTCTGCGTGGCGCTGCCGCATCACGGCGGCAGCGGGGCATGTTATGTTTCACTCCGAAAATCCGATGAGGCGAAACAGGAGAACTGGGAACGTCACGCCAAGCGCAGCCGTTAACGGTAAGGCCTAGAACGTCTCCCAGTTTGTGTCACCTGAGGCACTGACCGTGGCGGGACGCAACAGTTGCGGTGCTTTTGTATTTTTTGGCCGCGGAGCGGTGTTTTCCTGCATGTTCAGCCGGAATGCCGCCACGGCCTGGCGCAGCTGTTCAGACTGATCTTCCAGCGCCGCCGCCGCCGTTGCCGACTCCTGTACCAGCGCGGCGTTTTGCTGCGTTACGCTGTCCATCTGCGAGACCGCCAGGCTGACCTGTTCAATACCGCGGCTTTGCTCGTCAGACGCCGACGAGATTTCAGCCATAATATCGGTTACGCGTGTCACGGCCGCGACGATCTCTTTCATGGTCGCACCCGCCTCGCTCACCTGTTCCGAGCCGGTATTCACCCGGCTGACGGAGTTTTCAATAAGCCCTTTGATCTCTTTTGCCGCCTGCGCGCTGCGGCTGGCCAGCGTCCGTACTTCGCCTGCCACCACCGCAAAGCCGCGGCCTTGTTCGCCGGCACGGGCGGCTTCAACCGCCGCGTTGAGCGCCAGAATGTTGGTCTGGAAGGCAATGCTATCGATAACGCCGGTGATATGCGCAATTTGCTGAGAACTGTCGGCAATGTCATTCATGGTACGCACTACATTATTCACCACCTGGCCGCCGCGTGCGGCGGTTTCAGACGCATTCTTTGCCAGCAGCGTCGCCTGACGAGCGTTATCCGAGTTCTGTTTCACCGTGGCCGTCAGCTCTTCCATGCTGGCGGCGGTCTCTTCCAGCGAGGCTGCCTGCTGCTCGGTTCGGGCGGAAAGGTCGTTACTCCCGGCGGCAATTTCTCCTGCGCCCGTGTAGATAGAATCTGTGCTGCCGCGCACGGCGCTGACGGTGCTGACCAGCGACTGTTGCATCTCATGCAGACCGGCGGCCAGCTGGCCCATTTCGTTGCGCCCGGTAATCGCGACGTTTTGCGTCAGATCGCCGCTCGCGATGGTGCGAATATGGTTCATGATGGCGTTGAGCGGTCTCAGGAGCAGGTGCTGTAAACCCTGCCAGATCACCACCAGCACGGCGATAACGGTCAGGAAGATCGCCGCCAGCGTCCACTGCATCTGGGTAAAGCTGTTCTGGTTCTCTTCGGCGGCGGCTTTCAGCAGCACGTTGTTTTCCGCGCGCCAGCGGGTATAGACCGCCTCCATCTCATCCTGCGCCTGCTGGGCGTCCAGGTCGCCATAGGCCTGATAGTTATCGGCGCGCAAGTACGCAATGGACAAGCGCATTACCTCGTGCATGTTCTTCCAGGCTTTCTGCATCTCTTCGGTGAGCGCGGCATTTTGCCCCTTCACCTGCGGAATCGCCTGCCAGTTTTTGTAATAGTCTTCTGCTTTGGCCAGCGAACCGTTCGCGGTGCCCAGCAGCGTATTGATTGCCGCGAGAGAGGCCGGGTCGCGCTGGTTTTTCAGGTAGCGGATCGCCACGCGGGTGACGGTAACGCGCGTTTTCACCAGGGTGTTCACACTGTCGCTCAGGCTCTCCTGCTGGGCATTGAGCAACCCGGAGTTCTGAAAGTTGTGACGATCGTTGTTAACGGCAGAGTAGAACAACCCTCCCGTGACAACTTGCAGCAGACAGAATATGGTGAGGGCAAAGATAATACCGGTAATCACGTGCAGATTTTTCAGCATGGCGGTCATCCGTAATAGAAGAGGCAGGGTTACATCAATACTATCGTCGTAGCGAATTTAAACTTTAATTTTACTATTGCTTAACTAATGGTTTCGTTGCGGAACCTGTTGTAAACCCGGATCATTTTAATGAGGAAGGTCAGCATGAGCAGCATAGATAAATGCGGAACATTCACGCTCGGAACGCGTACGGTTAAACGGTTTGGCTATGGCGCGATGCAGCTTGCCGGACCTGGCGTTTTTGGTCCGCCAAAAGACAAAAATGCGGCGCTGGCGGTGTTGCGTGAAGCGGTAGAGTCGGGGGTAAATCACATTGATACCAGCGATTTTTACGGCCCCCATGTGACCAACCAGCTTATTTGCGAGGCGCTTCATCCCTACCGGGACGACCTTACGATTGTGACCAAGATCGGAGCCCGACGCGGCGAGGACGCCTCCTGGCTGCCGGCGTTTTCCGCCCAGGAGCTGACGCAGGCGGTGCATGACAACCTGCGCAACCTGAAGCGAGATGTGCTGGACGTGGTTAACCTGCGGATCATGTTTAGCGCCCACGGACCAGCGGAAGGCTCGATTGCCGCGCCGCTAAGCACCCTCGCGGAGCTGCAACAACAGGGGCTGGTTCGCCATATTGGGCTGAGCAACGTCACTGCTTCGCAGGTGGCTGAAGCGCAGAAGATGGTTTCCGTGGTATGCGTACAGAACATGTACAACGTGGTGAATCGCGGTGACGATGCGCTGGTAGATTCGCTGGCGCAGCAGGGGATTGCCTGGGTGCCGTTCTTCCCACTGGGTGGTTTCACGCCACTGCAATCTTCCGGGCTACAGGCGGTGGCGGATTCACTGGATGCGACGCCTATGCAGGTGGCGCTGGCATGGCTGCTGCAACGCTCGCCAAATATCCTCTTGATCCCGGGTACTTCTTCGGTGGCGCATCTGCGTGAAAACCTGGCGGCAGCCGATCTAGTATTGCCGCCTGAGGCGCTGGAGACGTTAAATACGCTGGTAGAGTAACCCAGACAGCAGCAAAAGCCCGGGGGGATTTTTCGGGCTTTTGGTGTTTATGACACAATCTGATTCCTTTGGCGGTGAAGTGCTAACGCTTCCGCCACGATTTCCTGCTTACTTTTCCGTGTTTCATACGCAGTAATGCGGATGTACTCCATCAGCGCTGGATCGATGCGCGCACTTAACATCCTGAGATCGGCCTCCTTTGCTACACCGCGAGCAACACGCTTGTCGGGATAATCACGGGCTGGCATAGAAAACGTCCTCCAAAAATTGTCTTGTTAATTTGTGCTGTAAAATATGCGCTAGTCTTGGTTTAAAGTCAATGGCTAGTGAAGGCGCAGTGAATTAATGTTTGGATTTTCTGTGATTCAAGACTTCATTAAGTTATTTAATAGTGTTTGTATTGTCACTCTGTGAGTCCGCTTTGATGCGGAAAGTCACATTTTCAGTGCTGATAATGACGGAATGTTCAACGCACCAGACGCTCTAAAATTATTGATAATTTCTTCCTGAAACTGAACTCAGGTTTACCCCTGTGCTTATTCATGGTTATTGCTTAATTAAATCTTCTGTTTGAAGGCTCAGCTGTAAAAATCTGACGCTATAAGACCGGCCTTGGGGGAATCCTGATATTAATCCTTTAAGCAACTTCCGGCTGGTCATATATTCCAGTATCGGTGACGTAGTTAGCGATATTCGCTATTTTAACCCTGTTAAACCCATGCAATTGCGCTGGTTTTCATTTCTTCCGACATAATAGATTTTGTCTACGTTCTCTTTTTAATTTATGCTTCGCATACGAACAATTAGCGTTGTGCAGGGTTTTAACATCGTGGCAGTTAATAAAACCCTGCTTTATATAAAGTAATCAGGAGATTCATTTTTATGTCAGACAATAATCCCCGCCCATTGGGCTGGTTAGGCCCGTGGTGCCTGCTGGTGGGTGTGGTACTTCTTGTGACGGGGCTGTTTTTTGCCATCGGCGGTTTTAAACTGGTTTCCCTGGGGGGGAGTTGGTACTTTCTCATTGCCGGGGTTTTCACGCTGCTCTCTGCAATTCAGTTTTTCCGCCGCAAATCCTCTGCCGTAGGGCTGTTTGCTCTGGTGTTTCTTGGCACCCTGATTTGGGCATTTTTCGATGCCGGACTCGACTTCTGGCCCCTGGTTTCCCGATTAATGGTACCCGCCGGGCTGATGGTGCTGGCAGCAGCCACCTGGCCTGCATTGCGTAAGCGTGAAGGAAAACCGTCCTCTACGAAAGGGGCGATGGCGGTCTGCGCGGTCCTTATTATCGGCATGGGCGTCACCTTTGTTCAGATGTTTCAACCCCATCCGACCGTGCCATTTAGCGGCGAAAAGCGCCCGCTGGTGCCGGTAAAAGAAGAGGCGAAACAGCAGAACTGGGATCACTACGGTAATACGGCTGGCGGTAGTCGCTTTGTGGCGCTGGACCAGATAACCCGTGACAACGTGAAAAACCTGAAACCGGTCTGGACCTACCATACCGGTGATATTCCGCAAAGTCCGGATGGCAATGGCGCAGAAGATCAGCAAACGCCGCTACAGGTAGGCGATCGTGTCTTCCTCTGTACGCCGCATAACAACGTGATCGCCGTGGATGCCGATAGCGGGAAAGAGATCTGGAAAGCGGAAATCAACGCTAAGTCTGCCATCTGGATGCGCTGCCGTGGCCTGGCGTACTTTGATGCCACCAAACCGCTGGCACAGCCAACGGTAGCCGGCTCCACACCGGTTCTGCCAGCGCAGGTCGCACCGGGCGCGGCATGCCAGCGCCGTATCCTGATGAATACCATTGACGGTAAGCTGATCGCGTTAGACGCCGATAACGGCAAATTCTGCCCGGACTTCGGTACTTACGGCAGCGTTAACCTGCATGAAGGAATGGGCGACGCGTCAGATCCAACCTATGTGTTGACGTCGGCCCCGACGCTGGCGGGTACCACGGTCGTGGTTGGCGGCCGCGTTGCGGATAACGTCAGCACCGATATGCCGGGCGGCGTAATACGTGGTTATGACGTGATCACCGGCCAGCTGCGCTGGGCGTTCGATCCGCGTAATCCGGATCCGAACTATGTTCTGAAGCCGGGCGAACACTACAAACGCAGCTCCGCAAACTCCTGGGCCCCTATGTCCTGGGATGCGTCGATGAATACCGTGTTTATCCCGATGGGAAGTTCCTCTGTCGACCTGTGGGGCGCTGACCGTATTCCGGAAGATCACAAATACGCCACCTCAATCCTCGCGCTGGATGCGACTACCGGGAAAGAGAAGTGGGTATACCAGACCGTGCATAACGACCTCTGGGATTTCGATATCCCGATGCAGCCGAGCCTGGTTGATTTCCCAACGAAAGAGGGCAACAAGCCCGCGGTGGTAGTGGGCACTAAAGCGGGGCAAATTTACGTTCTCGATCGCCTGACGGGTAAACCGCTCACTGAAGTGAAAGAGGTTCCGGTAAAACCAGCGGATATTCCACGTGAACAGTACCCGGCAACGCAGCCTCGCTCTGTGGGGATGCCGCAGATTGGCGCAGAAACCCTGAAAGAATCTGATATGTGGGGGGCGACGCCGTTTGACCAGCTGGCCTGTCGTATCAGCTTCAAATCAATGCGTTATGACGGTCTGTACACGATGCCGGGAACCGATATTTCCCTGAGCTTCCCGGGCTCGCTGAGGGGAATGAACTGGGGCAGTTTGTCCACCGATCCGAACAACCAGTATATCTTCGTCAATGACATGCGTCTGGGCCTGTGGGTTCAGCTGATTAAGCAAGATCCGCAGAGCGCGGTGGCAAATACGGGTGGTGAAGCCGTGAACGCCGGGATGGGCGCCGTTCCGATGAAAGGAACGCCGTATTCGGTCAACAAAAACCGTTTCATGTCACCACTGGGCATTCCGTGCCAGAAACCACCGTTTGGCTCTCTCTCCGCCATTGACCTGAAAACGCAGAAAATCGTCTGGCAGGTGCCGGTCGGTACCGTACAGGATACCGGTCCGTTTGGGGTAAAAATGCGTATGCCAATGCCTGTCGGTATGCCGACGCTGGGCGGTACGCTGGCCACGCAGGGCGGTCTGGTCTTCATTGCGGGAACCCAGGATTACTACCTGCGCGCCTTTGATTCCTCTACGGGGGAAGAAGTGTGGAAAGCGCGTCTTCCGGTGGGTAGCCAGGGCGGACCTATCAGCTATGTATCACCGAAAACCGGCAAACAGTACATTCTGATCTCTGCTGGCGGTGCACGCCAGTCGCCGGATCGTGGTGACTACGTGATTGCCTACGCGCTGGATAAATAACAGCGAAATAAGCAACCTGGCCCCGTCGTAGTACGGGGCTTTTTTTTGACTAAAAACCACGGATATGAAGAAAGCGGCGGGTCCGGTCAGCCCGTGAAAAGCACCCGCCAGCGACGGCGATGGCGAGTCATCTCGCGCCATAGTGCGATTATCTCGTCATGTTGCAGGGCATCAACAGCCTGCGGCGTTAACACCGGTAAACCATAGCGCTGGCGCAGGGCGGCTACTGCCGTGGCGCTGGCATTCATCGGTGACCGGATTTGCATCGCCAGCTGCTGTCGCAATACGCTGAACGCCGTCACATCGCACAGCGTCAGCTCACGCAAAAATTGTTTGCAGCAACCCAACAGGTTCACTGGAGAGCGGTCAGGCGACTGTAACGCCAGCAGCAGGCCATCGCGATCGGCAATACGCTGATAGCGACAGCTGACCACGTAGCCAATCTGCTGTTCCACGCGCAGGCGCTGGAAAAATTGCGGTTCGCAGCATAACGCCAGCAGCCGCAGCGCGGCGAGCGATGCGCCCGGCGGCAGGGGAATAAACACCAGCAGCGCCGAGTCCGCGCTGGCGTGCGGGATACGTTCGATTCCGCCGGGACAATCGCTAAACGGCGACCCCTTAGCGTTAACTGGCGCCCGGAGCAGGCCAAGCTGCCGGGCTAACCCGTGCGCGTGTTCGGCGTTGCCGCCAACTAGCGCCGCCAGCCAGCCGTCCCGTGGCGGATCCGATGCCAGACGTTCAGGCAATTGCTGAAGCAGCTCACGGATGGCAATGCCTTCTGGCACTGGCGTAAGAGCCGGGGCGGGGTGGGAGAGGCGATCGATTATCGCCCCGATGATGTGTTCCGCCGTCACCACGGCGTCAGGAAGCCGCAGGGTGAGCTGCCAGCTACCGTCAACCGTTTGCCACTCGCCGCTGCCGTCAATATGGCGCAGTTCAGCAAGGAGAGGGCGTAACTGTTTGCCCATCGCCACCCCCTGCGCCCGTTCCAGGCACGAATAAAAAGGCCTGCGCAGGATCAGCGTTGGCGGTTGTGTCTGCGCCGTCAAATGCAGCAGCGGAGCGGCTTCTGACGTCGGGGCTGGCGTAACATACCTGGCAGTCTGCGGGTAGAAGGAAAACGCGATGGGGCTATCATCTGCAACCGGCTGGCGACGCCAATGGCTAAGCGGCAGAGCAAACCCCTGGCTGGCGATAATTTCAGCGGTTTCAATTTTTTTGCAGGCCAGATACGAGGTGGGCGCCGCCAGTAAATCGGCACAAAAGGCAGAAAAACTTACGGGCGCCGCACCGGGCGCAAAACCGAACGCCCGCTGGCGCAGCTGCTCCAGCGTCGGCAGGGCGCTAAAACGCTGCTGTGCCAGCCGATAATAATGCCGCTGCTGCTCATCCGTCGTTTGCTGTAGCGCCCGTAGCCAGTGGGTAATATGCGAGTCAATCTCCTCGGGTCGTTCGCTATCAACCGTTAGCGCCAGCCATCCGTTATCGTTATCCTGATAAAGCCAGTTCAGTGTGACATCTTCTGCCAGCCCGCGCGCCCGCAGCCCGGCAATCAGGCTTCCGGGGGCGTCGTCCAGTAAAAACTCCCGAAATAAGGTGACGTTGTCACTTTTTCGAATTAACGGACAACGCCACAGTGCGGGTCGCTCTGTCACTGCCAGCTGAAAATCTGCTTCAGCGCTAAGACGCAACGGGGGAACGGTTTCAGGCATGCCACCAGAAGCAAAACCGGACGCAAACGTATGGGCAAGCTCGGCCAGCGCATCCAGCGTTTGCGGCCCTTGCAGCCACAATTGCAGGTGTCCGGCCACATAATAGCGCCGATGAAAGTCGCGCAACGCGGTTTGCAGCGATCCCGGGTCCTGCCCCAGAGAATCCTGGCTACCTACCTGAAAACGGCGAAAAACTGTGGGTTCTTCCATCGCGTGGCGTGCCGCCGCTTCGCGCCTGGCGGAATCATGCTGCTGGATGAGCCGGTTTTCCGCATCAATGACCGCCACTTCGCGCTGTATGTCATCGCATGAAAGCAGCGGCGCCTGCAACATATCCCGCAGCCGCGCGACGCCGTCGGACAGGTTATCGGCGGCCACATCGAAGAAAAATGCGCTGTGGCGAGCCAGCGTGGTGGCATTGACGCTACCGCCCTGACGCTGGACCCAGGCCATGAGTCGATCGTCGCCCTGATAGCGCTGGCTACCGCGGAACAGCAGGTGCTCAAGTAAATGCGCAAGACCGGCGAAGCGCGGTGGCTCGTGATGGCTTCCGGCACTCACGCGCGCAAGCGCCGCCGCGCGTGTCGCCTGCGGCTGATGCACCAGCGTTGCGCGTAAACCGCCTGCCAGCTCCACGATGCGGGGGGTCATTATCGCTACAGTTCCCGGGTTTTATAGATAAGCTGCGAACGGGTACGGTTGCGGAACTGAAGCTGGCCGATTTTCATGTCGCTACAGGCTGCTTCGCGTCGCGCGTCCAGAATTTTATGATGATGCGGCGATTTGCTGCACACCGGATCGGCGTTATCAGCATTCCCGGTGAGCATAAAGGCCTGGCAGCGGCAGCCGCCGAAGTCCTTCTCCTTTTCATCGCAGGAGCGGCACGGCTCCGGCATCCAGTCAAACCCGCGATAGCGGTTGAAGCCGAAAGAGTCATACCAGATGGATTCCAGACTCTGATCAAGCACCGAGGGGAACTCCACCGGTAGCTGGCGCGCGCTGTGGCAGGGCAGCGCCGTGCCTTCCGGGGTCACGCTGAGGAAAATCGACCCCCAGCCGCCCATACAGCCTTTTGGTCGCTCTTCGTAATAATCAGGGGTGACGAACAGCAGGTTGGTCAGATTGCCGCTGGCGGCCATTTTTTGCCGATAGTCGGCAACCACACGTTCCGCGCGGGCGATCTGTTCTCGCGTCGGCAAAAGGCCCTGACGATTAAGGAACGCCCAACCGTAGAACTGGCAGGTGGCAAGTTCGACGTCGTCGGCGTCCAGTTCAATGCACAGCTCGATGATTTTATCGATCTGGTCGATGTTGTGCCGGTGCAGGACGAAATTCAGCACCATCGGGTAATCGCGCGCTTTGACCGCTTTGGCCATCGCCAGCTTCTGCTGGAAGGCTTTTTTATTCCCCGCCAGCGCGGCGTTGAGCACTTCATCGCTAGCCTGGAAGCTAATCTGGATATGGTCCAGACCGGCCTCGCTGAACGCGTCGAGCTTGCTTTCCGTCAGGCCAATTCCCGAGGTGATCAGGTTGGTATAAAAACCGAGATCGCGGGCGGCGCGGATCAGCTCCGGCAGATCTTTACGCGTCAACGGTTCGCCGCCGGAAAAACCTATCTGCACGCTGCCCATCGCCCGCGCCTGGCGGAAAACCTCAATCCACTGTTCAGTGGTCAGCTCCTGATCCTGCCGGGCAAAGTCCAGCGGGTTAGAGCAGTAAGGACACTGTAGCGGACAGCGATAGGTCAGCTCCGCCAGCAGCCACAGCGGTGGATTGACGGCGGGTTTATTCTGGCTCACGGAAAATAATCCACTTCTGTTGATAAGCGATTTGCAGGAATTCTACGACGTCGTCATCCACGCCGCCGGCTTCCGGGAACCGTTCGTTGAGTATGGCAATGATGGCCGCCGCGTCGCGTTGGCCATCGACCAGTTCGAGGATTGCGGCCGCGGTCTCATTGAGTTTAGCCATGCCTTCCGGATAAAGGATGACATGGCTGTCCTGAGCGGCTTCCCATTGCAGGCGATAGCCGCGACGAAAGGCGACGATGGAGTTTTTTTGCATGCTTATACCAGTCGGGTTGTGTGCCAGGCCGCTTTGTCGGTGACCGTGTGATAAGGCGGACGCTGTAGCGCGTAGGCCATGGTCATCGCGTCGAGCATCGACCACAGGATATCGAGTTTGAACTGAAGGATCTCCAGCATCCGATTCTGCTTTTCTGCGCTATCGCAGTAACTCTTCGCCAGCTCCAGACCGTGTTCAACGTCGCGGCTGGCCTGGCTGAGGCGGCTGCGGAAATAAAAATAGCCTTCCTCTTTGATCCACGGATAGTGCTGCGGCCAGCTGTCGAGACGCGACTGATGAATTTGCGGGGCAAACAGTTCGGTGAGCGAACTGCATGCCGCCTCCTGCCAGTTGGCGCGGCGGGCGAAGTTAACGTAAGCGTCCACGGCAAAACGAACGCCGGGCAGCACGTGGCGTTCGCTGATTAAGTCGTCGCGGCTAAGCCCTACGGCTTCGCCCAGCTGTAGCCAGGCTTCGATCCCGCCGTCATGACCGTTGCTGCCGTCGTGATCGAGGATCCGCTGCACCCATTTTCGACGCGTGTGCGGATCCGGGCAGTTCGCCATAATGGCCGCATCTTTCAGCGGGATCGTCGTCTGGTAGTAAAACCGGTTCGCCACCCAGCCCTGGATCTGCTCGCGGCTGGCCTCGCCGTTATGCATCGCGATATGGTACGGATGGTGAATATGATAGTAGGCGCCTTTCGCCCGGAGGGCGTGTTCAAACTCTTGCGGGGAGAGCGTTTCACGAATGTGCATAGTTAGTCCTGAAGCGTGATGGTCATCCCGTCCCAGCTCACTTCAATTCCCTGCTGCGTGAGGGCGTGACGCTGCGGCGACTGCTCGTTAAGGATCGGGTTAGTGTTATTAATGTGAATCAGAATCTTGCGCTTTGCCGGCAGTGAGGCCAGCAGCGCCATCATGCCGTGTTCATCGCCGAGCGCCAGATGGCCCATATCGCGGCCGGTATTGCGCCCGACGCCAGCGGCCTGCAGTTCATCGTCCTGCCAGACGGTGCCGTCAATCAGCAGACAGTCCGCTTTTTTAAGCCACGGCAGGATGTCGTCATCGGGTTCACCGAGACCCGGCGCGTAGAACAGCGTCTGACCGTTGCGGCGGTTTTCGATAAACAGCGCCACGTTATGCCCCGGTAGCGGGCGGTCGCGCCACGGCGAATAGGGCGGTGCGTTACTGGCGATGGGGACAGCGGTAAACTGCAAATCAGGGCAGGCTTCCACGCTAAAGGCGGTGAGCGGTGCGATCGGATGATGAATCAGGCCGCCGTTCCAGTGCCGGAGCATGGTAAAAATCGGGAATCCGCTGGAAAGATCTTCATGCACCTCCGGCGTACACCATACCTGATGCGGACACCCCTCGCGCAGGCTGAGCAGCCCGGTGGTGTGGTCAATCTGGCTGTCGGTGAGAATAATGCCGCCAATATGCGTGCCGCGCAGAACCTCTTTCTTATTCAGTTCTGGCGTATGGGCAATCTGCTGGCTGATATCGGGCGAGGCGTTACACAGTATCCACTCTTCGCCGTTATCGCTGACGATGATCGACGACTGGGTGCGGGGGGTCGCCTGAAGGGTACCGTTGCGCAAACCCTGACAGTTGGCGCAATTACAGTTCCACTGAGGGAAACCGCCGCCGGCGGCGGAACCGAGGACTTTAATAAACATGAAGATAGGCCAGGTAGTAAAACAAAAATGCCCGCACGGATGGCGGGCTGAGCGATTAGCGGTTGGAAATGTACAGCGTCACTTCCAGGCCAAGACGTAAATCAATAAAAGCAGGTTTCTTCCACATCGTTTTTTCCTCTTTAAAAATGCAGCACCAACACCATTGTTTGTGCCAGTTTTGTGATGGTCATCAAATAATGCGTCACAGTGGGGCAAAGCTCAACCCGAAAGATGTAAGGAATTAACGTAATGTTTACAACGTAACCTATTGTTGCCAAACATTTTGCAATACCTTTTGCCAGTTGCCCCACAGCAGCTTATTCAGCACAAATTGATCATAGCCGCTGTCACGCAACGCGCTGATTAGCCGCGGTAAACCACTCACATCATGCAAATCATCAGGTAACGTGATGCCGTCAAAATCGGAGCCCAGCGCGACATGATCGTCGCCCATGATGTTAATAAGATAGTCGATATGACGAACGATTGTGCTCAGCGGGGTATCGCTATCGCGTTTACCGTCGGCGCGCAGAAAGGCGTTGCCGAAATTGACCCCTGCCACGCCGCCGCTGTCGCGGATAGCCAGCAGCTGCCGATCGGTCAGATTGCGCGGTTGCGGGCACAGCGTATGGGCGTTGGAATGGGTGGCGACCAGCGGTGAAGAGGAATGACGAGCGGTATCCCAGAACGCCTTTTCATTCATATGAGAAACGTCAATCAGCATGTTCAGGGCGTTAGCGTGCTTAATGAGGGCGATACCCTCTGCGGTAAGCCCTGGGCCGCTGTCCGGGCTGCCGGGAAACGCCCCGTTAACGCCAGTGCCAAAACGGTTAGCAATGTTCCAGAAAGGCCCAATGCTGCGCACGCCAGCGGCATAGAAAGCCTGTAGATCGCCACCCTCGCCGTCAAAACCGCCCGCACCCTCAATATGCGCCACCATCGCCAGCACCTTATCCTGACGGCAGCGTTCGATATCTGCCGCGCTCAGGCACAATCGCGCCCGTCCATCGGAGTGTGCGATAAGCTGCTTGAGGATCGTCAACTGCTGCCAGAGAATGTCGATCGGTTGCCACGGCTCGCTGGCGTAGTGCGGCGCCATGCGGGCGATATACTCCTGCGGCGGCACGAACAGCGCGAACAGCCCGCCGGAAAATCCGCCTTGCTGCATGCGCGGATAATCGAGGTGTCCGTTCTCAATGCCGGAGAAGAAGGCCGTTACCGGATCCTGGCGATGATGAAGCCATAAATTAAGCAACAGGTCATTGTGACCATCAAAAATCGCCATAGCGCATCCCACTGTTTTTTATTGCTGAAAAAGTTGCCAGGCACGATAACTGATTTGTCCTGTCCGGCAAGGAGAAACTTACAACTTAGCAGCAATTGTTAATAACGCTTAACCGTGAGGAGATCCGCACATCATGTTGCGTGGCGAGATAAGAGCATTTCCCGTTCCATCTGCGATTGCATCGCGTACGTTCCCTGAGCTACCGGGCTACGCTATACTTCGCCACTTTGAGTTATGCGTGGCAGGTAACGAAATATGCGGGAGAGCATTAATTTTATTTTCGTGGTGCTGTTTTTCACGGCACTGATTATGCTGATGCGCTTTTTCATCAGGCGTATTCGGCATCCAAAGCGCATCGTTGCCGACAGCCGGGGAATGAAAAAAATCTCTACCCATCCTTCCTGGTTTGGCGGATCGTCAGGTAAAACCTATTTTTATGATGAGCAGTATTTATACGAGGTCATAAATAGCGTCACCCGTAAAATTGAGCTGGCCGCTATCGTAAAAATTAAGCCGGGCTCGACAGTGGTAAATAACAGGCGGATCTGGTCTGTGAGCTATCTTGAGGGAACCCGTGAAAAACAGGTGCAATTTTATAATAATCTGACGGTGTTTAATCAAAACTTTGCTGCGTTTTTAGAGGCTGTAAAACGCGTGAATCCTGAAGCCGATATTAAGGCCGTCTCCTTGTTCAATCTGTGACTGGAATACATTACCTTTATCTTTCTGACTGCCCATACGGCAGGTATGGGCAGTAAAGCCGCCGATATTACTTCTTCTTGTTCATCATCGCCTTGAGATCGGCAAAGGGGTTAAACGTGGCGACACCCACGTCTTTTTGCGCATCCTCACCTGCGACAACGGTGGTGCCATACTGATCCGCTTCGGTGTACTTTGAGTGTTCGTGGTCATGGCAAAACAGGCACAACAACTCCCAGTTACTGCCATCTTCCGGATTATTGGTGTGATCGTGGTCGATATGGTGGACCGTGAGTTCACGAAGATTCGAATACACAAACTCCCGCGAGCAGCGTCCACAGACCCACGGGTAAATTTTTAGCGCTTTTTCACGGTAGCCGCTTTCCAGCCGTGCGTAGTTTTTGGGAATCAGAGCCATTGCTGATGTTACCTGTTAAAAAAGAGAACAGTTCACACTATATCCCATTTTGAGATGCCATGAGAATGCCTCCTCTGCGGGAAGGCAGCGTGCGATTTGCGTATTTCTGTCAGTTTATTTGAAGCATTCCGTTAAATAATCACCATTTATTCTCATCGGTTAATGCGTAGAGTAGGGATAACGCAATGCTTTATCAGGATACTCCACTATGAAAAAGATCGGATTTTTGTCGTTTGGTCACTGGACGCCGTCTTCCCAGTCCGGCACGCAAACCGCAGCTGACACGCTGCTACAGTCCATCGATCTGGCTGTCGCCGCTGAAGAGCTGGGCGCGGACGGGGCTTATTTCCGCGTGCACCACTTTGCCCGCCAGCTCAGTTCGCCATTCCCCTTGCTGGCTGCGATAGGCGCGAAAACCAAACGCATCGAAATCGGGACGGGCGTGATCGACATGCGGTACGAGAATCCGCTGTATATGGCGGAAGATGCTGGCGCGGCAGATCTCATCTCCGGCGGGCGATTACAGCTTGGTATCAGCCGGGGCTCCCCGGAGCAGGTGATTGATGGTTGGCGTTATTTTGGTTACGTGCCGCAGGACGGGGAAAACGAATCTGATATGGCGCGCCGTCACACTGAGGTACTGCTTGATGTATTACGCGGTGAAGGGTTTGCGAAGCCTAACCCACAGCCGATGTTCCCAAACCCGCCGGGATTGTTGCGTCTGGAGCCGCATTCAGAGGGCTTACGCGATCGTATCTGGTGGGGGGCTGGCTCCAATGCAACGGCAGTATGGGCGGCAAAACTGGGGATGAACCTGCAAAGCTCAACGCTGAAAGATGATGAAACCGGCGAGCCGTTCCATATTCAGCAGGCAAAACAGATCCGTGCCTACCGACAGGCCTGGGCCGAGGCAGGGCATACCCGTCAGCCACGCGTTTCGGTCAGCCGCAGTATTTTTGCCCTGATGGACGATCGCGACCGGATGTATTTCGGTTCAAGCCGCAATGAGAGCGACAGCGTTGGCTATCTGGATGAGAAAACGTGGGCCATTTTCGGACGCAGCTATGCCGCAGAGCCAGTCAAGCTGATTGAACAGTTGAAAAAGGATGAAGCGATCGCGGAAGCGGATACGCTGTTGCTTACCGTGCCGAATCAGCTGGGCGTGGAATACAACGCACATGTGATCGAGTCCATCCTGAAACATGTCGCACCGGAAATGGGATGGCGCGATCGCAATGCGTAATCTGGCCCTCTGGTATCGCCGGTTTGGTGAGCCTGAATCGGTACTGCAAGCGGAAACCACACCATTGTCACCGCGACAGCCGGGAGAGATACGTGTGCGCATGCTTTTTTCTCCGGTGAACGCCTCCGATCTCATCCCCATCACCGGGGCATATCGCCATCGCACGCCGCTGCCCGCAATAGCCGGTTATGAAGGGGTCGGAATAGTGACCGAAACGCCCGCCGCTTACCCGGCGATGCTGGGCAAGCGGGTTCTGCCGTTACGGGGGCAGGGAACCTGGCAGCGCTATGTCGACTGCCCGGTGGCGTATGCGGTTCCCGTCCCGGACGACATCGACTCGCTTCTTGCCGCGCGGGCGTATATCAACCCGCTTGCCGCTCAGATGATGCTGGACCGTTATCCTCCGGTCGGGAAAACGGTGCTGCTCACCGCTGCCGGTTCTGACTGCGCCGTTCTGCTCGGGCAATGGGCACGCCAGGCGGGTGCAGAGGCGGTTTACGGGATCCATCGCTCGCCCGTGCACGCTCAACGTCTGGCTGAAATGGGGATCGTCCCGATTGCGCAAGATGATACGGCCGCCGTCAACGCTGCCGACATAGCGGCCCCGGTTTAGGAAAGTCAATGGGCCCGCCGTCAACGCTGCCGCCGCGCAAGCGGAGGTGGTGTACGACGCCACGGGCGGCAGCCTGGCGGAGGCGATCCTGAGCGTGATGCCCGAAACCGGTACCTTTGTCTGCTACGGGCTACTCTCCGGGCAGACCTTCCGGCAGCAGCGGCCGTTGCCGCGCGTGGCGTGGTTTCACATTCGTAACTATCTGGACGCGCTGAGCGCTGAGGCGTGGCAGGCGGAGTTTCGGCGCATCTGGCCTAAACTGCGCGCCAGCCAGTGCAGCGATGTTACCCTCTACCCGCTGTCGGAATGGCAGCGGGCAGTGGGCAACTACCGCGAAGCGGGAAGAACGGGCAAGCCTATGCTGTCGATGGACAATTAATCGGCCTTATGGCTCATGTCGCTCAGCAGTACAGCGATACTTTGTCCACCGGCGGTCTGCTCCAAGCCAATTTTGACAATAATTGTCAGCGGAACGGAGAGCAGCATGCCGACAGGCCCGAGCAGCCAGCCCCAGAAAATCAGGGACAGGAACACAACAAGAGTTGAAAGCCCCAGCCCGCGTCCCATTATCCGTGGTTCGAGAATGTTCCCGAAGACAAGGTTAATCACCAGATAGCCTGCCAGCAGAATCAGGGCATCATACAAACCGCTGAAAACCAGCACCTGAAGGATAGGGGGGATCGCCGCCAGCACGGAGCCAATGTTAGGAATATAGTTGAGCGCAAAGGCCAGCAGCCCCCAGACGAAGGCAAAACGCACATCCAGCGCGGCGAGCATCCCCCAGACCACTAATCCCGTCACGAGGCTGATGGCCGTTTTCAGCACCAGATAGCGTGAAACGCTGTCGAGCGCGCGCTGAATAGCACCCATTCCCTCTACCGGACGCACCATGATGTGCTGGAGTTTTGCAGGCAGCTGTGGAACTTCCAGCAGCATAAACACAACCGTCAGGAACAGCAGGAAAATCGAGGTCATGGCGTTGGAGAGCTGTGCCAGCAGGCTGGTGACAATCGTCATGGCGGCATTCGGATCGATGTATTTAAGCAGTTCCTCAACCGAGACTTCGATACCCGCGCGTTGCAGCCAGGGTTCAATTTGCAGCAGCGGGGTCGCCAGGGAAGAGCGGTATGTCGGCAGCGTCCGCGCCAGCTCGTTCAGGGAGGTTCCCAGATAGGCGACTAACAGCACCATCGCAACGATAATAATACTGATAAGCAGGCTTATCGCCAGCACACGCGGGATGCGCAGCCGCACCATTCGCTGCACCAGTGGATTGAGGATCACCGCGATAAAAAGCGCCAGGATAAAGGGCACGATGATATCGGCCGCAAAACGAACGCCGGTCAGAATGATCACCAGCATGCCCAGCATGATGACGATCTTAAGCCCGTTGAGGGTGATAATGGGTTTGGCCATGGACGTTCCTGAACAGTTTTTTATTTATAATAGAGGGGAAAGCGGATTAAAAAAACTAACCAAAATCAAACAGACTGGGTAAAGAAATGAAAAGGCTTTGAGTAAATTCCTGGCTTATGATACAAATCAGGCGTGTTCAACTACTGAGGACAATTTTCATCCGCAAAGACGAGAAGCAACACCGCGGATAATTGTAATTTTATGGACAATTTGTTCAGGACGTATTTTTCAAACAACTCTGCTCTGTTTTCTACCTCCCTCTGCACGCTTTCCGGTGAACAACACTGGCGTTCCGCGCTATAGTCACGTCTTCTGCCTGAGCTGGCGCTATGCGCTTAGCTAACTGATTTAATTCCCACTTTTTTGGTTTGCTGTTCGCAGCGAGCCTCGATGGATTATATTCTCAAGCAGGAGAAAAACATGTTTTACTGGATTTTATTAGCTCTGGCTATCGTTGCTGAAATTACCGGCACCTTGTCGATGAAATGGGCGAGCGTGAGTGACGGCAACACCGGATTTATTTTGATGCTGATCATGATTACACTTTCCTATATATTCCTCTCTTTCGCGGTTAAAAAAATCGCGCTGGGCGTGGCATACGCTTTGTGGGAAGGTGTTGGTATTTTATTGATCACGCTGTTCAGCGTCATGATATTTGATGAAACCCTGACGACAATGAAAATTGCCGGGCTGACGACCCTGGTCGCAGGTATCGTGCTGATTAAATCGGGTACGCGCAAACCAGCCAAACAGCAGAAGGAGCAGACCCATGCAGCAGTTTGAATGGATCCACGCGGCCTGGCTGGCTTTCGCCATCGTTCTGGAAATTATTGCGAACGTCTTTTTGAAGTTCTCCGACGGCTTTCGTCGCAAAGCCTACGGCCTGTTATCGATTGCCGCGGTTCTGGGGGCGTTTAGCGCCCTGTCGCAGGCGGTGAAAGGCATCGATCTTTCCGTGGCCTACGCGCTGTGGGGCGGCTTCGGTATTGCCGCCACCCTGGCGGCAGGCTGGATTATGTTCGGGCAGCGTTTAAACCATAAAGGCTGGATAGGGCTGGTATTACTGCTCGCTGGCATGATCATGATTAAACTGGCCTGAGTGACCTACTGCTGCGCCAGGGCTTCCAGCCGGTCGCGAAAACCGGTCACCGCTAACGCTCGGTTATCGGCGCGCCAGCGGTCTTTCGCTGCCGGAGCAGAACTCTGAACGCCAATCAGTTGC
>OBXO01000601.1_pt1 | contig 25585 bp, 33 predicted proteins | sample 1501431 | NCBI WGS metagenome assembly OBXO01 (sample SAMEA2580163, study PRJEB22360) | human gut metagenome | biome: human gut; feature: human-associated habitat; material: faeces | place: Denmark | collected 2008/2010 | reverse complement strand
TACATTAAGTGCCGATGCAGTAACTTTATAAGTTCCCGCACCTTGTCCGCTGGGAGACGGTGTACTTGCATCTGGAATACGTAAGATTGCATATGGTGTCAAGTAAGCACGAGTTCGACGTTCTACACCTTTAGCACTCGCTGTTTGAGCTGAACCATCATAGTTCTGTTCAATTGCTGTTACTGTAGTAGCTGTAGCTGACTCTACAATTAAAACATGACCATATCCGCCATTGTTAGGATTTTCTACCAAAATATCCCCTCTTTGAGGAATAATAGGATAGTAACCACCAGAAGCCATAAATACTTGTGGTGTCACTCCTTTAGCTTTGATTGCATTGATATTATTAGTATCAACCGTATTAATCGCATTGCCTGTGATACGTGCTCCTGTAGCCCAATAAACAGCATAAGTGGAAAGGTCCGCACATTGTCCGCCATACATACCGTCAAAGTCTACTACTTGACCAAGTTTTGCAACTGCTAAATCATAAATTTTACTCATTTCTTCTTCTCCTTTATTTTCTCAGTGATAATAACTAGACCAACAAAAAAGAGCATGAACAGCCCCCATAGTCCTAAAATTATCATTTGTTCTCCTTGTTCAGATTAATAACACTTGCTGACTGATCACCAACTGTTCCACTTCCAATAGATGTAAGCACTGAAACAAGCGTTGCTAGCAATGATACACTTAAAGCATTTACCCAATCTACATCGAGTACACCTGTAGCTCCTGCAGTCATTACCGCAACCATTGACTGAGCAAATGTTTTTACCGCACGTTCTGCAGTATCTTTCAAAAATGTTTGATTAAACATACTCTTATCCTCCTTTTGTTAAAAAATAACTTACCACTCCAAGACCTAGGGCAATCATGTACCCCCACGCCCATTTATTTGTGGATTTTATATCTTCAATAGATTTTGTATTCGCACGAGCCAATAAAAGAGCCTGCTCAGCTTTATCTCGTACTGACTCATAATTATCTAACTTCGTTTCGATTCTAGCGAGACGTTCAAGGACCTCTCGCAGTGCTTTTTCTTCCAATTTTTATTATTCCCCTACTATTAAAATTTATGCTGTACGTAGCCAGATATATGCTGTTTGAAATGGTTGCAAGTTGTTGTGTGCTCCGTCTCCCCCAGTATTTTGGTTCGTTGCAGTCGCTGCGTTATTCGTTGCTGTTGCGGCTCCAGTGGTCCAAGATTTAGCACTGATTGTACCCATGATATTATAACCACCTTCACCATATTTCGTATTACCATTTTGCCCCATCAATGTTGGGTTATTAGCTGGGTGGCTATGTGAGTTTTGCGTGTGATTGTGACTATTTTGAATATGGGTGTGGCTTGGCATCTCTGCAATTGTAAGTTTATGAGTTTTCTCGCCTCCAGTAAGTCCTGCAGAAGCAAAGTCAGTGTCATCTTCATCAACCCCTACAATGACCTTACCTTTTACTTGTTCCCATACTCCCATACCTAAAATTTCCGCTGGATTCGTTGATATATTTGACATGTAGTAAGAACCAATCGGATAAACCATATCTGCTATCAACGCTTTTAATCCTGTATCTGCACTGTCAAGGAGTTTCCCGTTTCTCGGTGTTTTGATAATCCCATCATTCTGGAATGTCCACCATTTACCAGTAACACCACCTGACTGGTAACCAGAACCAACAAATACATCTTGGTCTGCTGTAAGAAAGGCATGCTCGTTTCCTCCTGACACTGTGCCTAAAGAAGGCGGTGTAGTTTCCGATGTTTCAATAGCTTGTAGTAAAGCCCTACCTGACTCTCCACCCCCAAGGATAGCGTTAGCTCCCATAGATAAAGCAAAGCTCCAACCGTTAGATGTTTGACCCGTGAGTCGAGGATTGGCCCACAATAAGGTTTGTCGTTGGATTGCATCCCCTGTATCATCATGTAGATACGTCCCTAATGTAGCTTGTAAGCCACTAGCAACTGTTGTATGGAAAACAGGCATACCTGTAAAACTTTTAGTCCCTGCAATAGACTCATCACCACTTTTATGCACAATGTCACTATCATTTGTAGCTTTAACATTAATGTCTTGTGTACCATCAAAGTCAGTGCCATTTATTTTACGGGCTGTTTTGAGTTTGGTAGCTGTTGCTGCATTGCCTGTTATATTTGACTGTGTAGGCATAGTAACAGTCTTTGTATTTACCCCAGTAACATGCCCTTGACCATTTCTTTTTACAGAATCAACCACATCAAAAGTAGACCCATTGTTTGGAGACTCTGCTGAAGTTGTGTCACTTTGGGAAACATTGGGATGCACATAAGCCACTGGAAGTTTTACTGTTTTTGTATTTGCTCCAGTCACTCGTCCCTTCGTATCCGTCTTTACACTATCAACTGTTGTAAATGTTTCATTATAATTTGGTGAAACAGAACTGGTTGTATCACTTTGAGCAATTGAAGCCAAAGTTGTTGCTAACCCAACAGCTTGTGTACCATCAAAAGTAGCACTTCCAGAAGCATCTCCCGTTAGGGTTACTTTCTGAGGAGTCTTCAGCTTAGTAGCACTCTCAGCATTCCCGGAAATATTACCCACAATCGTTGAGGTAAAAGTTTTGATACCTGCAATAGTTTGGTTAGTGGACTTATCAACTAAGTCTGCTATTTTATCCCAGATACTTTTACGATCAGTATTCGCTGAATTAATCTGATCTTGTAATTTTTTTACTTCATCATCTACTCGTTCATTAGTAGCCGGAGAAACAGGGTCTACAACCGTACTGACCGTATCACTATTGGATAAGGTCAATTGAGGTCTAATCGTATATTCTGTGACTTCTGCTGTATTTTCTGCTGGCAATCGGAAAGGAGTCTGCGCTGTTGTAGCTGCAGCCAAGAATTCCGCTCCATTATACTTACACACCAGTAAAAGAGTGTTCATATCGTAGTCAACAGTATTACCTGTACTATTTAAAATACCTGTAACAGTAACTGTTGAACCTGAAATTTTTACACTTGATACAGGGAACTTACTTTTAGTTTTAATCGTACTTAAAACTAAATCATCAAAACTTTCCAAATCGCTCTGTGCAAACTTATCATCACTCGATATAAATCGTACAAACTCAATTTTATTTTGGGTAGAAATTGCTGCTACTTCTGTGCTAGCGTATTTTTTTGTTATTACCCAATTATTATATAAAGCCAAATTTAGCCTCCTTCCGCATATTTTGTCTTCTTACTTGTCACTTTACCTGCAAGCATACCACCCACGCCGTGTTTTGTAGGACCTTTTGTAGAAGTTTGGCCATAGTTGAATGTTTTAAATGTGAGATTTGCTGGCAAGTATGATTTCATCAAGCTGTTTAATCTTCGCAAAGCTTGAGCATCGGTAGTTTCTGTTTTTACTTCAACATCAAAACCAGTTACTGAGAGTTTGGCATTAATATTCAGTGTCTGAAGTAACTCATTAAATGATTTTAAAGTGATTGGCCTTGGAGGTAACATCCGCGCAATAACGTTGTATCGCCGTGTTTCAATATCCAAACCAACTACACCAGTTATTCCTAACATCTTCTCAAAAATAGCAAGTCCTTCTTCATTTGCAACAATAGGGAAAAAGTTGTCCTGAGCTTGATTAATTGCCTCCTGCAAATTATCAAGTTGATATTGCTGAACTTTCATAAGAAGGACCATCTCATAAACATCATTATAAAAAGGCTGCGGAATTAAATCCGTAAGCCTTATTGTTTTATTGTTCATCTAATGTCACCGCCCCAACTACCGGCAATTCTTGTAAATCGTTACTGAATGTCAAAACAACATCCTCTTCTTTAGTGTCAAATAAGAGAGAGGCCACGTTAACTACACCATCAACTCCAATTATTGCAGAAATGAGTTGTGATCTATAAACAGTTAGTTTATAGCCACGCTCCCCTGCTAACGTGTCCCAAGATTTGCGCAAGCTATCAAAGTGTTTATTAATCACATCATTAACAGCTTCTTTAACATCTAATACCGTAACGCCGCTATCTGTTTCTATTTTGGCAGAAATATTTATCTTACGCACTGTGGGTGCTGCGACTGTTACGGTATGTCCTATAGGTGCAATTCCATAACCGTCCCCAGGAGAATCTTGCGGATCAATTTTAGTTTGTATTGTTTCAACCAACGACTGACTCGCCGCATTATAAGTATTATCAAGAATAACAAGTCGAACAGTACCGCCTCCTTTCCAGGTTGGATAAACTTGTACTGCAGCAACGTCTTCTAATTCTTTTGTAAAACTAATATAATCCGTAACATTCCCACCATAGTTAATGATTTCATTACCACTGAGCAACCTCTTTCTAAGCGTTTCATCATCTTCTATATCACGAGCTGGCACAGTAACTTCTACAATTTCAGCCTTACCAAGATTATCAAAAGGTGTTACTGGTAAGAGTTGGCCCAGCACTCCATTTGCTTCAATTCCCGCAGATTCCGCAGTTAATTCCGCTTGACCATTAGGCAATACTTTGGAACATGTATAGAAAATAGGATTGGCTCCTGTACTTGAAAAACGATCCTCAACATCAATGGTTAGTGGATTGCCTTTATTATCCGTAAATTCTGCAGTTACTCGCGCATTGGTTGCCGGTTCTCTTTGAGTTCCACGCTCTGCAGCCTTATAATCCAGATATACACCATTCGCAGTCTGTAAATAAGCATTCAGCACAACTTGTTGCATATTCATTGCCATTTCCGCAAAGCTATAAGCTACAGGAGCAATTGCATCATAAATTATTGAGCCTTCTCGCTTATCAACTCCATCCGGAACACGGGCAAGGGCTTTTTCCAAGTAGTAATTAAAATCATACTGCTGAAATTCTTCAATACTCATGCTTTAACCTCCTTTTCTATTTCAAAATTTCCAAATAATGTGCTTACTGTAAGAGACACACTGAGGGCTTGTCTGTCAGTTTGTTCCACACTATCAATCGTGACGTCATCTATTCGGTCATCACTCAGTAAAGCTTCTTTGATGACATTTTCAACGGCCGTTTTAACAAAAGGAATATCTTTCCCAATCAAATCATTTAAGTCATTCCCGTACTGATCAGAATATATTTCAAAGACAAACCTATCTGTGAGCAATATCTTGATTACAGCTTGATGCACTGCTTCTAAGCTGTCAATTCTGCCTAAGATACGTCCATTTTCAACTTTATAAGTTAAAGAGCTTTCAATCACAGGTTCGGGTTGGTTTCCCTCCAACTCTTCCTGCTTAATATCTTCTGTAATAGGTCTTTCCATAAATTACACCTTATCTAAAATATAAAAAGATTGCCCGCCGTGTCCACGTAGCAATGCTACTCTGTCACCTTTATTCAATCTTTCTAGTATAGTCGACTCACTACCGTCTATTTCAACTTTTCTAGATTTGTTAAAACGGCCAGTATTTATCAAACTATTCGGCAGTGGCATATTGTTACCAACTAGAACTTCAATGGGGTTATCTGATGTAACAGTACCAAATAGAACATCACTATATTGGCTATCTTTTCCCCCTTGCTCCGTTAATTTTTTTATTATCCATTCGCCTGCCATTAGATAATTTCTCCTTCTATAGTCATTGTATTTGCGCCAAAATCATGAGTAACAGACTTTGCGAACACTTGTTTTTGGCCAATACCGATATCATTTAGAGATTGTACAAAAATGGAAAAGATAGAGCCTGCACGAATACGCAAATCTAAAACAGCAGTTACTTTTAGTACCCGCTGCTCTTTGTTGTTTTCATTTAATGATTGAACCCCTTGATTCTGCATTTGCGCATCATTAGCATCATTATCAGCTTTTTCATGCTTTTGTATCCTTCCATAACGTTCAATAGATGCTTGAGAGTTAACAGTTTTTGTAGTGTATGTTTTACGCTCTTTGTCGTCACCATCTTCACGCACAACTTTAACTACATTGTATAAGTCTTCTACTGATCGATTAAGCTCCCACTCTGACACCAAAGAGCCATCACCTAATAACAGACCTGAGACAGTAACAGAACTTTGCCAACGTCCATAACTCCGATACCAACCTATTACACCGTAATCATCACGAATAATAAAACGAGTTTCTGTCATTTTCCAAATGGATTCAAGTGACTTCTTAATCATTGAAAAATAGGTTTCTCCGTCAAACACTTCTGCGGGTAGTTTAGTAATTTGAACATCCCCAAAGATTTTAAACGGCTTATCAATAATTTTCATAATTCGAGTAAAACGCTCTTGGGCTGTTGTTACACCAAAAACTAATGTATCTTCACTTTTGAGATAGTACAAACTATCATAAGCCAGACATTCGAACCGTTCCTTACTGTCATAGCCTACTTTAAAAATTTTGCCTTTAAAAGTTTTATTTCCATCCCACTGGAACTCAACAATATCACCATTACTTGGTGTAAATCCTTCATCAACTTCAGTCAGTGAAAATTCTAAACTTCCTGCAGAAAAATCCGCATCTTCTTGCTTTTTTATTTTTATAGCAAGTTCTGAAACATCCCAGTTTTTGCTATAATCCCATTTTTGAATGGTAAATTTAGTAATTGCCATTATGCTAACCTCACTGATCCGGCAGTGACCCAACCACGCCAACCGCCTGACATATCAGTGACATGGTAAGGACAAGCCCGACCGCTTGCGATGAAATTTATCTTTCTTTTTGCATTACGTTCTGTTTGTCCTGGTCCTCCTCCATAACTATCAACATGTAGCTGACCATTTACAATGACCGTTGAACCAATTCCAATTTTTGCTGGAGGAGCTGGCTTTTTCGGTGGTGGCGGCTTCGGAACTACTGGAGCACGTTTAGCTGAATAATCTCGCCATTCTTTCATGGAAAGAGTAAAAGCATACTCATCAGCATTTCCATTTTTGAAACCATAGTCCAGTTTTTCAATAGTCACACGAACATTGATTTTAGTCGTTGATATAGTAAAGCGACCAGCTTTTTTTGAATCAAACCATGCTTTCATAAAGTCAAGATAAAAACTTGCATCTTTGATGACATTAGCAGTTGTGACCTGTGCACTTTTTGACTTTACAGGTAAAGTTGAATCAATAGAAATATCTTGAAGCAGCAATTCACCGATTCTATTCACTTCTCCAAGTTTTAAAATTTCTACTGTTTCATTATTTCTTTCAAGTGCCAGCATAACTTCCTCAGGAGATACTGGCAATTCAATAGTTTTATTTTGATGATTCGTTAAATAAACTCCAATATGTTCAGCCATTTAATTCCTCCTAATTTGCTAAATTAGCGTTATATTTTTGTTGAAGTAAATACTCAAATTCTCCAAGGAGTTCTTCAGCATCTACTTTTGCATCACCAGAGCTTTGAATGATAACATCTCCAAAATTGAAGGTAGTCTCACTCTTATTTGTGCTATTTGTTGTAGATACTGGACTAGTTTCCAAAGGTTGACTAGGCACATCATTATTGCCATTGTACGCAACATCAAAGAGACCCGCGCCTGCATTCGCAACATTATCATATTGCTTTTGCATACCAATAGCTAAACCTTGACCAAAGAATTGACCAGTCGCCATGAATACGCGAGATGGAGAATGTACTTCTGCTTTCGCTCTTGCTGCTTTATCTGCTTGTGCTGCTAGAGCACTTGCAGCGGCTGTTACAGCTCCAAGACTGGCATTCATACCATTTGCTAAACCTTGGCCAATGTTTAAACCTATGCCATACATTTGACCAGCAACACCACTCAATGCACCAGTAATTTGGCTACCCATATTTTGAGCTACACCAACTGCTTGACCAATAGAGCCGCGGAATCCATTAACATATCCTTGACCAGCCTGTGTTCCTGCATTGCTTATTGCTTGTACAGAATTTTGAGCTGTACTTTGCAAATTATTAATTGCAGCCGTTGCTGCACTTGTATCTGGTGCAGTTACTGGCGGTGTTTGAATTGGTGGTGCATTAGTTCCAATATTAGCAATCGCAGCTGTTGCAGCGCTTGTATCTGGAGTTCCTGTCTTAGTTGGAATAACTGCCGGATTACTTTGCAATGCTGCTAAAGCTGGAGAACCAACTGCCAATGAAGACGTGTCAATTTGGCCAACCTTCGCCGGCATAGTTAATGGTTGAATCCCTGCCCCAGCAGTTGCTACAGCACTAGTATCAACTTGATTAACCTTTGCTCCAACATTAATATCTGGAACAGCGTTAGTTTGAGATACTGCAGAGGTATCTACCTTGTCAACTTTGGCCGGTACCGGAAGTGGATTATTCAATAGTGAATTCAATCCAGGAACACCTCCGCTTGTCAGTGGTGATGCATCAACTTGATTTACTTTAGCTTTCAAGCTCAAATCTGGAAGTAATGGAGATTGACTTACTGCTGCTGTATCAACTTTATCTACTTTGGCACCTACTGTAATATCTGGTAAATTCATCATTCCTAATTTAGAAGTATCTGGCATTGTAAATTGTGGTTCAATCTTTGGAGATTTGATTCCACCAAGTGTACCACTAAGAGTACTTGCACTTGAATTAACACCATCTAAGCTGTCTTTGGCCCCAGCACCGTTATTAACGATATCATTCAGACTATCATTAAGCTTAGGAGTTACCGCATTATTTGCAAATCCGCTCCAGATATCTTTGATATTACCAATAGCTTTTCCAGCTTCATCCGCAGCCCCTTTTATGTCTCCACTAAAGAGCTTTTTAAATACATTTCCGACACCAGCAACGACTTGAATAACCGTACTAATAACATCGATAATACCAACAAAAGCATCTACTACTAAACCAATAGCAGCGATTAAGACAATAAAGGCTGCAACTACAATACCTACAATTACCATTCCTAATACCTGAAGTACTGGAATGAGTGGAGATAATGCTTGTCCAAGTGCTTGTAACGCATTCCATAACGAACTGAAAGCAGTACCTAAAGCATCAGCTATTGCCCCAAAAGCACTTGCAGTAAAATCACGGATTCCTGCAAAGTTTGTATAGAACGCATAAGCTAAGGTTCCCACAAGGGCAATAATTGCCAAGATAGGCCAAGTAATAGCTAAAAGCAAACTCCCCACACTCACACCTGCTACTTCTGCAACAATGGAAATTGTAGAAAAGAATGCCGAAATGCTACTAATAGCTCCAGAAATAAAGCTAACAATACCAGAAACTACCCCAATAATAGTACTTCCAACGCTTGCTATTGTTGAAATAACTCCACTGATCATGCTAAGGCCTTTCAAAGCAGCTAAACCAGTGCCTAATGTAAGAAGGGCATTCCCTGCAGAACTTAACTGTTCGGGAGATAAATTACCGACTGCATCAGCGATTGCTGAGATAGAGTCCGCTACTCTTTCAATCCCTTTCCCTGCTAACTGTCCGAGTTTTTCGAAGAAGGTAGTATCATTAGGCATATTATTTTTAATATTTCCCAAAGCCCTAGAAAGAGATTCAAACGCATTTTTTATAGATTGAAGAGCATTGGTAGAGCCTAGACCATCAATGAAGCTATTTATTGCGCTCATAACAGCTGAAAGAGCACTACCAATCCCAGCTCCAATTCCATCCATATTAATACTATCTTTCAGACTACTTGCAATGCCTTTGGCACTTGATTTCAGTCTATTAAATAAACCTTCAGCTTTTGATATGGCATCAGTACCTTTGAAACCACTCCAAAGGCCTTGAACTGCTTCTTTGGCAATATCAAACCCTTGTTTTAGTTTCTTAGCGCCTGCAACTGCTAAATCAAAGCTCCTAACAAGTCCTTTTTCAATTTTAGGACCAACTTGATCAATGGTCTTTTCTAATCCTTTAAAGTTAAACTTATCAACTTTATCTGCAATTTTACTAATAGCATTGATACCGAACTTACTTGCTTTATCAAACGCTGGCTGTAGCTTGTTTGTCAATCCTTCTTTAAGGCCATCCACAGCTTGACCAATCGTTTTAAACTTGGTAGCCATCTTGTAAAAGTCGCCATTGGTATCACCACCAACTTTTGAAATAGCATCAAAGAAGTCTTGAGTGGCTACTTTTCCATCCTGGATATCTTTAACTAACTGCTCTGTACTTTTACCCATCTGCTTGGCAACTGCTGCCATACCTGCTGGGGTTTGTTGAAGCATGAGCTTAAAGTCCATCCATTGAACCTTTGGTAATGCAGCCATCTGAGTAGCTTGTTGACTCAATGTCTTCATGGCTTGTGCGGGATCTTCAGCCGCTGCTGCAAGCCCCCCGAAACCTTCTACCAATTGTGTAGTATTTTTAGTACCTACTGCAGCTAGTTGTGAGTAAGTAGAAGACATATCAGAAGCTGAATAAATAGTTTTAGTCGCGAAGTCTTGAAGTTCAGCCTTAACAGCTTTTATCTCACTTGCGCCTTTACCCATGATGGCCATATTGCCTTCAAATGTTTGCCAGGTAGCACTCGCTGAGGAAAGCTCCCCAACCATTTCTCTTATTCCATTACTCAGTACATTTATACCGGTTGTGGTAAGAGATTGAACCACTCCCGATATTGCCCCAATTTTAGCTGCTGCACTGGCTGAGAAACTACTCATTGCAGAATCTGCAGTTTTTATTCCACCAGTTAATGAGCTAAAAAGTCCGCTCCCCATTGGCTTATTCATCATATTACGGAATTTATCCATTGAGGAACTTGTTTTTTGTAAAGAGTTATTGACTGAGTTTAATTTGCTAGAGAAGCCATCAACCAAGGAGAGGGTTGTACTTAATTTAGCACCCATAATTTACCTAACCTTTCATTCCATTTTCTTGTTTATTCCGCTCTTTTTCTTCCTCTTCTTTCGTTATCTGGATCCCGGCAATAACCAAAGCCCTTTCTGATAACGAAAAAGACGCCCATTGTTTAGGCGTCCATCCGAAATTATTCATAGCGTAGAAATAGTAAATGAAGTCTCCGCCTTCTCCAGCAGCAATTAGTTTTTTACTTCTTCTACTGCCTCATCAACATCAAAACCACTCAAAGTTTGGATTTCTTGACCAAGTTCCACATATTGACCCGCTTTAAGCATTTTACGGCAAGTTGCTGCTGCATTCCCCGAAGTTTTATAGTGTTGTTGAAGTTCTGCATTTGTGAGTTCAGGCTCAACTACAGCTTTTTCAATCATCAAATCAAGTAAACGATCAGTATCAGTCTCTGAAAGTGTCAAACCTGTTTTACGGTTACGTTGTTTACGTGTTGCTTCTTTTTGAATGCTTTGCATTTCTTCAGCTCCGATTGAGCGAATAACCCAAGGTTTTTTGAATTGTGGGAAAGAAATTTCTTTCTTTTCTTCCAAAACTTTTTCATCTTCCAAAATCCAGTCTTTAATTGAGTTTGCCATTTGTACTATCTCCAATTTCTATTTTTTATTTCATGTCTGTAAATGATTCTGTCAAAGTAAAATCATCAAAAGTAAAGTCCATTTCATTTTCTGCAATACCATCATCTGCTTTAAGCATGAAGAGGTCAACCTTGTCAGGCATGAAGTTACTGATTGTAACGACTTGTTTTCCAAGTGTAGAAGATTTATCTTCCATTGTTGCAGTCATTGTCATACGTGGCAAGTAGCCCGAATTCTTGTATTCTTGCATTAGCTCATTCCAAGTTGAACGCATGAAATAGCTTGTCATCTTGCCTTTACCTGTTGCTGAGGTTACTTTTGAACCTTTGAAACGTTTCCCAAGTGCAAAAACATCTTCCTTGTTAAATTCAATAGAAGCTGTTGCTTCTTCTACTTCAATCAGCGGAATATTTTTCCCATCCATTGTGACAAAAATAGTCCCCTCTGAAAGAGCAAGGACGTCTGCATAATTTAAAGTTGCCATTCTTTTCCTCCTAGTTCATGACCACAGTCATATAAAGTTTTTCCATTGCATCTGTTGGTTGAACAACAATAGTCGCAACTACGCTGTCTTTTGTTTCTCCTTCTTCAACCGAAATGTCTGATGAAGGGTCAAAATTCGTAATTGCTTCAATAGCTTGCAAGCGTGAGAGATAATCTGCACGGTTTGCTTTGAATAAATCACGCCCCGTTGCATTGTTAGTGATTTTTCCAATGAAGTTGTCTTCCCAAGTCTCACGAGTATCATTCGCAATATCATCAAGAACACGTAAAACACGGTTCTTAGAGAACTCTTTACTTTTTTCTTCGGTAAAAGTCACAAGTGAATTGATATCAGTCAAGATTTTTACTGAATTACGACTTGAAATAAAGCACATTACACCAGCGTTAACTTTAGCAATCTGTGCTTCTTCATTGTAGCGAGGTACTGCATCAACAGCTTCTGGAAATTCCATGTAAGTCAATGATTGATTTGCTTCCGCTGCACTTGTAGCACCCGCAATAAATGCTGAAGCCAGTGTTGCACTAAGTACGGTGCCATCTTTCAATTTCACTCCATTAGCAACTACAATTACACCTTCATGATCATACGCTACCGCAGCCCCTGCACCAGAAGCTCCGATTGCATCCGGACCACCAACTTTAGATTGACCAACTGTAAAGCCGTTTGTTGCAGTTGCTTCAGGAACTACTGCTTGAATTTTTCGTCCATGTTCATCACGTAAACGAATAACTGTTTGTGCTAAAAGTTTGTGAATACCCGCGCTTGCATCTTGTCCTGCAGCAGTCAAAACATTAAATTCATGTGTTTCGATAGCTTCAATAAGAGCATCAACTTGACTACCAGCATCTACATCAGTCCCATTTGTAAATGAAATAAGAACTGGAGTAGTTAAAGCACCTAGCATTTCCATACCATCATCCTCTTTTGCTGAATCAATAATGGTTGGAACAAAATAATCATTCGCAATCAAACCACTTGCTGAAGTAACAACTTGTTTATCAACTACATCTGATCCAAAGAATGTTTGAACAATGTATTTACCAACATTGCTAGGATCAGGCATAACAGATACTTTTAAATCGTTGCCTCGACTACCAGAGCATGCTGCTTCAAAAGTCCAAGGAAGAACATCTGATTGAGCATGTGCTTTGTCTCCACCATTAAAGTTGAAAACATAAACTTTCTTAGCCTTAATCAAAATATTGCGTAAAGCTGTTAATTCTGGGCTACCAATTGGCAAACCAAATAACGAAATGAAATTAGATCGTGCATCTACTTCAATAACTCCATTTTTACCCCATTTAAGGTTTTGCATAATCGTAAAGACTACACCTTTTTCAGTTTCATTTACAATCGGTTGCCCTTTAGACACCACGTTAATGTATGCACCAGGCAATACTTTATTTTGTTTGTCCCAAATTCCACCAGCCATTAGAAAAGCCCTCCATTTTTGTAATTATCTACAGCTTTTAAAGCCTCATTCCATGTATATTTCAAACTAGCTTTCAAAGCCAGATTAAAGTAAGTACGTTGTGCTCCAATTACGAGTGTGAGCAACTCAGGCTTGCTGTATTTTGTTTCTGCTGCTGTAACTGCAGCACTTTTTGTTTTAGCCATCTTTCAGACCTCCTTTATAATCTAATTTGTCATTGAATTTTCCACCATCATCTTGCATTACATGAACTTCTAAAGCAAAAGAAAAATGTAATTCAAGAAAAGGCGGATCAGATTCTGTTATTTCAAAGTTTCGCTCTGTCATACGAGCTATTCCATGTATCTGTTGTATTTCTATGGCTAATCTCTCAGCCATTGCATCAACATCTTCCCGAGTTTCTTCTTGTTTTGGAAAATAAACAATATTATAGCGGTAAAGACGTTTCTGCATATCAAACAAATGAGGAATAACATTCATACTTACTCTTTGAACAAAAAAAGATGGGCCTTTTAAGTCATCTTCTTCAAAGTCAATATTTTCAGTATAAATAGGTATATCAGAAAAAACAGAATCAAGTGTATCAGCAATAGCTTTTGTGATATCCAACTTAACCTCCAATTAATTTTTCCAATGCATTTTCAAAAGCTTTAATCATAATGTCATTCATAGCTTTTTCAATAGGATCTAAGGACTTCTCTAACATGTGAACTCCTTCAACCCAACCATTTTTCAAACGTTTCCCAAGAACAGGGACGTATCTTCCGACTTGTTGCCTATGGCCTTTTTCCACATAGATTGCATACTCTGCATCATTGTAGATTTCAACCATCAGATTACTTCCAGATCTCTCTGTTTTACCGGCATTCCACGACCTTCTTAAGTTCCCATGACCTTTTGTCTTCATGGTAGCTTCAAATAAGTTATTGCCTTGTAATTTCAACCCTGTATAAGTAATAGAGTTACCAACAGGCGTATTCTTTTTTACAATACGAATTGCTATATTTGTAACCCTTTGGAACTCTTTTTCCAACTCTTTTAAAATCAAGTCGTCTTTGACATATTTATCAAAGTTTTTAACGAAGGCTTGGAATTCACTATCATCAAATTTTGCTGATAAAGTCATTATTTCACCTTGTCTTTATACTGAAGATATATTTCCTGATGGCTAGAATATCCAAATGGCAAACTACCAATGTACTCAGTTACTCGACCATTTACATCAGTCACAGTGATTTCTGCGCCCTTTGGCACGTCTAAATCTGGACTTAGATACAATCTTCCATCATATTCTACAGAGGCTGTCACGCCCCTTTCTGTAGCTTTTAGACCCTTCAACGAAACACGACACGGAATATTCGAATGTAATGGAACCATTTTTTGTTTCGTTACACTACCTTCTTTAACAGGTTTTTTAACTGAGATATCAGCCTTATGCTGATAAAGGGTTGTCAGTGCTTGTTTCATTCTGTTATTCATTTTATGGCAACCTCCGGACACTATTCAATAGTGCAGTAAAATTACCATTAATTGAAGAACTAGCCAGTGACTGCTGCAGTCTTAGCCGCTTATCTGCATAAACAACTTTTGTGTCTCCTTCTGAGATTTCTTTAACATCTTGATTGGCATTTGTTTCCTCATCATTAATTAATCCAAAAGAATCTATAAAGTTACTGGCTAACATGACAATAGTTTGAAAAATAGAATCCGGAAATTCTTCAATAGGTATGTGCGTATAGAGAGAAACATCATTAAGTACTTTATCAATTACAAAATCCAAAACCATTTCATAATGTTTCATGTATGCAGCATCATCTGGTTTTTGGGGTTCTTGTAAAAACTCAAGCTTTTCTTTAATCTGTTCCTTGTATTCTTTTAAGTCCATAGGCTATTTCGTTGCATTTTCTAAAGCAGAAACACGACCTTCTAAAGTAGTGATTGCACTAGTAGCCGTAGCTAATTCACTTTCCAAATCTGTTTTCACTTTATCAATAGCAGATTGCAAAACAGTTTTTACTGCATCCAAATCAGATTGACTGACTCCTTTTCCTTCAAAAATTGCATCAAACAATGCTCCATAATCAGCAGCTGTGGGCTTATCTCCATTTTCAAAGAGCGCTTTTAATTCATCAATACTCATTCTGTTCCTCCAATAAGTGTAAGTAATTCATCCTTTTTTGCTGTACTTGGATAAGCAATAGATTGGCTATCTAAGTACGATTTAATTTCAGCAACTGTTGATGATTCATTAGGAATTGAACGGGTAGCCGGCGCTACTGTAAGTATAACTGGCTCACTCCATTCTGAACCTAAAGCATTAGTATTAAGGTATTGAGCTTTTTCAATATCATTGGCTCCAGTGCCAACTTCATTAAATGACTGAACATATAAATAAAGTTTATCTCCTGGTTGTAATGTAGGTACATCACCACTTGCTAAAGTCCAAGAGGTAGACTCCGTATAGCCCATGAAGGTTGCATTATGAGGGTCTGATTCATTCGCATCCCCATAATGAATTACTGAAGCTTTAGCACCTGGAACAGAGTCCCAATTTACAGATACTGAACCATCTTCATTAATAACCCCAGATACATTCTGGGGAGCCTTAGGGTTTATCAGTTGCTGCGCCAACTTTGTGTTTCAAAGCGAGAATAGCAACATTCTTTTCTTCGTAAACACGTTCCCAGTTCCCTGGTTTAGCAAGGTCAGCATTAGTTGGTGTCATATTACCTTCTTCGCGATCAGCATCTTTCCATTTAACACCATATGGGTGCATAGTAACTGCGCGGCGAGTATAGATAATATCAGTACCTTTAGCTTTATCACGGTCTGTTTCAAAAGTTGTTAAAGCAGCCGGATTACCTGAGTTACGACCAATAGATCCTGTACCAAATAAGTAAGTAGTATAAACACCGTTACCATCAGCTTTGATACCATCATCAACTACAACACGATAGCCAAGATATGTAGGAATCACCACTTCTCCACGAGAATTCGGAATGAAAACAATCAAGTTTTGTTTTTGAAGCTCTGTATATACTGCTGAATGCATAGCCAATGTATTTACACGGTCTGCAGCATCTCCAAGTAGTTGTTTTGTATCCAACAAAAGCTTACCATCAATATTTTCAGTTGAACGGTCAAGTAAGTGTGTTGCAGCTAACGCTCCACCAGAGGCGAACAAACCGTTCATTGTAGCAATCAAGATTTGTTGTTCACGGCGCAACCACCATGTTGCAATACGTGAAAGCAATGATTTCATTGGATCGTCACCAGAAATGACTGCAGCCATTTCATTAACTGCCCAACCACGCCCACGGTAGTAAACCGCAGCAACATCATTTGCAGCTTTGATTTTACCTGTTGTAAGAGCTTTGTCTCCATCTCCAAGTACTTCGTCTTCGCCTGATAGATCAGTCCAGAATGGCATATTTACAAGCAAACCGCCTGATGTAATATTTTTTGATACACGTTCATCAGCTACAGCAATACCTGATTGTACAAAAGCAGATTTTTCTGCTGTGAATTCATCCATGTACTGGTTAAAAATCTCCGGTGTGATAATATCCAGCAACTTCGTAATTTCGTTGTTCATTAATCTTCTCCTTGTTCTTTAAGAAATTCTGTGAGGTTAAAACCCTCTTGCTTCATTGCAGCAGACAGATCAGAAGAAATTTTTGCTCCTGACCCCCCTGCTGGCTTATAACTTTGACCTGTTCCCAAATCAAAAAGATAAGCCTTTTCTTGTTGAAGAGTTGAAATTTGGGCATCTAGTCCTTCAAGTGAGCCATCTTCACCCAGCTTAATACTTTCCAAATCAAGCAATGCTTTGATATCTTTTGCATCACGAGCTTTTGTCTTACTCAGTGCTTCAGTTAATACTGAATCAAAGCGTGTCTGATTAAGCTTCGCATTAAGATTTTCTGTATCTGCCTTGTACTTATCTTGTAGTTCTGATAATTGTTTAGACAAATCTTCATTATCTCCGGCGGACTTCTTCAGAGCTTTAATGTCCGAGTCACGATTGGCTAATTGCTCAGTCAAATCAGTTACTTGGGCTGTCTTCGCGTCCAAATCAGCCTGTACTTTAGCTTTTTCAGCATTAATTGATTGACCATACTTCGCCATTACTGACTTGACTTGCTCATCATTGAGACCTAGTGCTTTCAATTCTTCTGTGTTCATAAGTTTCCTCCTAGCAGTTGGTGAGGCGGTCTGCTCCGCCAAGGATTTTATGATTGTGCTTTTTTTCAGGTCAGCCAAGACCAATAGGGACTATGGGAGTCGAACCCATGTATTACTGATGTGCACAAACAGTACGCTTTTACCTGGTAAGCTAAGTCCCGACAAGAAAACCCCTGGAAGCCCAAGGGTTTAAAAATTATTTAATTTCTTGTGTCATAATATACTTTAAAAAGTTCTAAGGCATCCAATTTATTCAATGCACATAAATCCAATAAAGCAGTTGATAACATCGCAATAGCTTCATCTGTATCCGCTAAAACATCAGCTTTAGTGTAAAGACCTTGCTCTGTATCTCGACCATATATATGAATTTCCATTACTTGCCTCTTATTTTTCCGCAGCAAACTTAATATTTTTTTCTTTGAGATAAGAATCAAAATAGATTTCATCTTTATCTCCATTGTAAGTTACCTCATAATATCGACCATCTGGAATATTGGTGGAAAGTAAAGCCTTATTATTTTGCAACGTCTTACATGCCCATACTACGTAAACTTCTTCGGCTTTTAATTGCTGTTCATTCTTTTCATTTGAAAAATCAGCAACCAATTGTCTTGCTGTGTTTGTAAATTGTAATTCATTCATATTATTTCTCCTCAACCCATTCATCGGGTTCTTTTTCTTTTAAGTATTTCAGTTTCAGTATTTTAACATCATAGATCCACTTAATAATAAGGAATATAGTTCCTGTTGTAAAAAAAATGATTAAGTTCACATATGATAATATCTGGCATAGTTTTAACCAATCATCTAATGACATAACGCCCTCCTTTGAGCATAAGAAAAGCACCTATCGCTTGCTGGTGCTTAATTTTTATAGTAGCGTTTCAATTTTTTCGAGAACCACATCCGGAAGATTTCCTTTATGATATTTATCCATGTATGGATTGAATCTTAAAACCTCTTCGGGAGCTATAATTTCTTCAACAACATTTCTATCACCGTCAAAATAGTAATGATAGAATTTATTTTCTTTTTTGATGATGAAGTTAAGTGATTCAAATTCTCCATCATAGGAATAATATAGTATTTTCAAAATATACCTCCATATTATTTGGGAGCAACTAGTACTTCAATTCCCATATTTTTTAGCTGTTCAAATTCTTTAGAAAGTTTATCTAAATAGCTTTTATCTGGTACAATGATTCTCTTCACGTCATTTTTAAAAGTTAAATCTCCATGATATTGAGCTTCAATATAACGATTTGTTTTTTTATTTGAATTTAAAAATTCTGAGATACTGTTAATTTCCCCAATAGCTTTCTCTTTGATACCATTGTAAGTTGGCTTTGTACCTACTGGTGTAGCAGATGTTATCAAACCTCTTTTGTTAACTAAGCTATCGTTAATGGTATAAGTCGTGCGTTTTCGAACACTATCATCTAACTCAATGGTAATGTCCCCATAACCTAAAACTGAATGACTTGCTTTCTTTTCAAATAAATCATCAGAATCTGAAAGATAGCCATATTTGGGCATTTCGCTTCTCTTAATATTTTCTGGCAAATTAAATAAAGTTTTTTCAATCCTTATTCGCCCTTTAGCGAAGTCGTCCCCAAATTCATGACAACTTTTAAGATTTCCGCTTTCTACTGCTCTTCTAAATCCAATATCTGAAATTCTTATTCTCATAGAAGCTTCATTGGTCAGCTTCGCAAAGGAATCACTTTGAGCATCATATTTTTTAGCATTAACTCGCCCAGCTTTTAACCTTGATTCTTCACGTTTTTCATTTAGGAATTCATCAGTCAAACCTTTCAAAGAAGCTGGTTTAACTTTGTCTACCTTTTCAGATTTTAATGAATCAGTAATTACACTATCTTTTGTCTTATCATCTTTGCCAAATACATCTTCCTTCCACTTACTGTAGGACATATCATCAATAGATTTGCCTTTCCCAGTTTCTTCATTTCTGGACCATCTCTTGATGTCATTTTCTTCAAACCATTTATCCCAAGGAACAGTAGTACAACGACAATAGGGGTGGATAGGTGGGTAATTTGTCCCGGTTTCTTGTTTAGAAACTTCCATCACTTGCCCATCCAGCTTACCGCATACTTCGCAAGTGTGTGATTCAAGAGTTGCTAAATATTCATACTTTTCAAGCCCCGTTTCTTTGTAAGAATCCAGTGTTGCTTGTTCTACAATGTGTGCTGCTTCAGTTGTTACGAGTCTATGTATCTGATTTTCTGAAAAATCTTTTAATTTCACACGGGCCATTTGAGTGAGCCTATCCGGACCATAGCCTAAAGCTATTCCTCTGAAGAGTGTTTCAGATAAAGTCTTTGGTAAGGTATGTGTTGCATTCCCCCAAAGCCTAGTACTGAAATTTGAACCTTTCCACCCAGAATGAATGACTGCACTTAACTTCTTATCATCTACATGGGCAAAGTTAGAACTGAACTTACCTTTTACAGCTTGAGAATTATATATATTACGATAATAGGTATCATTATATGAGCCTTTGAGGAGCCCTTCTAGGCTCTTTACATCCCCAGCAGTCTGTTTACCCATTAAACCAGTTACTTGCAACTGTAGGGCTTGCAGTCTGCTCACACGGCTTCTATAATACTCAAGGTCCATCTCATGATTAAAACCACCTTGTTTGGCCATCCGCTCCCATTCAGCTAAAGAATATTTAAAATCCTTTAATTCCGAACCTTTGAGAAGTTTTTTCGCATCGATTGGATCAATTGTTCCATCTTTTTTTGCGTATTTCTTACACCATGAATCAATTTCCTGCTCAATAAGCTTCTGGGTCTCTTTCAGTCTTTTAGCATATTCTTTTTCATAAGCTTCAGCCTTACTCAGTTGGAGTTGTTTCGTCTTCAGATACCTTTTTTGCCAATAAGTCAGCTTTTTCTTCATACGGATCTTGCTCCTCTTGTAGCTCCAACTCTTCTTTCCAATCTTCAACAAGCGGATTGTTTTTAGCGATATTCTGCTTACTTGTCACATCACCAAGCTTCGCTACCATATCAGCTTTTTCTTGCTCATTCTGAATGCTTGAGCGCTCCCATGTTTGAATGATTTCCAAGTCATCCTGGTCTTTGCCTTTGGATTGTAAAATAAAGTGAATCAGGCGATTAAAGCCAACCCTATACTCCGACTCTAAAGCACTTGCTTTTAATTCAAGTAATCCATAAAGCATTTTAAGAGCAACACCACTATTATTTCCAAGTTTTTCAAGTTTAGTAGGGTTAACTCCTTGCCCTTGAACAAAGATTGAATCAAGTGTCTTATCCAATAAAATATTTCGTGCTTCAACTGGAATATCAATTGTCAGTGTATCAACACCAGATTTATCACCATCACCATAACTGTCCCGTTTAATTGCCTTGTATTTATTCAATTCTTCCATGAACTGATTGAGGTCTGCACCGCCATAGTTAGTAAGCACAAGGATTACTTCTTGCACATCCTCAACATCATTTACAAATCCGTTATAAACTTTATCGTAAACATCAATAAGACCCTTATACTTATCAAGATCGCTAGTGTGAAGTTGATTATTAGGGAATCGAATGAAGGGAATACCATCAAAACCATGCTTTAAAACATTAACATTCTCACCATCAATTAATGCCGTTTTATCAAATGTCCTAATGCAATTATTCACTATCATTTCGTCATAAGTTGATTTGAATTTGAAGAAAGATGCTTCTTCTTTTGTCCAAAATTCAACGAATGTATAAGGTTCTCCAGATTCTTCATCAATTTGTGAGTACTCTCTACGAACTGCAATAATCTTTTTCTCAATGTCATTATTGTAGATAGGAGTAAGTTCATCTGGAGCTACAATAGCATACTTGAATTTGTTTCCTTCTTCCTCATCATTCCAGACATGAAGCCAAGCATCACCCGCATTAGAGGAATCAATTATTAAACGATGCACTGTACGTGGAAATTTATCTCCTAGCTCAGTATTAATAATTTTATTCAGGTCCTCATTTTTTACATCAAATACAGGAACTGTGGCACCAACATAGCTTGCTTTTTGATCAACCAAAAGTTGATGATAGTTGTTACTTACACGACTATCTGATTTACGTAAAAGTTGCTCACGCTCATCTTTCTTACCGTCTGCTTTGCTCTCGCCCCCATTGGGCTTAGTAATATCATTTTCATTCAGATAATACTTCAAAGCTTTTCTGTATTTCTTGTGCGATTCTCTGACTTTTACATCAAAGTCTGCACGTTTATACAGATATATTGCTTTTTGTACGTCCATTCTTTACTCCTTAAATACTGACATTCCACCAGGTTTGCTCAATTGCTCTAAAGCATAACGAGTGGCATCTATACTGTGGTTATCTTTATCTGGATAGCTTCCTTTAAGGTTGCCCCATTTATCTTCTTCAAGCTCATACCCTGAGAATTCTCTCAACACATTCGGTGTGCGCTTTGGATCAATAACTATTTCTGATAAGTCTTGCAGCCACTTGATCCCATGTTCAATAGATCCCCGTCCTTTACGTGCTGGACGGATATTCAATCCCATATTTTTAAACTCACCAATCGTGCGTGGCTCTGCGCTATCTGCAAAGACAGGCTCATTCAATGGATTAAGGTTCTTGATTTTCCGAACTGCTTCATCATTACCAAGTCTAGTCTGATAAATTTCATCCAAGAAAAAAAGCCTCTTTCTAGGCTTGTCATAATAAGTTGCAACATAAGCAAGTGGATCCGCAGCAAAACCAAAGTCCAAGCCTCGATGTATCTTATCAAAGCTATCATACTCTTCTTTAGTAATTGTGCGTGCCTTGACATTCGGAAATACTTCAGCACCAGTACCGGTAACAATACCTAGATACTCATGCTCATATACCTTTTGATTTACTTCCTTCAAGTACTCCGCTTCTTCAATGAAAGTATCTCCTAGCCATTCGGGTGGCACATCAAGATAAGTTGAAGAATGAATAAGCGTATTCTTTCGGCCAACTTGTGTTTGTACATGGCCATTAACCCAGTTTGTAATAGATTTAGGTGGATTGTATGTATAGAAGAACATTTGATTTGCACCACCACGTGCCAAGGACTGGTTGACATTCCGGATCTCTGCCATGCTTCGCAATTCGTCCACCTCTTCAAAGTGAATATACTTAGCATAACCATGACGAAACTTAGTAGACTTTAATTTTCTAGGTTTATCTAATCCCTTGAATACGATTGAATTCCCCAAAGGTAAATAAGTAAGCTTATAAGGGCTTTTAGTTTCTTTCCATAAATGACCAACTCCCAGTGCATCAATCGCCCACAAGTACTGAGCAAATACTGTATCACCTATCCCATTCTCTGTCTTACGGATAACTACAGCATTATAATCTCTGTTGTCCATCATCCCACTTACAACTTCAAGTGAAACAAAAGAAGACTTTGTTGAACCACGTCCACCATTCAGCCAGTAATGTTTATGGCCATCTGCCAAGATATCTTGACTGATAGGACGAAAAGGAGGAGCTATCAGATCGTTGTAATTAACTTCAACCTCATTGCTCATATTTTTTCGGTTCTCCTTTAACAATAGTTACTGGCTTCATAACACTTACATCTGTCTTATCTGTGAAGAGGGCATGACGTTTACCTAAAAGCTCTGCAGCTTTTAGGCGTTCTTTTTCATCTGGCGGCTTTTCTATAAGTTTAGTTTCACTTATTCCATCACCAACAAACTCAGTCTGAACTACCGTTGAAATTGACTCTCCACGCATTACTGAAGCCAAATACTCTAAAACTTCCTGTGCATCAGCAGTTCTAGCATTGTGCATTTTTTCAAGCTGTTCATCTATATAGGCTTTAACCTTAACATTTCTTAACATTCTTGCAGCAGCCGCAGCCGCAACTGAATCTTTTTTAACGTTAGGATACGCGACTTTATAGGCTCTGGTGCCATTCAAATCTTTCAAATATTCATCAGCAAATATCTGTTGCTTATCTGTCATGTGGTCCCCTCCTCCCTATAAGTATTAAAAAAGCCGTCATTTCTGACAGCTTCAACAGGATAGTGTTTATAAGTATTTTCTAGAGTCAAGCACTTCCTGTAAGTACCTGCTATAACCGTCAGTGAGATTCGAACTCACGCCTCTACAAGTGTAGTGTCTTACCATCTAGACTATGTCGGTTACTTACGAACAATCTTGCACTTTTTGATTCATCGAGACTAACCATGATAGCGTTCTGCTTAATTGTTCATAATACAAGTATAGCACCGAAAATAGAGGTTGAAGTTCCTTTTTTTACCAATTTCGAGTCTTTTTTTGTCAATTTTGTCCCCTCAAATCAAGTGAATAACAAAGGGATGAATATCATTTCTAAATTTATAGTAAGCACCTTTTGCTTTTTTCTGTGCTATATCAAACCCTCTGTCATCTAATTCTTGCATCACTTGATACCAGTATCGACCATTGTAACCTTCACATTTTAATTTGATTACTTCCTTCTCTACCTCAATTAATGGTAGATACCAGATGTTTATTTGCCTTATCAGCTCTTTTAATCTGATTAACTCTTCATCATTTTCCAATGCTTCTTTATTTAAGACATTACTTAAAGGCTCAGAACCGCCAGAATAAGCTGTGCGTATTCCTAAATTATCTACTTTTTGTCGGTAAAGATACCTACTCTCAATAGATTTTAACTTAGCATCTAGTCGGCCATTAACATAATCTCCAATAATCCTATCTAACTTATCAGCCAAAATTTTTACCTCCCTATATGGTATAATTTAGATAGAAAGTATAAATCCCTAAGCCCGTTACCCGCGGGCTTTTTTTGTTTTTACCAGCTGATCAGAATATATGATTTATAAGTTGCATATCCAAAAACATTCTTTCCGCGTTCTTCTTTTAGACACACCTCAAATCCTTTACCGAGTTTCTTTTTTAAAAGGTCAACAGTCTTAGGATTTTTACGACGTATTCTAGAATATTCATCTCCAGCTGCGCTGACAGAAATTCTATATCCCACATAACCTTGCATAGCAGATTTTTTTATTTTATTTACTAAATCATACTTTTCGTACCAGCGTTCAAACCATTTTTCGTGTGATTCTTTTTGAATCTCTTGTACTTCTTCAAATAATCCCATAACTAATTTTCCTCATTCTTCTTTCTCAGTTCATTCAAGATATTACTCAGTTGCCCAAAGTTTAGCAAAGAGAATATTGCTGTAATAACTAAGGATGCAGTTACTATTAAATTCATTTCCCCTCCAGACACGTCTTACAGAAAGTAACGTGGTTTTTTTCTTTTGCTTCTTTGAACGGTACTTTGATAGCGCAGCTTTGACAAGTTGTACAATACACAGGTACCGGATGGACTTGGCCACAATATTTACATGACATATATTAGTCCTCCACAATTACTGTTATATAGTCAGCCCGCTCTGGATCCAACGTTAAAATCTTTTTAAATTGAAAAGTTGTATCTAATACTTTAGTGTCAAAACCATGCTTCCATTTGATAATTGTTTTATTTTGTTTGTCCTTAAACACCACTTCGACATCTGGAGTGATAGTTTCAAGTAAGTTTATTACATTCATTTACTTCTCCCAAAGGTTAGCGGTGGGACTTCAATAGCACATACCGCCCGACTTACATTTCCTTCCTGCAAAAAGCCTTGTTCTTCTATTTTTTTACTATTTCAAGTGCATCTTCTACACTTCTTGCAACTCCTGCGAGCGCTCCGTTTCGTTTCATTGCATGAATAAAATTCACTTGATCCGGTCTAACTCGTCCTGTTTCAGACTTCACTTCGATATAAAAAATCTGTCCGTCTGGCCTGAATCCGTATAAATCTGAGTGCCCTTTCGGTAGCCCTGTATCAAACCAACGCCCGTCAATAGTCTGTACTTTACCGACATTACTGCGAAATATTTTATTTCCTGCTTGAGAAACTGCAAGCATAATTTCTGATTGTATTTGGTGTTCTGATTTCATGTTTTCGTATTAACGGTTACAACAGTTACAGTTTAAATGTAGATATACCGGCGTTTGTAACTATGTAACTGTTGTAACCGCACTTTTATACTCCTTTTTATTTATATATTTATCTTTTTT
>OBXO01000599.1_pt1 | contig 25655 bp, 12 predicted proteins | sample 1501431 | NCBI WGS metagenome assembly OBXO01 (sample SAMEA2580163, study PRJEB22360) | human gut metagenome | biome: human gut; feature: human-associated habitat; material: faeces | place: Denmark | collected 2008/2010 | reverse complement strand
GATGTTTCCCCGCCTATCTCTCAGGCAAAAGGACAGAGCTATATCTGTATAGGTTCTACTCTTTAGGGGGCTGATTATTTTATCAGCTCTTTTTCTATTGCATTGAAACAGATAAAGGAGAGAAGAGAATTATGCTGGAACAACTTAACACGATATTGGGAAACATTGATGATTTCCTTTGGGGGATTCCCCTTATTGTACTTATTTTAGCTACGGGTATTTATTTAACAATCCGCCTGAAAGGGCTGCAGATCACAAAACTTCCCAAAGCACTTAAGTATATGTTTAAAAATGAAGAAGGCGGCCATGGGGAAGTGACCAGCTTTGCGGCTCTTTGTACTGCACTTTCAGCAACCATTGGAACAGGAAATATTGTAGGGGTTGCTACTGCAATCGTGGCCGGCGGACCGGGTGCATTATTTTGGATGTGGGTTGCTGCATTGTTTGGTATGGCGACGAAATATGCTGAGGGTGTATTGGCGATTAAATACCGGGTGATTAATGATGACGGGCATGTAATCGGAGGGCCTTTTTACTATATTCAAAATGGTATGGGTGTCAAATGGAAATGGCTTGCAAAATTATTTGCGTTCTTTGGATTGGGTGTGGGGCTCCTTGGGATTGGAACGTTTACACAGGTAAATGGTATCTCCAATGCGGTTAATAATTTTTTTGATCCCAATAATGCCTGGAGCGTTTCTATTTTAGGCAGAGATTATTCCTGGACGGTAGTCATCGCAGGGATTATATTAACGATTTGCGTAGGTATGGTAATTATCGGTGGAATCAAAAGAATTGCCAGTGTTTCCCAGATTGTTGTGCCCTTTATGGCAGGGATATACATACTCGCTTGTCTGGTGCTTTTAGTGCTGAATTATAAGCATATTCCAAATGCATTCAAGGCAATTTTTGAAGGAGCATTTGGACTTCGTGCGGCGGCAGGCGGAGCTCTGGGAAGTATTATGGTAGCAATGCAAAAGGGAATTGCCCGTGGAATTTTTTCAAATGAAGCCGGTCTTGGCAGTGCCCCGATTGCAGCGGCGGCAGCTCAGACAAATGAGCCGGTGCGACAGGGATTAGTTTCTATGACGGGAACTTTTATTGATACAATTGTAATCTGTACCATGACAGGGCTTACGATTGTAATTACAGATACCTGGAATATCGGTTTAGAAGGGGTTGCGGTAACTACAGCGGCATTTCAGCAGGGACTGCCCTTCAGCAATACCGTCAGCGCTTTTATATTGATGGTCTGCCTTGTATTTTTTGCTTTTACCACAATATTGGGCTGGGACTATTACAGTGAACGGTGTCTGGAATATCTCTGCGGATATAATAAGAAGATATTAAACGGTTACCGCTGGCTGTATATTTTGGCTGTATTTATCGGTCCGTTTATGACAGTGTCTGCGGTTTGGGTTATTGCTGATATTTTCAATGCACTGATGGCTCTGCCGAACTTAATTGCAATTTTGGTGTTAAGCGGTGTCATAGCAGCTGAAACAAAGAAGTATTTTTCTAAAATTAAATAGGTTGAAATTCTTTGATATTAAAACATCAAGCGTCTGAAACAGCAAAACTATAATGCACAACAGCAAAGCATATAAAAATCTCTGGAATAGAATTATTACATTCACATTCCAGAGATTTTTTAATTATTGCTTTTATTAAGTATAATGTCCCGGTGTAGAATGGATTGGAAAGGAATCGGAATAATCGGAACATTCAGAAGCTGCTTTAATGATCAGCGCAATCATCCATTCTCATAGGATTTTAAGATACGGTCAGCGATTATTCTTCTGGTTACCCTTGTGTCCATTGCCTGTTTTTCAATGTATTTATGTGCTTCTGATTCTGACATATTCAGGTATTCAATCAGAATACACTTTGCCCGGTCCACTATGCGGATATCTTCAATTTTCTGCAGCAGCTGTTTATTTTCATTGCGCATCACAGACATTCGGTTATGGGATGCCTGGCACAACTTTAGAGCACTCCAGAACAGGACCTTGCTGATTGGTTTGGCGATTGTGAATACTCCGTATTCTTCGACTTTCATGGAAACGTCATCGTATAATTCCGTTTTCACGATCAAAATAACCTGGGTGGATCCGTCCGTGGCGATATTTCTAGCCAGGCTGACACCGGTTTCATCCCGCAGTGGAGAATTTATAATACACAGATCAAAACTGCGCTCGATTAATAAGCGCCTGGCTTCACCGCAGTTCGCTACAGTGACAAGTTCACGGCAGGAACTTTGAGAAAGCATATCCCGGAAAACTGTGATACTTTTTTCGGTGGGGGATATTATTAGAACGCTGTCCATATGATCGCCGCCTTTCTTATTTTTAGATTACCAGTGCCTCCAGGTACCGGTTCGCACAAGTACATCCATTCTTATATGAGCTTAAAGTAGACCTGTTTATAAAAATCCTCTTTGTTCGCGGTTTTATCAAAAGCAAGTATTTCTTCTTCTTTAATCATAAAATATTTTTCTAACAATGCAGGATTTAAGGTGTTTTTGATAAAACTGCTGTTAGATGCTATGCGGACTGCCTCTTCTAAAGATCCGGGAAGAGCGGTTAACTTGCTTATAACCGAATGATCAGCGGTATAAAGGTTCTCATCTAAAGCTTCTGACAGTACGGCATTGCGTTGTATTCCATCAAGTCCTGCATGGAGCAGAATGGCAAATGCCAGGTATGGATTCAGCGAAGGATCCGGTGAACGAAGCTCCATCCTTGCTTTTTCTCCTGTCTGGGCGGGAATACGCACAAGCTGGGAACGGTTTTGATGAGACCAGGATACGTATCTGGGAGCTTCAAATGATCCAAAGCGTTCGTATGAATTCTGAAGGGGGTTTAAAAAAGCAGTCATTTCTGTGGCATGTTCCATAATGCCTGCCATAAAGCTTTCCGCTACAGGATTATGTTGTTCACCACTGAGAAAAATATTCTTGCCATTTTGTGAGAGTGATAAATTAATATGAAGTCCGCTTCCGCTTTCAAATGAAATAGGTTTTGGCATAAAGGAAGCATAGAGACCATTTCTGGCGGCAATGGCTTTCACGACTGATTTGAAAGTCAGCAAATTATCGGCAGTACCCAAAAAGTCACAGTATTTAAAATCAATTTCATTTTGTCCGGGACCGCTTTCGTGATGGGAAGATTCCGGAGCAATCCCCATTTCTTCCAGACAAAGGCAGATCTCCCGACGTACATTTTCACCTTTATCAAGAGGAGCAATATCAAAATAACCTGCTTCGTCGTGGGTTTCAAAAACAGGGTTGCCGTCTTCGTCTGTTTTAAAAAGATAAAATTCACATTCAGTTCCGGCTTTTGGCAGATACCCCATGGATTCGCAGCGTTTGATTGCAGATTTCAGGATATGCCTGGTATCGCAGACATAAGGAGTTCCATCCGGGTTTTTAATGCTGCAATAGAAACGGACTACGCGTCCCTGCTGGGGGCGCCATGGAAGTATGCTTAAAGTAGCGGCATCCGGGATCAGGAACAAGTCAGATTTTTCAACACCGCAAAATCCCCGGATGTTTGAGCCGTCAAAGGAAATTCCTTCACGAAAAGCCCGTTCCAGCTGTTCCGGCATAATCGATATATTCTTTTGAGTGCCAAATAAATCACAGAAAGCCAGTCTGATGAATTTTACGTCATTATCCCGGACAAACTCTAGAACTTCTTGTATTGTATGATCCATAATTATTTCCTCCTGGTTTTTATTCACTTACGAAAGGATTATTAAAAAACAGCGCTCATCGTACAAGGTTCGAATTAGATTCAAGCCCTGTACGATGAACGCCTTTGTTCTGTAAAAAGAATACACTAATTTGATTTTCTTGTCAATGGTGCCCTATCTTCTTTATTCTTTTTTAATAAGTAAAAACAGTGTTTTTTCAAACCCAATGTGATAAAATATATAAAACATGCGGAATACAGATGCATAAGAATAATAGTGAAGAGGGGTTCAAATGACAGAAAGAAGTCTTGAGAATTTCGTTGAACTGAACGGCGTTACCAAAACATACCACATGGGTGAAGTGGATATACATGCCGTAGACGGAATAGATTTTCAAATTACAAAAGGTGAATTTGTTGTAGTGGTAGGACCAAGCGGTGCCGGGAAAACGACAGTATTAAATATTTTAGGAGGTATGGATACTGCCACTAAGGGAAAGGTATGGGTAGACGGAGAGAATATTGCGGAGTATAATCCCAGAAAATTAACCGGATACCGCAGAGATGATATCGGGTTTGTATTTCAGTTTTACAATCTGGTCCCCAATCTGACGGCACTGGAGAATGTAGAACTGGCACTTCAGATTTGTAAGAATCCGCTGAAGGCAAAAGATGTATTGGATGAAGTGGGGCTTGGAGAACGACTGAACAATTTCCCAGCGCAGTTATCCGGCGGGGAGCAGCAAAGGGTGTCCATTGCCAGAGCGCTGGCTAAGAATCCAAAGCTGCTATTGTGTGATGAGCCGACCGGAGCACTTGACTATCAGACCGGAAAGTCTATACTGAAACTGCTGCAGGATATGTGCAGGGAAAAAGGTATGACGGTAATCGTAATTACCCATAATTCAGCACTGGCACCAATGGCGGACCGTGTAATTAAAATTAAAAATGGAAAAGTTTCCAGCATGAGAATGAACAATGAACCGATATCGGTAGAATTAATTGAATGGTAGTGGGCATATGAAGAAAAAAGCGTTACATAAAGATTTTTTTATGGAGATAAAAAAGAGTTTTAATCGGTTTATATCGATCTTTTTTATTGTAGCCATGGGAGTGGCATTTTATTCTGGGATTCAATCGGCAGCACCGGATATGCGCCTTTCCGGTGATGCTTATTTTGATGAGAATAATCTGATGGATCTAAAAGTAATCGGTACACTGGGGTTGACCGATAAGGATATCCAGGCTCTATTGTCAGTGGAAGGAGTCAGCAAGGCAGAATCAGGCTATATGACGGACGTATTGAGCGGCAGCGGAAAAGATGAGCAAGTACTTCATATGGAATCCCTTCTGCCCACTTTAAATAAGCTGTCGGTTTCCGAGGGAAGGCTGCCGGAAACTACCGGGGAATGCTTTGTTGACGAAGAATTTTTATCCTCTAACGGTTATAAAGTGGGGGACACCATACAGTTTGAAGAGAGTAAGGACAGTGACAGGGTATTAAGAAATAAAGAATTTAAGATTGTTGGAACCGGTAACAGTCCTTCCTATATTTCCTTTAGTAAAGGCAACACAACCCTTGGAACCGGTGAGGTCTCCGGATATGGATATGTAGTGCCGGAAGAATTTGACCAGGCAGCTTACACATTTGCTTATGTGGAAGCAGAAGGTTCCAAAGATCTGACTTCATATACGGAAGAATATGACCGCCTGGTTGAGGATGTTTCGAAAAATGTGGAAGGTATCGAATCAGTACAATGCTCCAGGCGGTATGCAGAAGTAAAAGATGAAGCGGATCTTAAGCTTGCGGATGCAAAAAAAGAACTGGAGGATGGGAAGCAGGAAGCGGAGGAAAAGCTTTCTGATGCCAAGAAGGAGCTGGAGGATGGTGAGAAGGAACTTAAGGATGGGAAACAAAAGCTTGCCGATGCCAGAAAAGAAGTTGAGGAAAACAAAGGTACACTGAACGAGAAACAAAAAGAACTGGACTCAGCTAAGAAACAATTGGATTCGGCTAAGACACAGTTAAAAGATGGTAAAGATACCCTTGCTTCTAAGGAATCTGAGTTTCAGGCAAAATATCCGGAAGCATCCAAACAGATAAAGGATGGAGAAACAGCAATTGCATCAGGTAAAACTCAGATCAGTAAGGCGCAGAGTGACTATGAGTCCGGCAAAAAGCAGCTGGAGGCGGCAAATCAGCAGTATGAAGCGGGCAAGAAGCAGCTGGATCAGGGAAAAAAGCAGTATGAATCGGGTAAAGTCCAGCTGGATCAGGCAAACAAACAGTATAAGGATGGAGTTACCCAACTGAATGCCGCTAAGAAGCAGTATGAAACCGGATCAGCCCAGCTCGCTGCCGCAAAAACAGAATTTGAAAAAAATGCTGCAGTTTTACAGCAGGCGAAGGCAGATTTTCAGGTTGAAAAAAATAAATTTGACATCAGTAAAGCAGAATATGATAAAAATGCTGCAGCCCTGGAAGCGGCGAAAAGCCAGATTGCCACAAAGCAGGCGGAACTGGCAGCGGCTACAGCAGAGTATGAAGGCAAGATGGCAGAGCTAAACCAGGCAAAAGCGACATTGGCACAGCTGCAGACGGCAATTGATGCAGGAACTGCTACCGAGGATCAAATTGCTATGGCGGATCAGTTAAAGGGGCAGATTGCTCAGAACGAGCCTCTTCTCGCCCAGAAAAAGGCGGAGCTGGATCGTGCACAGGGAGCACTGGCTGTAGAACAGCAGAAAGCGGCAGCGATGGAAGCGGCACTTGCTCCTGTGAAGCAGCAGATTGATGCCGGACAGCAGAAAATCAATGCAGCACAGGCGGAACTGTCAAAAAATGAAGCAGTGTTACAGGCTGGAAAAGCAGAGATTGATAAAAATGAAGCAGCACTGAAAACGGCTAAGTCCCAGATTGATGATAATGAAACAAAGCTGGCAGCAGCGAAAAAAGAAATAGATGCCAGCCAGAAGAAACTGGCAGCCGCAAAAAAAGAGATTGACGAAAAGGAACCTCAGCTGGTTAGTGCCAGGGCAGAACTGGATAAACAGACGAAGGTATTAAATGAGGGGAAGAAGACCCTGGACAGCCAGAGTGCACTGCTGGCACAAAAAGAAAAGGAACTTCAGGAAGGCAAAAATCAGCTTACCCAGGGAGAAGCCCAGCTGGCTGCTGCAAAAAAAGAACTGGCTTCCAAGGAATCAGAGCTGAACAGTGCTGTACAAAAGACGGAAGACGGTCAAAAGCAGATAGTAGATGGTTATGCCAAGTTATCTGATGCAGAGAAGGAAATAAACGACGGTGAAAAAGAAATTACCGAGAATGAACAGAAATTAAAAGATGGTAAAAAGGATTATAAAAAGGGAAAGAAGGATGCCAAAACAGAAATTTCGGACGGAGAAACGAAGATTGCCGATGCAGAGAAAGAAATCAATGATCTGAAAGAACCGGAATGGCTTGTAAATGACCGGAGTTCCCTTCCGGAAAACACAGGTTATGGGGAAAACGCCGACCGTATTAAAAACATTGGAGAAGTATTCCCGGTATTATTTTTCCTGGTAGCGGCGCTGATCAGTCTTACAACAATGACGAGAATGGTAGAGGAAGAACGAACCCAGATCGGTACGTTAAAAGCATTGGGATACGGCAAGTTTTCCATTGCGTCCAAGTATCTGAATTATGCACTGTTTGCCACGATCGGCGGCAGTATTCTGGGGGTACTGGTAGGTGAGAAAATTCTGCCGTATATTATCATTACTGCATATGGGATTATGTATCATCATATGCCGAATGTGGAACTTCCGTATAATCTGAAATTTGCGGGGATTGCCACCTTTGCGGCGTTGTGCTGTACGATGATCGCTACCTTTGCAGCATGTTACAAAGAACTTGCAGAGACTCCGGCAAAATTAATGCGTCCCCCTGCACCGAAAGAGGGCAAACGTGTTCTGCTGGAGCGGGTAACATTTATCTGGAAGCATCTGAGTTTTACCTGGAAGTCTACAATCCGCAATCTGTTTCGATATAAGAAACGGTTTTTCATGACGATATTTGGAATTGGCGGATGTATGGCATTGCTGCTGGTGGGATACGGCATCAGAGATTCTATCCGGAATATCGCAGTATTGCAGTATCAGGAAATACAGTTATATGACGGAACCGTAATCGTGGATGAGGATGCCTCAGATGAGAAGCGGGATGACCTGGAGCGCTATATGGATACGGACAGTCAGATTGATGCATCCGTAGATTCCATGATGCAGAAAATGTCAGTCAAAGTTGGAAAGAAAGACCTGAGTGTTTATCTCCTTATACCAAAAGAGATGGATGGCTTTGATACCTTTGTGAATTTCAGAGACCGCAAAACAAAACGGCAGGTTGAATTTGGAGACGACGGTGTAATCGTAACAGAGAAAACGGCTAATATGATGGGACTGTCAAAAGGAGATACCATAGAACTTCATAATGAGGACGGAACCACAATAAAAGCACCAATTGCGGATATTTGTGAAAATTATCTGGCACACTACATTTATATGTCCCCGTCACTCTATGAAAAAGCAGCAGGAAAAGATCCGGACTATAACAGCATTTTATTTAAGGCAGTGCCGGATGCCAAAGATCATGTAGAAGAAGTGGGGCAGAGTATCTTAAACAATAAGGCGGCTCTTTCTGTCAGCTATACCTCCAGTGTAATGCAGCAGCTGGATGATATGCTGAGTTCGTTAGATGTGGTAATTGTAGTATTAATTGTATCTGCCGGAATGCTGGCATTTGTGGTACTCTATAATCTGAACAATATTAACATCAATGAGCGAAAGCGGGAACTGGCAACCATTAAGGTTCTGGGATTTTATGATAATGAGGTCTGTGCCTATGTGTACCGGGAAAATATATTACTCACGGGATTTGGTGTTCTGGTGGGAATTGTACTGGGCATCGTGCTGCACAGGTTTGTTATTGTGACGGTTGAAGTAGACGCTTGTATGTTTGGCAGGAATATCAACTTGCCAAGTTTTATATATTCCATCTTATTCACCTGTGGATTTTCCCTGATTGTAAATGTTGTCATGTATTTTAAATTAAAGAAAATTGATATGGTGGAATCATTGAAGAGTGTGGAATAAAGAAACGAAAGTAATGAAAAAGACAGAAACAGAGGATATTTATGAATTTACCGGAAGCATTTATTGAGAAAATGAAAACAATACTTGGAGATGAGTTTGACGATTTTATGAAAAGCTATGAGGCACCCCGTAATTTCGGACTGCGTGTCAATACGTCTAAACTCTCTGCCAAAGAATTTGAGCGGATTGCGCCCTTTCATCTGACACAGATTCCCTGGGTGGAAAACGGTTATTATTATGAGGAACAGGACGCACCGGCAAGGCATCCATTTTATTATGCAGGCATGTATTATCTGCAGGAGCCAAGTGCTATGACTCCTGCATCCAGGCTTCAGGTTCTGCCGGGAGAAAAAGTGCTGGATCTGTGTGCAGCGCCTGGAGGCAAAGCCACTGAACTGGGAGCTAAGCTCAGAGGAGAAGGGCTGTTGGTTGCCAATGATATCAGTGCATCCAGGGCAAAAGCACTTTTGAAAAATGTGGAGGTATTTGGCATTCCAAATTCCTTTATTACAAATGAAATACCTGGAAAGCTGTCAGGGCAGTTTGAGGAGTTCTTTGATAAAATCCTGGTTGATGCCCCCTGTTCCGGTGAAGGAATGTTCCGTAAGGATCCGGCAGTGGCAAAAGTATGGGATGAAGAGAAACCGCTGCTCTGCGCAAAACAGCAGAAGGAAATCATCATGCAGGCTGCAAAAATGCTGCGTCCCGGAGGACAGCTTCTGTATTCTACCTGCACCTTTTCTCCGGAGGAAAACGAAGAAGTGATCCAGTATCTTCTGGATGCGTTCCCGGAGTTTGAGATACAGGAGATGCCGGGATATGAAGGATTTTCAGGAGGGCGTCCGGATCTGGTGAAGGATGGGGGACATCCGGATCTTACAAAATGTATCCGCATATGGCCGCATAAAATGTCAGGAGAAGGCCATTTTATTGCGCTCCTGAGAAAAGCAGGACCATCTGAGGCAGATACATCCGGGGAGCACGTGAAAACGGGCGGCGTAAAGTTAAAAATATCCAAGGCCGACCGCACGATTCTGGATGATTTCCTGAAAGATATCTCAATGGATATGGATATGAATGCTGTAGAAGTCCGAAAAGGCCAGGTATATTATGTACCGAAATTACTGGGAGAACGGAAAGGTCTGGTATTCCTGCGAAACGGACTCTATCTCGGGGAACTGAAGAAAGACCGCTTTGAACCCAGCCAGTCTTTTGCTATGGCGCTTCAAAGAGGGCAGTATACTTCCTGCGTAAACTTAAACTGGTCAGACAGCCGGGTAGGAAAATACCTCCGGGGAGAGACAATTTACGTGGATGACCTGCAAGTGAAACACAGTAAAGGATGGCAGCTGGTATGTATCAGCGGCTTCCCGCTGGGATGGGGCAAACTGGTTAATGGGACTTTGAAAAATAAATATCATCCGGGTTGGAGGATGAAGTAAAGCAACTGGAAAGGTACTGTATGGCAAAGAGCTGTACAGTGCCTTTTTTCATGCCCTCTCCGGCTGTTTTCCACAATCATAAGATATAATACAAAAATCGTAAAAAAACATCTTTTTAATCAAAATTCCCTTAAAATCTCCAATAATATCGTAATCAATGCAAAAATTATTAAACTTAAGAAAAAGGCAAATTTGTTACAATATCTATATAACTGCAGATAAGCAGATCAAGTGCCGACCGGCATAAATACACCTGGATATAGTCCCACTGTCCGCGCCAGAGGCGCACGCCTGCGAAGCTAATCGTAACCCGGTTACGCCATTGCTTTGCAGAGTCACTTCTGACACGGGTATCAGCTACTTTTTATCGGTGTATTTTCAGGTCGTTACTGGCAGAAAAGGAGATAGGTTTTATGAGGAAAAAGTTGTATGCGAAACAAATGGTAGCGGCTTCACTGGCGGCTGCGATGGTTGTCACGAGTATTCCCGTAAATGTTAGGGCAGAGGAAGTGCCGGACAGCACGGACAGGAAGATGATTGCAAATTTCACTTTCGATGGCGAGACACCTCTGGCTGGAGAAGGGGCTGCAGCAGTTCTGATGCGGGATTATACGCTGGTAGATATGGATGACGGAGGAAAAGCATTAAGCCTTTCATCCTCAACCAAGGACTGGCTGAATGTAACAAAAGCCGATGGAAGCCCTTTGCTTGCCGGGAAAGAGAATATTACTATTTCCTATGACAGCAGGGACGATGCGGACTCGGCAAACAGGGGCTGGGCTGTTTTTGCGGCACCTAATACCAATGAGCAAAAGTATCAGCAGGAACATTATCTGGGAATTATCGACAAGCAGGCAAGTCTGGGCGTAGAACGATATAACAATAATGGTAAGAGACCTGGAAATATTAATGTAAAAATTTCGGGTGAATGGAAACATGTGGACCTGGTTATAACGGAGACTGAGACGATACTCTATGTTAATGGCGTGGAAACTGCAAGGCAGGAAAGTGCTTATAAGCTTTCTGATATTTTAGGAGCGGACGGCGGAGTTCTCCAGATTGGAAAAGGCAACTGGGAAAAAGGGGAATACTACAGTGGACTGCTGGATAATTTTAAAATCTATGATGGGGCTTTAACAGAAGAGCAAATTACGGATACCTCCAAAGCAGCAGATGTGGGGCTTTTGGCTGATTTTACGTTTGATGATTATGAAACCGGGTTTACCGGGGGAGAAGCATCTGCGGCAGGTGCATTATTAACGGATCATGGAAGTGAAGCACAGGATATGGCACTGAGCCTGGATGGGGGCAGAAGCCGTACCTGGCTTAATATTACCAGGGATGATGACACCGCACTATTGAAGGATCTGGAGGAAGTTACCATTTCCTATGACAGCAAGGCTGGGACAACGGGAAATGGATGGGCATTATTTGCAGCTGAAAGCGGAGAAGCGCAGAAACCAAACTATGAAAAGTATCTTGGTGTTATAGATAAAACGGACAGCATGAAGATCGAACGTTTTTACAACGAAGGAACCAGACCAGTCAACGACGTACTCGGAACCTCTTCAGCCGAGTGGAAGCATGTTGATCTGGTCATCCAGGAAAGTGCAACAACGCTCTATGTGGATGGTGTAAAAAGCGAAAATACAAGTGATTTTAAGCTTTCTGACATATTGGGCGCAGACGGTGGAGTGCTTCAGATTGGAAAAGCAAACTGGGGCAGCGGAGAGTATTTCGGAGGGCAGATTGATAATATTCAGATTTACAATTATGCCAGAACCGAAGACGAGATCAAGGACCAGGTAACGGTAGTTTACAAGTCGGGCAGCAATGGTACGCTTCAGGGAGTGACAGAAGAGAAGGTTAAAAGAGGCGGCAGTACGTCCGGTGTGGAGGCCGTTGCAGACGAGGGATACCACTTTAAACAGTGGAGTGATGGCGTTACCGATGCAGTGAGAAAAGACGAAAATGTAACCGAAAGCTTTGAAGTAACTGCTACGTTTGAAAAGGATGAGGAAATAGCAGATGAGAATCTGATTGCCACCTTTACCTTTGATGACGAAGAAAACGGATTTGCAGGAGCAGGAGCGAAAGCGACGGTAAATGGGACGCCGGTACTGGAAGACAGCTATGATAATGCAGGAAAGGCAATGTCCATAAGCAGTGCCAACTGGTTCAGCATTGCAAAAGAGGATGAAACACCTCTCTTAAAAGGGCTGGATGAGGTTACCATTTCCTATGACAGCAAAGCATCCGGCAGCGGAAACGGATGGGCATTTTATGCAGCACCAAATCTGAATGCCCAGGTAGGAACCCCTGCGAATGAACACTATCTTGGAATTATGGATAAAGCGTCGGGACTTATGGTGGAGCGTTATAACAATACCGGGAAAAGACCTGGAAATAATATATCCGCCGGATCATCTTCTGAATGGAAGCATGTGGATCTGGTTGTTACAGAAAGTACTTCCACCCTGTATGTAAATGGGGAAAAAGTGGGAGATCACACCAGTACTTATAAGCTGAGCGATATTCTGGGCGAAAGCGGAGGCATCATTCAGATCGGTAAGGCGAACTGGGGAAGCGGAGAATATTATCAGGGACTGATTGATAATGTGAAGATTTACAATACGGCAAAATCCCCGGAATTTATTAAAGAAAATTCCACAATTAAAGATCCGGAACCGGTTAAGCCTGTTGCACCGGATGTAGTGGAGGACGGCGGTTTACTGGCACAGTACGATATGAGTGCAATCGAAGGCGGGAAGCTTAAGGATGTCAGCGGACTTGGAAATGATGCAGCTGCAGTTGGCATGACACAGGAAAATATCCTGGTAGTGGAAGATGTTCCGGCACTGAGCTTTACCGGTAATAAAAGCCAGTACATAGAACTTCCCATGATGGAAGGGGTCATGGATGAGGAATTTACCATTGAAACAACCGTAAGTTCTCTAAGTGGTGCGTATCACTGGCTCTGGTGCCTTGGCTCTAAGGTAAAAGGAACCGGCAGCAATTATCTCTATGTAGATCCCTGTTATAGCAATGGCTATGTTAGGGGAGGAATCAAAGGAGAAACGGAGGAACGGTTCTTTGGCGGCTGCCACAGTCTTCCAAAAGACGGCTCCTATGGAACGATTACCATTACTTATAAAGATAAAGTCCTGTCCTATTATCTGGATGGAGCAATTATCACAACCTTTAAATTTGATACCAGCGTAAAGGAAATCCTGGAAAATGGAACAGAAAATAACGTCATGGGTTATATCGGACGTTCTCTCTGGTCAGCAGATCCCGGTTTGAAAGCAAAAGTAGCAGACTTTAAAATCTATGATAAGGCGCTGACCGAGGAACAGATTTCAGGAACAGCCAGCCGGGATGACAGCGCAAAGGTAGCAGCAGCAAAAGAAGCACTGGACATTCCCAATGCAGATGATGTACGTGGCAATATTACACTTCAGGATGAATTGGAAGGTGTGGCGCTTACCTGGTCCAGCAGCAAGGAAGATGTGATTACTTCTAAAGCACAGAGCCAGGGCGATACCGTAACGCCTGCCGGTGTGGTTACCAGAGGGGCAGAAGACCAGAAGGTTACACTGACAGCAATGATCACAAGCGGTAACGTGACGGACACCAAAACATTTGAGCTGACTGTAAAAAAATCGGTGGAGCAGGATCCCTATGTGGCATATCTGTTTGGCAGTTTTACCGGAACAGAGGGCAAAGATACCGATGAGCAGATCTATTTTGCATCCAGCAAGGATGGATATTTCTATACAGATTTAAATGACAGCAAACCGATATTAACAAGTACAGTAGGTGAGCAGGGAGTCCGTGATCCGTTTATTATGCGTTCCGCAGAAGGTGACCGGTTCTACATGCTGGCAACGGATTTAAGTATTTACCACCGCGGAGGCTGGGGAGGAGCAATGGCAACTACCACCGGAAGCCGGGATTTAATTATCTGGGAATCTACCGACCTGGTAAACTGGTCAGAACCACGTGCAGTCACCGTATCATCTCCTACCGGAGGGTGTGCATGGGCACCGGAAGTCATTTATGACGAGACAACAGGTGAATATGTAGTATACTGGGCAACTAATGATATGACAGACGAAATCGGAGACGGCGTTCTTCAGATTTATTATGCGAAGACCAGAGACTTTGTAACGTTTACGGAAGCAAAAGAATATATCACACGTGGAGCAGATCAGTCCATAATTGATACCACCATGATTAAAGGCAATGACGGTTATTACTACCGTGCATCCGCAGACGGTCAGATTACACTGGAAAGAAGCACTTCTATCTTTGGAAACTGGGAAGTGGTAACCAACCTGAACAGCCTTGGTTTAGGCGGAGATATGACAGGAAAGAAACTGGAAGGACCGGAACTGTTTAAATTCAACGACGGCACAACCTTTGGCTTGTATAGCGACCAGTTTGCAGAAGGTAAAGGATATCTTCCGGTCATTACGACCGATTTAAGTGATACAACCGGAATGGCATGGAAGAAATTAGCATCTGATGAGTACTCATTTGATATCCTGAAAAAACGCCATGGAACCATCCTGAATCTGACTCAGAAAGAGTATGATGCAGTTATGAAGGCATATGGGAAAGCAGAAGCTGAGGATGACGAAGATGCAGCAGTAACAGAACCATTTGCATATTATCCGCTGACCAATGATCTGAAAGACGGTACGGAAAATGGATTTGACGCTGCCCTCACAGGCGAGGCTGAATTTGCAGTTAAAGACAAAGGCGGTATTGTATTCCCGTCTGGAACGGCAACAGCAGGCAAAAACTATGTGAAGCTGGATGAAGGCATTCTTACAAAACTGCAGGATGCAAAAGAATTAACCGTTACGGCATGGGTTCGTAATGATGTAACCAATACCAACTCCAATGACCGCTCCACCGTATTTGCTTTTGGAAGCGATGAGAAAAACGGATATGCGTTCTCCACACTGAACTGGGCAAGTGCCAGAACAACATTTATGCTAAACGGCAAAGAAGCCGGCGGGGCATGGGGAGACAAAGATAGCACCAGTATTCTGGGGGATACACCGGGAAATCAAAAATCACCCCTTGGCTCCTGGTATCAGATCGCTATGACAATCCGGGATGTGACCGGAGCAGATGGAACACCTGCAACAACACTGAAGTACTACATGAATGGAGAACTGTTATGTACGGCAACGACACCTGCATCCATCTCCAGTCTGGGAACTCTTACCTATGCTTATATCGGGACCGGAAATAACGATTCCTATAAAGATTTCCAGGGGGGAATCCGGGAAGTGAAATTCGTGGAATCCATATTGTCCGGAAAGCAGATAAAGGAAAAATATGAGCAGGAAGATGCACAATACCAGAAAACGGATGCTGAGATTGTAGCAGAAGTAAAAGAGTTTCTGACAATTCCAAATGCGGATGCAGTCCTTGGCACTGTTACACTGCCAACAGAAAAGGATGGTACCAAAATCAGCTGGACAAGTTCGGATGAGCAGACAGTCAGCGCAAAAGAAACGGTAAATGAAAACTATGACAATACTCCGGCAGGTGTGGTTGTCAGAGGAGAAAAAGATAAAAACGTCGTTCTGACGGCTGTGATCTCCAAAGGAGAAGCACAGGATACAAAGGAAATTACAGTAACCGTAAAGGCAAAATCCAACATAACAGAAGATGATTATGAAGCTTATGTATTTGCTTATTTTAAAGGTGAAGGTTCAGCCACAGGCGAACAGATTTATTTTGCTACCAGCGAAGACGGTCTGCACTGGAAGGATATGAATGACGGGGAACCGGTGCTCCAATCAGAACTGGGAGAAAAAGGACTCCGTGATCCATTTATTATCCGTTCACCGGAAGGAGATAAATTCTATCTGATCGCAACGGATCTGAAGATTAACGGCGGCAATGGCTGGGGAGCTGCACAGACTGCTGGCAGCCAGAGCATAATGGTCTGGGAATCAACGGATATGGTAAACTGGTCCAATCAGCGCATGGCAAAGGTTGCACTGGATGATGCAGGCTGCACCTGGGCACCGGAAGCTTTTTATGACGAGAAGACAGGAGAATATATCGTATTCTGGGCATCTAAGACCAGCGCAGACAACTATGGCGTACAGAGAGTGTACTACAGCAAGACCAGAGACTTCTACAGCTTTACAGAACCGGAGCTTTGGATTGAGCTTGAGAATACCGAAGGAAATGCAATCAGCGTCATTGACACTTCTGTGATCTCCGTCATGGAAAATGGCAAGAAGGTATACTACCGTTTCTCCAAAAACGAAGCAGGGGAAGATCATGATGTAAAGGGCGGAAACGGAAAATATACAATCGTGGAAAAGAGTGATTCCTTAATGGGCGGCTGGACAGAAGTAACCTCCTTAAAAGACCAGCGCTACGTAGAAGGCGGAACCTGCTTTAAATTCAACGGCGAGGATAAGTGGTGCCTGCTTCTGGATGACTTTGGGGGAGTGGGATATTACCCCATGATTACAACGGACCTTGGCAGCGGAGAGTTTACCAGACTGGACAGCAGCAAGTATTCCTTCCCGTCCACTATGCGTCACGGTACCGTTATGTCACTGACACGCCAGGAGTACGATGCAATTCAGAAAAAATGGAACGATGAAGCCGCAGAAAATACGGAAGCGGAAGAAGAAAATGCAGTACTGAAATACAGCTTTGAGGATGTTACCGGCAGCGATATTATAAAAGACGATTCCGGAAAAGGCCGTAACGGCAAGATCTACGGAAATGCCGCTTATGTAGAGGACCAGGAAAAAGGAAACGTCCTGTATCTCAATGGTACCAATGGAACCTATGCAGAACTGCCTCAGGGATTCTTTGACGGCAGAAATAAAATGACCATTTCAATGGATGTGAAAGCGGAAATGGTAGACGGAAGTTACTTTACATTTGGAATTGGAAAGAACAGCAACCGATATCTTTTCTTAAAAACGCAGAATACGCAGTCCAGAGTATCATTAACAACCGGTTCTTATGGTTCGGAACAGACCGCAAGCGGAACAACTTCTGCCATTAAAGGCAAGTGGATGAATATTACCATGGTGGTAACACCGGAAAAAATTGTCATCTATAAAGATGGAAAGCTTCTGGGCGAACAGAAAGTCACGGTTAAGATGACAGAGCTGGGCACCAACCTCTTTGCTTACCTGGGCAAATCATTCTATAGCGGAGACAATTATTTCAAAGGATACTTTGATAACATTGAAGTATATAACCGTGCTATGGAAGCAACGGAAGTTGCGGACAAGTATGGGGCAAAGCCGGAAACAGAGAAATTTACCATTACTTATAAAGCAGGCGAACATGGCAAAATTACAGGTACCGCTTCTCAGACACTGGAAAAAGGAACTCTGGGAACCAAAGTCGAAGCTGTGGCAGATCCCGGATATGAATTCAGTAAATGGAGTGACGGCAGCACCCAGGCGGCACGTACCGATCTGGCTGAAAAAGACGTTACGTATACGGCATACTTTGAAAAAACTCAGGTGACACCGCCTACCGATGAACCAGAGACAGAAACGCCGCCCACAGAGAAGCCATCCGAGCCATCCACGGAAAAACCATCACAGCCATCCACGGAGAAACCGTCACAGCCATCCACAGAGAAGCCATCACAGCCATCTACGGAAAAGCCGGCAAAACCTGTGGCAAAGAGTGTAAAGATAAACAAAAAGAAAATAACAATCGGGCTGAAAGAAAAAGTGACCTTAAAAGCTACCGTATATCCAAAAGGAGCTTCCCAGAAAGTAACCTGGTCTTCCAGTAAGAAATCAGTAGTAAAAGTAAACAGCAAGGGTCAGATTGAAGGAAAGAAAACAGGAAAAGCAACGATAACGGTTAAAACAGCGAACAAGAAAACTTACAAGTGTACGGTAACAGTTCGTAAAGCTCCAAGTAAAATTTCTTTGAATACTTACGAAAAGAAATTAAAAGCAGGAAAGAGCTTCCAGATCAAAGTAAACCTTCCATCCAAGACGGCAAGCTATCAGATCCAGTACTCTTCCAACAGAAAATCCGTTGCAGTTGTTTCTTCCACTGGTAAGATTACAGCCAAGAAAAAAGGAACAGCAACCATTAAAGTAAAAGCATTTAACGGAAAGTATAAGACAATAAAAATCAAGGTAGTTAAAAAATAACAGACAGGTAAAAGCAGCGATGACAGAATCCATAGCCGATGTAAAGGCTGTGGATTCTGTTGGATGCATGAGATGTCAGAAAGCAATTTTCAGACAGGATCTGGCAATAGCAATTTTCAGATAGACAGCGATATCTTCTGATATTTGGTTGAGATAAAAAGGAGGAAAAAGATGAAAAACAAAATGTTTAAAAAGATTTTGGCAGTAGTGACCGCAGTAGCAGTGGCGGCGACACCCATGTCAGGCACTGCATTCGCCAGTGAAAACGTCACTGTAATGTCAGAGGCAGAGCAGCAGGATAGTGAACCGGTTAAGGAAGCGTTCAAAGGGAGCGACTACGAAAGCAACTATAGAAGCGGCTGCGGGTACGGAAGCTGACGGGGCAGACAACGTTCTGAGCAATACCGTGGATCCGGAGCAGTCAGAAGCGATCCTTCAGGAGGATAATGTACAGGATGCACAGAAAGAAATGACGGGGCAGACCGACAATCTGAAGGAGTCCAACAACTTGAATCAGTCCGGAAATCTGTTACAGTCCGACAACCTGGAGCAGTCCGCAGCTGATCAAACAGCCGGTGAAATTTCTTCCACCGCAATTAGTAGCTATGATTTTAAAGACTATAAGCTGTCTGACGATGGAAAATCACTTGAATACGAAGATCAGAAACTCCTGCTGGAAACGGCAGGAAGCGGAAAGAAACCATCTTTGGCAAATGACGTGTACCGGGGACAGGTGCTTCAATTAAATGAGGCAGACTATAATAACCGGGGATATGCACTTCTTCCTGGAAATCCTTTTGCAGGAAAGGATATGGAAAACGGACTGACCCTTAATTTTTGGACGAAGACCACGGGAAAAGCAGGCGGGGACAGATGCCTCATAGATTTCGAAGTGGCGCCGTCTACGGGAAAAAGAGCAGGAACCTTTGCGGTAAATCAGCTGATGGCTTACTGGAACACCACAGACCAGAATACCTATTATACGGATTTTTCAATCTCAAGCCTGGGGATGGATCAAAAGGATGCATGGAAGATGGTTACTATGACAGTCACAAAGTCCGGTATCACTTTTTATAGTGACGGTGTGAAAAAACAGCATACCATTACCTCAGGTACGGAGAGATATGAGCAGATGATCAGTGATCTCACTGGTGGTCTTGCCGGGAATCCATCTGCAACCAATGTCCGCCTGGGTGCCAGCCTTGCAACCTACTGGAAATGTGCCGGCGCTATGCTGGATGATGTTTCCTTCTATGGAAAAGCACTTTCGGATAATGAGATTGCCAAATTATATCAGGAAACAATGGTTCCGATTCTTCTGGAACGGGTGACGATTACCGGCAAAAATACGGTTGATGAGGATAAAAGCATCCATCTGGGCGTCACACTGGAACCGGCATCTACAAATGTAGACAAAACAGTTACCTGGGTATCGGATAAACCGGAAGTGCTTGCGGTAGACGAAAAGGGAACGGCAAAAGGAATTTCCGAAGGAACGGCACATGTAACCGCAATTGTTAGCGGTGTGGAATCAGAATCTTTTGAAATTACTGTCCGGGGAGTAGAATCCATCCGGGAACTGCAGGAGGGATATTATGCAGCGGTATATTCCACTTCCACAGACTTTTATGCATCAGCTTCTAATGTAGCCCAGGAAACCCGCAGTGTCTACATGGCTGTCAGCAAAGATGGGAAAAACTTTGAGGTGCTGAACAATGGAGGCGCCGTGATTTTCTCCAAGAATACCAGTGGTACGCTTCAGATTACCGATCCCCGTATCTTTAAGACGGAGGAGGGATTTACCGTAGCGGCTCCGGATGCAACATTATCCAAGGGGATCCACCTGTTTAACTCCCGGGATGGAGTAAATTATTATGATGATATCATGGTATCGGAAACGGAATTAAGTGCGCTGCCATTAAAACGGTCTAATTTTACCTTATTACTCAACGGAGAAAATATATTAGACACAGACGAACAGATAACCCTTGGCAATGCGGTATCCCTTACCGAAGAAGAATACCAGAATATTGTAAATAAACTGGGAACCGTTGTGAATAATGGACTGGAATCCCTCACCGGCTTAAATGTAGATGTGCAGCAGGGACTTACGGAACAGGAGCTGGAAAAACAGTACCCAAGTGTAAATGCACTCTATACAGACGGATCCAGGCAGGAATTCAGTATTGACTGGGAGGGAGCGCTCCAGGGCATCAATCTATCCCAGCCGGGAGAATATACAATAACCGGAAAAGTAGTGCAGACCCAATATGTAAATAAATTAAAAGAATTAAATGGAAGCAGTCTTCCGGAAGATGATCCTGAAAATGCAAATCCAGATGATCCGGACAACTATAATGAAGAAACTGGAACAGTATACTACGATGAGACAAAATTCGTAGAGGGAATGGCAGATCCCTGCATTTACTGGGACGAACAGAGCGGATATTATTATATGACCGGTTCTTATTTTCCAGAGGACGGGGATCAGATCGATGGTTCTGACCAGCTGGAACAGTATGACCGCGTAGTATTAAGACGTGCGAAAACACTGGAGGGCCTCCAGGACAGAAGTACCCAGGTTACCGTCTGGAAAGCTGGAAACCAGGGATTCTATGACGGAGAAAACTATGCCTCCAGAGGATACCGTTACATCTGGGCACCTGAAATACACAGAGTGGGCGATAACTGGGTAATCTATTTTACAGAAAGCCACAGCAGTAATTTATTTGATATCTATTGTCATGCACTGGTACTTCCCGGGGACAAGGACCCTTATGAGACCGCATTACAGTCATCCGGACAGTCATCCGAATGGACAGATTATAAACTGGGTGTAACTTCCCAGGTATCGGATAATCCATTTAGCAGGTCTTTTTGTCTGGACATGACATATTTTAAAGAAGAAGTGAACGGACAGTCCTATGTCATCTGGGCAGGAAAACCTACCGCAGCTTACCAGGGCTCCAGTACCGACTTATTTATTGCAAGCGTGGATGAGCAGCAGCCATGGCTTGTGACTTCGGAACCAACCCGTATTACCTGCTCCGACTACGGATGGGAACGAATCCGTTACTGTGTAAATGAAGGTGCAACAGTACTGCAGAAAGACGGCAATATCTTTATGTGCTACTCAGCATCCGGCACCGGTTCAGAATATGCCATTGGTATGTGCAGTGCAAAGGGAGGAGCAGATTTGCTGGATGCGTCAAATTGGACAAAGAGCCCTTATCCGCTGCTTACATCCAGAGATGTAAATGGGGAAGAAGGTCCGGGACATAACTCATTTACGGTAGATCAGGACGGCAATGCAATCTTTGTATACCATGCCAGACCAACCTCACACAACTACCGGAAATGCGGTTCCGATTATAATGGAAATAACAGTTCCTATAATGGGGAGCCCCTGAACGATCCCTGCCGCCATGCCAGACTAAAGCGTGTACATTGGGCAGCGGACGGTTCACCTATTTTAAAAATGACCTATGAAGAAGAATTACTGGATGCATACAGCACCGTATCATTGAAGGTAACCGTAACCAAAAAAGCAGAAGAAAAAGTAACCGTAGAGTATGCGGCACAAACCGGCGGAAAAATCAGCGGAACAGCTGTACAGACCATTGTAAAAGGCGGATCTACTGCAGAAGTCACGGCAGTGGCTGATACCGGCTATTCTTTCACGGGATGGAGTGATGGTATTAAAACTGCAAAACGCAGTGACCGAAATGTAACAGCATCCAAAAAGCTGACAGCAAACTTTACGAAGAATCAGACACCGCCAAAACCGCCGGTACCAAATCCGCCGGTATCGGAAACGCCAAAAGCATCCAGGGTAAAATTAAGCAAAACAAATATCACCATTGGTTATAAAGAAAAGGTCAAATTAAAAGCAACAGTAATACCTGCAAAGGCATCTCAGAAAGTTACCTGGAGCTCAAGCAACAAATCCATAGTAAAAGTAACATCAAAAGGAGAAATAACAGGCAGAAAGACAGGAAAGTCTACAATTACCGTAAAAACCGCAAACGGTAAAAAGAGTTACTGTAAGGTAACTGTGAAAAAAGCACCTAAGACAATTTCCATATCTCCAAAAACAAAGAATCTGAAGAAAGGAAAGACCTGGAAGATAAAAGTAAAATTTCCTTCAAAGACAACCAGCTATAAACTGAAATATAAATCTTACAAGAAATCAGTGGCTGTAGTTTCATCAAGTGGTAAAATCACAGCAAAGAAAAAAGGAAATGCAAAGATCAGGGTAACTACCTTTAATGGAAAAAATGCTTATGTTACAATCCATGTAAGGTAAGCTTACAAAGGATTACACAAAAAAATAAACCATAAATAAACCAAATTTAAAACATATAGAAACCATACAGAAAACATATAGAAATTAGACACAACACAGTGGAAATGATATTGGAATTACAATATACCACAATGAACAAATGGCAGGATTAAAAGAACCGGAATGTATTTTAATCCTGCCTGTTTTCATGACATCAATCCTTATCACCAGCGTTTTAAAGAAAATTGAAAAAAATGTAAAATGTTAAAATTAATACTTGATTTTATGGACATGCAATGCTATAATGATAAAGCTGAATAGCGAAGCGTGGCTCAGTTTGGTAGAGCGCTGCGTTCGGGACGCAGAGGTCGTGGGTTCGAATCCCGTCGCTTCGATTCCTTGGCAGGGGCGCCAAACGCTTATAAAATAAGGGTTTGGTCAATGCAATAAATAAAAAAGCATCTCATTAGATTGAGGTGCTTTTTTATTTTGACTAACATTTGACTAACATTAAGCTTTTTTTGAAAATAAGTCTCCTATTGATGAGCTGCTTGTTCATCTTTATTTTTCAGAGCATGTGCGTAAATATTCATAGTAGTTGAACACTCAGAATGGCCAAGCCTTCCAGAGACGGTGCGCACATCTATATTTTGAGATATCAATAATGTGGCAGAAGTATGCCTAAGCCCATGCAATGTTATCTCAGAAAGTCTATTTTTTTCGTCTACTGATTCATTGTATCGCTTAATAATTTTTTTGAAAGTATGATTAGGAGTTGAGATATCCATTTGCCGCCCATCGTCTTGTATAAATAAATGTCCACTACCTTTCCAAGAGGTTCCAAGTGAAAGCCGCTGTGTATTCTGCTCTACCTTATAACGTTTCAGTAAATGCATGGTATCAATTGGAATAGAAAGGCTGAATCTTAGCCAGTTTTAAATGACCAAGTTCAGGTAAGATAAGATTGTTTAATGAACTTTCACATCGTTCAATAGATGTTTGCTGAGTTTGCTCAAGTTGTTTATAGGCATAATCTTTCAGCCATAAATCAATATAATCTTTGTAGTCCATTTTTTGCCATCCATGAATTTACCGGACTTTACTTTTTCTTCAAATTCGAAAACAAATTTCTCTAAAACTTTTTGATTTTGTTTCTCAGTTTTTGCTGGATCTGGTGTAAAGGTAGTTGTTTCGACAAGTTGCTTGCCGGAGATATCCCGGCCCTTACTGACAGTAATTTGATAGGTATTTTTTCGTTTCCGTATGCTTGCCATTATATCATCTCCTTATTTTTGGGTATAAAAAATACACCCTAGTAAATTTCAAGGATGTATGATACAATTTCATTGAGATTGAGTGTATCATACGCCCTTGTGGTTAGTAGGTTACATGTATGTAAAGCCGCTTTGGATTGCCGTCCAGGGCGGTCTTTTTAGTTCAAATCAATAAATTCTCCAGATACATCACCATTGATGTTAATATGTACCATTTCATAGGAATATGAATCTAAATCTATTATGCGAAATTCCACTAAAAAATCATTACGTAATTGAGCACCTAAAGAGTTTATAGCATCTACATATCCTTTTACGGCAACTAAATCACCATTTTTTTGCATCTGGCAATCGCTTAGAGAGCAGAATACTGCTGATGATGGCGATTTTAGATTAAGTGAAACTATTTCTTTGGCAATAACATAAAAATCTGATTCCCTTCCCCCAATATCTCGATTTTCTAAATCTACTTTAGTTAGTTTAATGCTATCATTTTCATAAAGCACATAATTACCGCACATAGCTCGATAGATTCCATCGTCATCAACAGCTATCATAATAGAGTATCCATCGGCTGTAATGTCGTAATTAATATTACCAGTAGAGCCTAACTTAACATTTGTTATTTCAGTATAACCCATCTGATTAATGATGAGATCGTAAACCTTTTCAGCTGTCGTTTTAGATGTGTTGCCAATAGAACAGAATTTCTCGGAAAAAAGGTCTATCGGAGAGGTAACCTTTGTATCAGGCTCAATCTCTTTAACTGTTTCTTTAACTTTAGTTTCCGGAGTAGTAGTTTCGGACTCTGTAATTTTTTTAGTCTCTGTTGTTAATGAACTATCTTTGTTGGTGGAATTAGAAGACTGTTTTGCTGTAGTTATACTATCACTTGGTTGTGAAGTAACCCCAAAACCAATAAAACAGGCAACCGAAAATAACAAAGAAACAACCATAGATATTAAAGTAGGTTTAATTCTATTTTTTTTGAAAAAATTTATAAATATCATAATAATACACACAAAAAATATTAAAATACCAACTAATGCCAAAATAAGAAAAACATTATCCATACTCACAAAGCCCTCCAATTTTTAATTTTAATAAAATTAGTAAATCTGTTATTACTAATTGCGCAAATAAATTTGTTTAATATTATACATGTGTTAAGTCTTTTGTGTATTTCTCATTACATGAATATTAGTGATATGAACTTAGAACATATCATACTTGTCATAACAAATTCCCTCTTTCTTTTTTTATTATCAAAGGCATGAGCCTATTGATTTATTTTGTATATATTGAATGCAGAATCAAATGTAAATAGATAGTCATCGAATTGTTGTGCACAGCCATAGATACATCTATATGCATCAATAGCTGATTGTAAAAAAGATTCTGTGACTTCTAAATATTCGGATATTTCATATGAATTCCTGCAGCCAGAAGCTTTTGCTTCTATAAGTTTTTCAGGAGTAACAAGTTGCTGGTATGCAAGCCGGGCCTTTAATTCCTGTTTTTGGTTTTCTGCTATAGACTGGTCAAATATATTTCCGGTTGTCGTATAGTAATGTCTGATTTCCTCTGCAGTTACAAAGCCCTTTTCTATAGAAGTATTAATATCAAAGATTAATGCCTTATTACGTAGAAGTTAT
>OBXO01000594.1_pt1 | contig 25871 bp, 31 predicted proteins | sample 1501431 | NCBI WGS metagenome assembly OBXO01 (sample SAMEA2580163, study PRJEB22360) | human gut metagenome | biome: human gut; feature: human-associated habitat; material: faeces | place: Denmark | collected 2008/2010 | reverse complement strand
CACCTATCAGCGCGTCTCTGATGAACACCTGCCCGTTCTGAATAACGAACGGAAGGGTCACCGTGGCTCCGGCCTGGTGCGTTACGGCGAAGCGGTCAGCCAGGAAGATGACCTGAGACTGCATGCCGGACGGCGTATTCTCAACGCCGATCCCCATCCCTGCGGCGTAATACTGCCCGTTGCTGGAGACACCAACCTTGATGTTGTACATCGCCTTCAGATCGCCATTAACGTTCGCGATGGCCTGAGCATTGGTTGTGATCGCTGAAGTGTGCCCGTTGACGGTCGCCGTGATGCTGTTTACCTGCGTGGCCATAGCCTGCTGGTAATCGGAGAACGTCTGGTTCAGGCTGTTGATGGATGCCTTGTTTCCGTTCACGTCAGTCTGCAAACTCAGCAGCGAACGCGCCGTTGCCTCTTTCTCGTTGACGATCACCTCATCAATGCGGTCCAGCTGCGCGCTGTTACCGGCGACGGATGCAGACAGCGTTTTGCGCGCGGCCACCTGAGCCAGATTGCCCTGAATAATCGCGATGGCGGAGTTCTTCACTCCCCCCGCCATGCCGTCCACAGACACGCTGATGTTATCGATTCGCTGGCCCAGCGCGGTATCAGCGGTCGCAACGGTCTGCTCAAGCTCGTTCAGAGAAGAAGACACATCTCCGACCGTGCTCGTCAGGTTTGTAACGCTGGTCTGAACCTTCCCGATATCCTGGGCGTTTTTTGCTATTTCCTGCGCCTGTTGCGCCAGTTCGTCGTTGGCCTGTTTAATGTCGTCAGCCATACCAGCAATTTTTTCATTGCTGTCCACCGCGTTCTCGATCAAGTCTTTGAACGTATCGGAGCCTTTCATGTCCTCCAGGATTGCATCGGTGATATCACTGAAATCGTCCGTTGGTTTTCCAGAAGCCTCTACAAATCCTGAAACGCCAAATGCATTACGAGTTCGAACATAAACGTAATAAACATGGTCAAACTTAAGTTTTTGGATGGTCCACTGATTGCCACGGCCAAGGAATTGAGCTTTATTCTCAATGTCGTCGGACAATGGAATCGGAGTCTCACCTGCGTACCAAAATTCAAAAGAAGTATCAGATGTGGCAGTAACAGACATGACCGGAACTAAAGTGGCCTGAAGTGGGCCAGGTATCCACTGAACCGAGTTCGGGGGCTTAGGCGCTCCGATAATCAGGCTTACCTGAGTCTCAGCGCCTTTCATTCCATTTTCGTTTCGACCACGAACCCCAAGCGTGTAACTTCCTGCATTCAGGCCGTAAAACTCATATCGGAACTGATCGGTCTCATACTGCGCAACTAATTTCCCATCAGCACTGTAAACGTACAGTTCAAACATCAGCTTTTTAGTGGTTGTAGCTGTTTCCCAGGTTGCTGTGACCTGAATGGTCTCAGAATTTGTGTTAATGATGCGCAGATTTTCAATGTTTGGCACACGGTAGCCATTAAGGGTATCGCTGGGAATGTCAAAAACAGCCCCCTCATCAACAATGGCCTGCTTATTTGGATCGTGCTGGGAGGCGCTAACGCTGTAGACAGAGTTATTTTCTGTTTCGGCAACGCTCAGAATCCTGAAAAGGCGGATCGCCACGCTCGCGGTGGAAATGGCAAATACGGTGCCTGCCCTGACCCAGTCCGGGGTTGTTTTTAGGGTAACACTATTCCCTGCAACACCATCAATTTCGTAGCGTACAAACTTACCATCTCTCCCCATGATCGACATGGTGGATCCATCAGTAACCACCGATGAGTCGACCGCATCAACGACTATGGACCTCCCGGAGTAAGACATTATTCGCCCACCGAGTCGCGTTCCGGCGTAGTCATTGTCCATCACTTCAACGATGTCTCCTGGAGTGAAGTGGATGGCGTCACGCGCCATCTGAAAGGACAGCCTGCTGCTTTCACGTTTCGCTGTTTCAAGTAGCCATTTACCAGCCCGCCATGCCTGACCACGTGAGGTACAGCCAAACGCCTCCAGAGTGGTCTCGTTGTAGTTTCCTTTGGCAATCATCTCATCGTCGGAAACGTACTCTTTCACCTGCTCCCAGCCGTTATCCGGGTCAGTCCATGACACAACAACTGCATTGTATTTCTCTGAACGCTTTACAGAGCTTCGTTTGAACTCGCCATTCACAACGTTGGCGTTCGTGATTGTCGCAATCGGATCTTGTGGCGCATCCAGCATGACAGAAAGGCGCAGGCCGTCCCACAGCGCAATTCCACGGAACATGCTCGCTATCTTGTCGAGAATGTCTCGCGCACTCGTCTGCTCTGTGATGTAGGCGTTGAGCGTCATGCGTGGCTCTTTGCCGCCATACCCATCATCTACAAGCTGATCGCAATATTGCGACAGAATGTAGAGTGCGCCATCGTCAACATCGATGTATCCGGCGCGTTTCGCCAGGCCAAATCGGGTGTTTTTCGCCAGCTCACGGAACAGCCACGCCGGGTTGTTAGTCCATGCCTTTTTGAAGCCCCCCGTCCACAGCCCGGAGTAAGTTCTGGCAATTGGCTCGTAGTTATCCGGTACGTCAACGATCAGCCCGCGAAGATGATATGTGCGGCTCGGCGTGTCGGTGTACTGGTCACGGTCGATGACTGAGCCGGCAACAGCAGAGAACGGATAGCTAAGGTTGTCGTCGGTGATCTCGCTGTAGCTGTTCCAAACAGTCCCGTTTGACAGCAAATCGCTGCTGCTGTCAGGCGTAATGCGGCGAACGCGGATATCAAACGGTTTGGTGTCGGGGGCATCAATGACGTGCGCCTCAAGGTACTCGCCAGAGATTTTCCCTGTAATCGTGACCGTCTTCTCCATGACCCAGCCCGACGAGCCAGTTCTGGTCTCGATAACCATCGTTACAGAGGTGTTTTTCTGGTTACCCTTGGAGTCCTGCTCCATGAGCCCGGTGACGCCGATGTTAAAACGAACGCGGGTCACGTCCTGATCTGTCACGGTTCTAACCAGCGGGGTATCGTAAGTGACCTCAGTGTTAACAATGGTCGTCGCTTCGATTGCAGAGAAGCCGTTGATTGGCTCCTGAGTTTCCGATCCAGGTCGCCAGGCAACACTAATGCCGTTCACGTTGACATTACCGTTCGAGTCAGTGATAGGCGTCTTATTCAGCTTGAATGAAGACAGGTGCTCCTGATCCACCGGGCCCGCGATTGGCCCCTCAGATATCAGATCCAGTACCCGATAGAATTGTTTTGATTTGAGGTTATCGTCGAGTAGTTTTGGGGTTGATGCTTTACCGCCACCTGAAGACATAATGCCACCTTAGCTAATAGATTCCGTCCAGTCCTGGTTGTTGCTTGTGTCGATACCGAGTGAAATTACGTTCGAACCGACCTCCATTTCTCCCAGTAGGAGTGGCACCGCGCGCCCCTGCCCCACCCGGTTCTCAGCACTGGTAAATGAGTTATTTGTGAGCGTATTGGTCTCTGCGGCTTCTGCGGAGGTTTTGGTCTTCATGTTGCGTGACATGTAAACCGAATAAGCTATAGACGCTACGCTAACGGCAACCGCAATCCATGCGGCCGCAGCGGCGGTGATCGCCCCCTCCACTACCGGCACGAACAGGACCACTGAGCCATCTTTAAGGTGGCGGTCCATATGCCATTGCATCGCAGATGCCTCAATATCCTCGCCCGCTACCCGCACACGCAGCTTTGTATTGAGAAAGGCTTTTTTGAATTCGAAATCCTGCGCCAATAGGAGGCGTAATCCCTGCGCGGGAGTATCAACGTTCAGGGATATCTGGCGGTAAAATCGGCGTAGACTGCCTGCAAATTTAAAGATGAGCACTGTTCGTGTCTCCAGATTGAGTGCGTCTGCTTGATGTATGCCCGGCGCATTTGTTCTCGTCTGCTGAGGTGTCCGGCATGGTCATGGTGAAGCACCAGGTTGTCATGAAGGAGAATCATTGAGTGGCATGGGTCGGCGCCGGGGAATGGCTGCCTGATAATGACGTCGCCTGGTTGTGCATCCTGCATGGATACCTGATAGAAGCCATTGACCTGCATATTGGCGAGATAGAGATTTTCTCCCCGCAACCACCATCCGTTAGTCCTCCCGAAGTCCGGCAGGTCGATGCCGCAAAGATGATATGCGTCCCGGAAAAGCGTGTAGCAATCCATAATGCCGTGGTCGAACCTGCGCCCCAGCAGGAGTGGCACAGGCCTGTATTTCCTCAGTTGCCCGCCAGATGCAAGCCACCATGGCAGCCCCGTCATTACCTGCATCTGCCGGTCAGCACCAGAAAGCGCTGGCTGGCTTTGCGGGTGCGAATGAAAAACCGCTGTAACCTCTCCTTCATCCTCTGCTGCAAGCCAGTCATCGTCACTTATACGGAAGTGATGCCAGGGCTCCGGGTGAACATTCCGACAGCGGAACAACTGCCCGCCATCCAGGATTAAGCCGCACACCTCATCCTGCGACGATGCCGCATAATCGAGTAATTCCTGCATCATGAAACCTTCTGAGAGCCGGGGAAGCTGCTGATTGGCATTGGTTCCGGTCGTGGATAACGGAAGCGGCAGCCGCTACGGCGGTGAGAGCACTTATCTTTCGCCGGGTCAGTGGTTGGATTGTCGCGCTCATCTGCAACCGGCGGCCCGTCATATCCGCACCCGACGCCGCGATACAGCCACTGGCAGACGTCGGCAAGGATGGTTCGCGCCGGGATGATAGCGTTGTCGCAGTCAATCGGTGTCGCCAGCGTGTAAGTGACCTGCTCGAATGTCTCTTCGGTCATCTCTTCCACAACGTAGCGGGAAACGGCTTCCTGAGTCGGATCTGCATCAGGGTTTCCATTCGGGAAATTCACCGCATCCAGATTTTTTACCGGAACCTGCCGGCGAGTTATAACCACACCGAGCATATCGTCGAAGTCGTGGTTGATGCCCGTCAGTAAACCCGTGACGTTCGCCACCACCATTGTTGGCCGGGCATATGTGCCTTCGTTCTTTGACTCGAACCCTTCGACTGCTATCGGGTATGCCTGATACTGATTCCCCTTCCAGATCACATTTCCGTAATATCCATTGGTGCCGGAATGGAACCGGATAAGGTCTCCGCCAAAGGGTTGCAGGTCGGCTTCGAACAGGTCGATAAACGCGCCTACTCCGGCGTCGACGCTATCAATAATCATACTGGCTGGTATGTCGCGCACGGCAAACTCCCATAAAAAAAGCCACCAAGTGGTGGCTACTGTTTGAATATCAGGATGTTGCTTACTGATAACCCTGGTTAACGTGTAAGCTCAGCCCGTCAGTGGTGGGACACTGACGTAACCATCGAAGGGGGATGGCTGATTACCTCTGATAAAGGAAAAATAATGTCAGAATTGAAATTAAACGCTATTGACTTTATTTCTTTTGCGGCCGCTGGAAATACATTTAAATTAAAAGCTAATTTGATTGGCCCTAATGACCAATTTCATTCGGTAAACCTAGATATAGCGCCAGATGAGATAAAGAATAAAACCATCGGTGAGATTGAAAAACTTGCTATTCAAGCCTTGCGTTCAGCTTGAATTACGGCAATTTGATCTAATTTCGCAGTGATTTGATTATAAGCACAGGTGTGAGCGCTAATAACTTCTTCCATCTGTGCTTTCATTGAATCAACCATAGCCTCTAACTCTTCAACACGTTGTTCTAAAGTCATAACTGTCTCCCGCCTTTCGGCTTATCGTGGTACTTGTTCAAAAGTGGCCGTCAGTTCAAACAGCGGCCCGGTCTTTGTCATATTCCAGGAGCGGCAGACAAAAAGCTTCTGTACTCCCGTATCGGATGGCGTCCAGTAGAATGATTCAACCGCGCCTCTGGCTTTCAGGAACGCCTCGGCATCCTTAGCGGGGTTGCTACGGCACGCCCCGCTGACACCGCGAAAGGTGAGCGAGTATTTATCCATCAGTGGATTGATACCCTTCACCTGTCGCTGTTCGTAACCGTCACCGAGCTTAACAACGGCTACGTTTGGGGTACGTTCAACCTGGTAAGCTCGCTGCGGTGTCCATGTGAATGTTTCTGGCACGATTACCTCCGTAGTAACCCGTTAGGGCGTTGTTGGTCGCGGATGGTATTGAGGCTGACCTGCTTCATCATCTGTGACATCTTCGCCATAGTGGCATCATCTATGCCGCCGGTGGTGTTGATTTCAAAAGTGATGTGCTGAACCACACTGCCGCCGCCACTGCCACTTCCCTGCATATCCCGATTGCTAATCACCCGACCATTGTCACCCGGTATCATGTACTGGCTACCGTTGCTGGTCTGAAATATCTCTGGCTTACCCTTCTCACCAACGCGATACATAGAACCGGCATCGACTGGCCCACCGTTGTAGCGAGCACCAGCAACCGCCATTCCTTTGGCCGCCAGGAGTGAGCCAGCATAGGCCGTCTGACCAACAGCAGCAGCACTCCCCATTGTTGCTATAGAAGCACTTATTGCAGCAGGGGCCCATGCTGAAGCAGCGGCAGTCGCTTGAGCCATTGTCGATGCCAGCGATGCCGCGGCAGCAGCCTGCCCCATTAGCTGACTCTTAACCCACTCCACGCCCATCTGAACAAAGCTGCCAACAACACTGTTAAGGATGGTAGTGCCGATGTTAGCCAGTGATTGTTGAAGGCTCTGAGTGCCGTTAATCAGCCCGGTTATGGCATTGGTCGCCCCGCCCTGAAGCGAATCTACAGCCGCGCCAAGCATGCTATTAATCTCGCTTTGCTTCTGCCATTCCTCCCACATTGCGGCCATGCGTTTCTGATGATACTGATCTTCAATTCCTGCACGGACGGCTTCTGCTTCTGCAATTTTTTGTGGGTAGAGTTGCACATACTCGTCAAGCTGCGCCATTTGCTGTGCGTAGATGTTATCTACTGCGGCAACTGGTGATACCTGCCCCTGTAGCCCGGTAAAGTTTTGACCCGCCTGTGTGCGCTTCATTTCCTCTTCCGCCGCCGCTTTGGTTGCCTGCTGTACTTTCCAGATGGACTCCGCTTTCTGTTCCGCTTTGGCGATCTGCTCTGCTGATGCTTTGTTACCAAGCGCAACAACAGCATCGTATTTCGCTAATTCGAGCGAGCCATCGGCGTAACCAGTGTTCAGGCGATCGAGAGCAGCCTGTTGCCTTGAAAGTGACTGCGCAGCCTCATCAACAGCTTTAGTTCCCTCTTTTGTAGACTTTGTTACTGCTGAATCAGCCTCCTGAAGGTCATATCTTTTTGCCGCAGCCTCTTCAATCTGCCTCATCTGATTTGAATGCGCATCCACCCCCGCATCCAGGGCCGCTTGTCTGGCCTCGGCTACAGCCCTTTCTTTTTTGTCTGTTATGGACAGCAGATTGTTTTGCTTTTCAAGGCTGGACAGGAGTTTATCTCCATCCTCGCTGCGCATAACCATCAGACTGGAAGAGTTATATTTCTCCTTCGCTTTGGCGGCGAAATTGATCATATCGCCAAGCTTGCCCATCATTCCGGCGGCGACACCCGCTTCCTCACCATCCCGGCGAAGCAGGTCAATCCCTTGCCTCATCGTGCCATTGAGCGTGGCGCGTCCTATGTTAATAGCGTTCTGCGTCTGGCTAAGGCGATTCTGCGCACGTTCAAGCTCGAGAGTTGCAATCGCTAATTTATCCTGGGCACCACCTAATGCTTCAGCGGCCTGACGGCCTCGAGTAGTGTTCGTTCCCCAGTTTGCGATCTCCCTTTCTTGCCTCTGAACAGCAGCTGTAGCGTCGTTAAATTCTTTCTGTGCGTCGGCTACCGCATCGCTAAGGGTTGGCAGATTCTGGCTCAACTTGCCAATGGTTGCTGCAAGCTCGGTATGCGACATGGTCTGGAATTTGGCGCTCAGATCATTGACGCTATCAGCCAGGTTATTTGCGTCGTCTTTGGCCTCTTTGGCTCGCTGAGAGAAATATAGAATCGCACTGGCCGCGAGCATCGCTGCGCCAGCGGGACCACCGATGAGAGACAATCCTCGGCTAACCAAACCAGCCCCGGTAGACAATCCAGCCTGTGCCGCCTTATTTGCTGCCAGAGCGCGATTGTAATTATCAACAGCTCCAGCTGCTGCTATACGGGCCGCAGATAAACGCTGCTCAGCAGCGGCAGCGTTCGTTGCACTAACGGCTGTCTGCTGCATCATTTCCGCAAGGCGGATTTCATCCAGCGCACGTTCTTTTGCGACGGCGGCAGCGCGGAGATCTGCTGTAGCTTTGTTTGCCGCCGCCTGTGCGGCCTGCATTTCAGCGGCTGACTGATTTCTTGAAGCCACAGCAGCCTTAACTTTTGCAGCGGTCGCCATAGTCAGAGCGCCAACGTAACGACTTCCCATTACCGCTGCGACACCAGTCAGAATGGCGCTTAAAGCGCCGATGTTCTCACTGACGCTGATTACGGCGTCGTTGAAAATCGCTGTACCGGTTTTAACCGTAGAGTTTTCACCAAAGAACTTGGTGATATTGTTTCCGGCAACCTGCAAAGCCTGACTGATAGTTGTGGTTGTATTGGCGAACTCATTGCCGATCGTCACCCCTTGTGAAAGTAACCCGTTCACCACAACATCAGTAGTCAACTTTCCGGCCGCAGCCATCTGACGCATCTGTCCAATGCCAACCCCCATAGAGTCAGCAAGCGCCACAATCAGGCGGTTCCCCTGCTCATTCACAGAGTTGAATTCTTCCCCGCGCAGCGCACCAGAAGCCAGCCCCTGAGACAACTGGATAATAGCGTTTTCGGCCTCTTGCGCGGTCGCACCGGAGACAACAAACCCTTGGTTGATGATGGTAGTCAGCTTAGCCAGATCATCAGCGCTGGTTCCATATTCCCTGGTTGCTCGCTCCAGCCTTGCATACAAAGAAGCTGTAGCGTCGAGGCTGCCGCGAGTTTGCTGCGTGATATTAAATACTCGCTCAGTAACGTCAACCAGTTGCTCGCTAGGCCGAAGGGCGTTTGCCAGTTTGTTGTTCAGAGTCGTCCATGCGTCAGCGTATTGAGCCACCTGCTGCACAGACAAAATTGCCATAAGAGAAGTGGCAACCCGGCTTAGGCTGCCGAAGGAGGAGCTCAGCGATGATGCAGCTTTGTCTGCGCGGTTGAACCCACCTTCCATGCCGTCGGTTACGTTCCGCACCTGCTTGTCAGCGCGTAGCAACTGAGCCGTATCAGCCTTAATTACATATTCAATATCGCCTACGTTCTCGGCCATTTCATTTTCTCCGGGCAATAAAAAACCCCGGAAGGCCGGGGTCGTTATTATTTTTGTGAGCAGATTTTTATCTGTTCGGGTGTAAAGTTCGGATCTATCCCATCTGAAAGCACTACCCATTTCATATCGAAGGTTGAGTATTGCATATCTTTCAAGTCGCCTCGTTTATAGAGAGCAAGCAAATTGTTTAGTACTGATATTTCTTCACTGGAAGCGTTACTTTCATCAGCAAAAATGAATGATTTTGCATCCTCTATTGGCTTTGGAATACTAACCTTCATCATTACCTCAGTGGCATCACCGACTGACTTCTCACTCACTGGTTCAAATTTCACTTTTCCGTATACGTATTCACTCAGTTCGTAATACTTATTGGTTGATGGTAAGGTGTTTTCATCAAAGTAATGAAAATTCTTGACGAAATTTTCTGAACACTGTGAAATCTTGCTTTTTGAAAGCATACTTATGTCTTTGCTTTTTATGAACTTCTCTACTTTGTCTGTTGCAGTATCTTGCCCGCAGCCTGATAGCGCCATCGCCAAAATAGCAATCGAAACCAACCTCTTCATATCCCTATCCCCTTTGGTAAATGTGCCAAAAGAGTAGCAGGGATCGCGCGACGACAGAACAGTTACAGATCACTTGGTGACTAAAGCAATGAATAATGGAACGAGTATTGCAGATACCAAAAGGCCAACCAGCCATTTTTGGTTGTCGTCGATCTTATCAATGAACCGCTTTTCCATTGATGATAGGTTTTGGTTGATGCTTTTCAGCTCAGATTCAATGCCTCGGATGTTTCGCTCTCGCAGTTCGTCTGTGGCTTCAAGTCTTGCAAGTCTCTCGCGTGTGTACATATCGCCTCCGTCACCGCCGCTACCGCCACCACCATGTTTTGGGAAGTCTACAAAGTGAATATTGTCATCCATCTTGCTATTCATTAGTCCCTTTCCCTGAATCTGAAAGCTTCTGCTCCACCCACTTCAATACCGGCCACGTTGCAAAATGCATCGAATACGCACAGTTTTTGCATATCAATCGATACTCATATTTCACCAATGAGTATGGTGGCCCTTCTGTGTCGAGTTTGACTGGGATGGCATAAGTGCTGCTTTCGCACCCTTCAGGCCCTACAGTCATCGAACTGGCGTTAGGGATAGAAATATCATCACTACCACAAATTGGGCATATGACTGTTTTGACGCCGCGTTCGAAAAGATATTCAGAGAATAGCTCTGGAGTGACTTTCTCCAGTCGTCGCTGAAGTGTCAGTTGAAGCTGCATTTGGCGCTGTTTTTCATCTTCCACGTTGATTCACCACGAAATGTATTTCCATGAATCTATCACGCGTGGCATTTCTCCATAAACTGATCTTATATCCATAGCGACGACAAAACCCGCAGTTAAGCGGGTTCGGATGTGCTCTTCAATCAGGCAGATTTGGTTGGAAGGTCGTTACGAACCTCTGGCTTCTTATCGCAGGTGGTACTGGAGAAATTGTTCTTTGATACCCACTGCCAGTTGAACGGATAGCCGGCGCGATACTGGGTCTGGTTGGCTACTTTGCGAACTCCGTAAATCTGCACGGTGGTATCTTGCCCGCCGAGCATTGCCACAGCCTCACAGATCGGTTCCTGTTTCTCCATGATTCCTGCGCAACCAGCGAGGAGTGCAACGCAGATCGCAATAATTGGTAGTTTTTTCATTCCTTTATCCCTCTACGCCATTTTAGGCATTATCCTATAGCCATAGACTAAATGAGTAAACGACAACCACCCCCTCAATCTTTGTGGTTTTCAAATGCTCTATCACCGATTTTCCGCGCCATTGCGGATCTCTGATGGCCGTCAGTTTTCTGGCGGCTTCTTTTTCTCAGTAAATACCCGGCAAATACATTTGCACCTCATCAGCAACGCGATCACGCGCTGCATGGAGTAGCTTTTTGCGTCCGCCAACTCCCCACCGGGCCATCTGGCTGGCGCACTGACTGATCGCTTTGGTTTCGGTGTTAATAACGTGGTCGATTTTGTTGAGACGGGACATGGCATCGAACCCGCGACGCATCAGCATTTGAAATGTCTCATAGACTTTGATTTCAAAAAGTGAATTGAGCCAGGCTGCATAGCGTATAGCGATAAGCTCAAGCCCCCAGGAACCCTGAAGTGGGCCACCCTTAATGGTCATAACCGATGCGATTTTCTTCGCATCGCTCAGGGCTTGCACGAACCGCCTTACTTGCTTGGTTTTGAGAAACTCACCTGGTCGCTGTGATTCAGTGGCTTTACCTTCAGCCACAGCCGCTGTATGGAGATCAAGGAGATTAATGCGGTCCGTTCCGTTGCGCGTCGATAGCCAGCATTTGCTCGGCCCAGTCCATAACCTCGTCGTATTTCTCCTGAGTCGGCACTTTTGCTTTTTCCTTCTGCGGGAACTTGGCATTCATGGCGGCGCGGAAGCTGGTCATTGTCATGTTCCAGGCATCAGACTCGCTCATTCCGAGGTGAGCAACAGCGGTGTAGACGAATGATCGTACATCGAATTTGTCACTGTATTCTCCTTTTTTTCCTTCGAAATCCTCCGGCGGCTGATCGCCCATTACGCCATGCAGAATCAGGTGGCGGGCAAGCTGGATAACATCCTCGATCGGGATAGCCCCAGGCTTGAACAGCAGTCGCCCTGCCGCGTTCACCGAGTACGAACCAATCACCTCTGCAATATCACCCTCAGAGCAATTCCGTACTACGTTTGCCGCAGATGCTGCCATTTCAGCAAAGCATCGGGCATTGGCCGCCTTCATGATTTGAGTATCGGAGATTCGGTGTTTCGGGTAATGCCCGGCATGAACCTTCACGAAAGCATCAACAATCTGTTCCGGCGACCCAATACGAGACATGGCGAGGAATGAAGGGTTGAGGAATACCTCTTTGCCACTGGCGCGGACAACGGCCTGGCCGATATCGGTTATTGCTTTCATGAAACCTCTCAAAAAAAAGGGGCCGAAGCCCCTGATATCACGCTGCGTTGACAACAACCGTAGCAGACCCGGACGTCACGCTGCCCGCTGTGGAGGAAGACACCTGACAACTGTATGATCCGGCATCACCGGCAGCCACGTTTGCTTTGGTGAATGTTGCTGATGTTGCGCCAGAGATGTCACTACCACCCTTCTTCCACTGGTAAGTCAGTGCTGAATTGTCAGACACAGTCGCAGCTACCGACAGGTTCAGCGCATCACCAACGGTCAGCGTACGATTCTGCGGTTGAGCTGTGATAGTAATGACCGCACCAACATCACGAACATCAACCTGCCCTGCGCTGGACGCTTCGATAGACCAGGTGGCGACATCGTCGTGCGGTGCTTCATCGCCCCATGACGTCACCATGAACGGACCTTCGGTGATATCGTTAGGGGAGATGATTTTGAACCACACATACGGCTGGTTGCTGGTCTCTGCTGGCGGGTTGTAGACGTGACGCTTAAGCGCGTTCTGCGCATAAACATCCTCTTTGCGGGTCACACCGTCACCAGAGAACGAAATGTTCTTGTAGGTAACGAGGCTCTCCTGAGTAAATGCAGCGCTCATGTCGCCGGTCGCATCTGCGGTTTCCCACTCTGCATTTACTGTTTTGCCGCGCATCATGCCGAGTCGGCGGTAAGCGCTGGCGGTAGGTTGTACTTCAGGGCATCCAATCGCGTAATAAACGACGACGTCGCGCCCGGTAAAAGCGCCCGATTCACACGCCATAGTGATTTATCTCCGTGTTATCTGGAAATGATGGTTTGAAAGGAAATATCGAAGAGGTAACGCCCTTCTTCGGTCTGGATGGCGGTGATGCCGCCTATTGGCTGCATCGAAATGATGCATTCGGTTTTGTAGTCGTCGATCATCGCCTGGCGGATGGCGTCGGCGCGATCTTCAATCTCGTTAATATTGCTGTCGTTCTGGCCTGACAGGAGGAGGATGCGGAAATAATCGCGGGTTATCGCTTCTTCTGGCTTGCCGCCACCGTTCTGCTGGATGACAAGGTATCTTTCCCCCTCGGTATTCTCCAACTCATTCCAGAATCGCTTCTGGACGCGATAACCAACATCAAAGCCATGCGACTGCAACCACGCTCTCAGCGCGTCATACACTTCGCTACGCGTCATACTTTGTACCCTTGCTTGATGATGGCCTTAATCTCGTTGAGACCGTCACGCTCAAAGCCTTTGCGGAGGAAGTCCGGTTCGCCATCTGGATCCCAGTAATTGCCGCTGCCGTCTGGCCTTGGCTTGCCTTTCAGCTTGCCCTTTGCGGCATTAACTGCGGCGGCATAGTTGGCCGCATACCCCACCCGCCCAATCATTCCTGATGGCATTGGTTCGAGTTTTTTGTATTGGCTGTTGATGAGAACTGATGTTTTCGCAACCGGAGTAATCAGCGCCGCATGGTTGGCCCCGGCATTCATGACTTCATAGAGAACCTTCTCCGTTCGGATGCCAGCGATATCACTCAGCACCCTGCTGGTATTCATCTGGACGCGCTTGATACCTTTAACGGGCATGATTACCTCACGTCAGGATTTTGTAGTCGGGCTCTTCACCGAAAAATGACATATCCCAGTCGGTTACAGCTTTGATGACATTAGCGCCAGCTTTTAGCGGATCTGATAGTGCCGTAGTGTCACCTCTGGCGATGTACCAGTCTCGCTGTGGCATGGTTGCGGTAACGCCATTACGCTTCAGCTCAGTAAAGAAAATCAGGTTCGTGGTGAACTCTTTACCACTGCCATCAACGGCAACCTCATTGTTAGCCGTCCAGGTGCAGTCAATCAGGTAGGGGGTTCCGGTTGTCCAGGTGCTGTTCCAGTCGTCGTAGACTCGCGGGTAAACAGTGGCAACATTGGTATAGCTCCATGCAGCTGTTTCAGACACCGTTATCCTCCCACCGGATCACCTCCGGATTCTCCGCCGCAACCTTCCGGCACAGCAGATACCAGTCACCGTTGCTTTTGACGTATCCGGTAACGCGTTTACCACTGTCGGTCATCACCCAGACTTTGACAAAAGGCTCAGGAAGCCTCTGCTTGACCGATATCAACGCCATCATCGACTCCCGTTGCGCATGCAGCCGCCCCTGGCAATCCAGATGCCAGCGAAAGCGGTGTTAGTCGGATCAGGCGGGATCAGGCTTGTAGCGCATCCATACTTATCTAGTCCCCTCAGAAGCCCCAGAGAGGCTTTCCATCGGTCAGCAAAAGACAGGTACCGAAATGAGCGTGATGCGCCGTTGGGCCCTGTCTGAGAACTGATGTACTTGTCACCCTGCCCCAGCGCCATTAGCCCCAGCAGGTAGGACTGTATTAGCAGAGCGGTTGCGGGAGGGTAATGCGCATCCAGACACTCCTGAATGCTGCCAGCCTGCTCTAAAAGAGCCTGCAGGATGAAATCAGGCAGCGTGATACCGACTGACTCCAGATATTCCTTGGCCTGTACTGTGGTAATCATGCGAGCCTCTGATAAGCCCTCCGAAGAGGGCATAAAAAAACCGCCTTAGAGGCGGCCGTTATTCAGCAGGGAAAAGCTGTTCGAACTCACCTTCCGGCAACAACTCGGTGAGCTTCTCCAGGCCCAGGTTGCCTTTATGCTCAATGCCCAGCGCATCGAGTCGGGCAATGACTGCCTCTTTGCGCGCTTTGTTGTCAGTGCCAGCACCCGGAGTTGCAGGTAGCAGTTCCGCAGCAGCTTTATCGGACAGCTTGCGCACATGCGATTTAAGTGACGGGTGTACTTTGCCCAGCTCAACAACGTCACCAAGCGCAACGCCGTGCCACGGCTTAACCACTTCGTATTTTTCAGCCATGATTGCTCCTTAAGCCAGGTTAGCGCCGTAGACCACACCGGACAGGCCTTCGCCGTCCTTCTTGATCTGCAAACCTTCTGCGGACATGATCTGGAAGTTGTAGTTGCTCTGCGGCATCAGGCGCGGGAGCGGTACAACGCCCACAGCCATACCTACCAGAGGAGAAATCACATCCTGTCGGCGCTCGTACGCCAGGAACTCGTTACCTTCCAGTGCATAGGTCATCTGGATAGACTTAGCAGGAATAAACTTGCTGATCGCATCCAGAACGGTTCCGCTAAGCAGCGCATTTGTGCCGGTGTTGATATCCACCAGATACGGCTTAGCCATGTTGGCCCAGACTTCAGGGCTCACCCACAGCTTGTCGTAAGCTGTAACCTTGTTACGGCGGGCAGTGAGGCCAAATGGACCTGTAGGGCCAAAGAATGCCAGTAGCTCAGCCGGTGTAGCGGTGGTGAGATTGATATTGGCGCCGCCAGCGCCACTACCCAGGTTAATTTTCTGAGTGTTGCGATGGTTCTTCATGCCCTGAGCCGGCATACCTTCCACAACAATGCTTGGAGCGCCATTCAGGTAAAAGTCTACGCGCTTCTTGTGGAATTTACGCATCTTGGCCGACTGAGACTCCAGAGCCAGATCGATGCCGACAGTGCTCAGTCCGGCAGCATGGCGCCAGTTAACGCCGTAACCAGCAGTGAATACCGGGATCGGGTCGCCATCAGAACCAAACTCAGTATTATCGAAAGAGTAAGACGCCTGACCATCGATGCTGATAGACACATCATCCGCGATATCGCCAGAGACGTTATACAGCTTTGCAGTTTTCCCAATCGGCAGCACGGTCTGCACACCCATCAGGTCATTGACGATTTCCATGCCAATTTCCTGATCGCGCATCTGGATAATCTGGCGGTCAATTTCGGCCCAGAATTCACGCGTAAAGCCTCCGATGGCATTCGCCGCCAGCATTTCATGCGTCATGCGCGTGCGGTACGCGTTGACCATCATGTCATGCTGGGCGTTATAGATATCACGATTGGCCCACAGCTCACTCCAGTGCCCTTGCAGTCGGCGGTTAGTAGCCAGTGTTTCAGCGGTAAAATACATTATTATTCTCCTGATTAAGCGCCAGCACCTGCAGCGGCTACGGTACCGACGCGCATACGCACGCGGATGAAATCGGTAGTGCTGGCTGCGATGGTCGCATCGTCCTGGCTATAGCCAATCACCGAATCGGTGTCTGCAGTAGCTTTGGTAAATTGCCCATTACTACCCAGCTTGATTGGATCGTCTTTGGCGTAAGTCCCCGCCACGCACAGCAGCGCCAGCTCGCGGCCCTCTTCTACGTAGTTACCCACTGCGGAGTCGCCGGCTGGCACTGCTTCAGTGATTTTGAGACCCTGATGATAGGCAACATCGATGATGTAGATACGACCAGCCAGCGCAGTTGCCTGCGCAAACTCATTGTCGTCATTGATGACTGCAGCGGTACCGGGCAGCAAGGATGCGGCAGTAACGCGGGTTTCGGTCTTGTACAGAGACTGACCGTCGATATTAACGCGACGATAACGTGCCATTATTCTGGCTCCTTATTTGAAGTATTCGGCAGGGTTAGGTGCACCGGTTTCTTTCTGCTGCTGCGCATTGTTGGTGCCCAGCGGAGCAGCTTCGCCCAGTGACTTGAACATCGCGTCCAGCGCATCGCCAGAAAGCGCGTTGGCCACGATGTCGCCATGGACCTTAGCTACCGCCTCACGCTTTGCTTTCTCTTCAGCGCGGGAGTTTGCAGTTAGCGTTTCAGTGAGCTTGTCCTGATTGGCCTGTAGGCCGGTGATCGCATCCTTAATCGGGTTCAGGGCTTCGGCGAAGTTTGCGGCCAGGCCTTTACCGATTTCGCTGATCAGCTCTTGTTTCTCTTCAGTGGTTAAAGGCATGTCGCCCTCCGTTTTGTGGTTTGGTGCAGGCTGTTCCTGCGGTGTGAAAAAAGATTTGAGTTTGTTGACGACAGCAACCCATGAACTCTGGCGCTGAACCTCTGTCCCGGTATCATCAAAGACAATCTTTCCGCCTTCAGACTTGTATCCGTAAACCTTCGGCTCGCCATTGTTGAGGATGATTACCGCTTGCGAGTCAGTGAAGTCAGCCACCCAGGCGTATTCTTTCTCGCCAGGAGCGAATTTATCTTTCGCTGCCTTCTCCAGCCTCCGCTCACGCTCGCGATAGGTTTCCCCCACCAGAGCGCCGGAATTAGCTTTCAGTGGAGTGGCAAGATCAGCATTTACCATCATCCCTACCCCCTGTTCTGGCGTAGCTGCGCCAACCTCATCCAGAAGGATGGCGTCATGGTCCATCGCGTGAATTTTCGCAACCCATGAAGCCCCCTGAGCTTTCTGCTCATCGTTCGCTTCAAGCTCCTCCAGGAATACGGCAACGCTGGTATGGATTGGCGGAACATCCTCGCCTTTCTCCAGCGCTTCAAGACGCTCAAGGAGGCGCTTTCCGTCATCCGTGCGCTTTGCCACTTCTGTATCGATCCACTTCTCGACGTAGACGCGGTTGCCGGACTTCTTGACGTTTTTGTTCCATGCCCCTACATAACCCACATTCAGCCCCTCAGGACTAAAAGCAGAAACAAACTGACCGTTGACCTGTGGATGTCCAATCGGTGCCAGTGTCCCCTCCAGGCCACTGTAGTGCTGGTCAATCTCACTGGCCGGATACAGACCGCCGTTCATGACCACGTTCGCCGGAAGGGTGTAAGAAGGAACAACCCAGTGCTCGCGTCCGTTGTGCTGTTCGCGCCGGATGGCCTTACTGTTCACCTTCGAGGTGACATTAACTTGCATTGGCATGAGTTAACCCTTAGCCCATTGGTAGCCACGGGCTTTCATTGTGTTAAATGTTTTCTGAGCTTTATCGATGATGGTGTCACTTAACGGCTTGCCGCTTTCATCGACCATAACCGCGATCGTGGAGCATTTGCAGTTCACGCCGTTTGCATCCTTAGCCCACCACTCCCGCTGCTCTTCTGCGGTATACAGATGGGCGTGACGCGCGGCATGGGTGCTTCGGGTCGTCGGGCTGAGCGCTGATATGTGCATCTGCTTTGTACGGATGCCATATCGTTCTCTGGCTTCGTCGTCTTCGTCCAGGCGCGCACGGCGCAGCGCGGTGGTAATCTCCGTCCTGGCAATACGATTAGCCCGGCGAGACTCAATCCCCGTCTGCTCAGTAAGGCGCTTAGCTATCTCCAGTGGATTTTGTCCGCGCCCAAGTCCATCGGTCAGTATCCGCGCCATATCCGCTTTCACACTGGCGCTGAGGTTCTTCATTTCCTCGAAGGTACGAGCGCGAACAAGAATCAGCCTACGTCGGTACGGTTCGCTGAGAAGGATTGTCGATACGCTTTCCTGTCCGGCAGCGTACACGGCTGATTGCTGCGCCAGATTGGCAAACTCCTGCGCCGTGCCGCGCTGATACGCCGGGTTGACGTAATCAGCCCAGAACCAGAATCCTGTCTCGTTATCTGCACCTAAAATCTCATCAACCAGCAATGAGGCATTGCTGAGGAGCATTGATAGCTGGGTGGAATCGAGGTCGAAGGTGTAACGCTGGTTTACTGATGGCGATGCAGGAATGCGGTCGAGAATGCCCTTGTACGCCTTGCCAATTCGCTTCATTCGCCTGGCGAACTCGCTCATTGCCCCGCGCTCAAGTCGGTCGGCACCCGTCGGGTCTTTAAGGTTTCCCGGAAGTATCGGTGACTTCGCTTTCCTCTTCGTCATCATCTACCTCTGGAAGTGGTTCGGGCGAACCCTCATACCCGGCGGCCACGCGAATTTCTTCACCAGTAAACACCTGCTCACCCGTGCCGATGGAAGCGCTGTTGATTTGCGACATCTTCTGAGCGGCATCCAGTTTTTCACTGTCGCTTTGCGCATTGAGGTCGTCCCAGATAACGGTCTTCTGACTGACCGGATCGAGGATGCTTAATTCGATCAGCTTGTCGCAGAAGTCCTCAATCTCGAATGACAGGTCGCCACGGCGAGACTGGCAGCGAGTATTGAAGTATTTCTGGTCTTCGGTGCTGCTGCGCTCGGCCTGCTGATTACCAACCAGAATGCGCGTCGGAATATCAACCCCTGCGGCGGCGGTCTGCAGGTTTACATCGTACGTTGGTGACGGGTCAGAAACCGGAGAAACCAAGGAGGTTACGCTGGCACCCTGGAGAGAAAGCAACACATCATTGCCGCGATTCATCTCGCGTGCAGCGTCGTTGAATCTGTCCTGCAACTCGTCAACACTGACGCTGTACATTGATGCCAGATTGGCAAAGTCGATTTCTTTATCGAAACTAAGTGCTAACTGTCGCGCTGCGTTCTTCAAGAATGACTCACCAGACCCGCCCTCTACCTTCTCCAGGCTCACAAAGGCGTTATAAGCTGGCTCAAGGAAGCCAATAGCATCGTCTGAGTAATCACCAAGGATGAAAACGCGATCGGGGTGGATGTTGACGCGGCGACTTGAACCATTCGGCAACCGTTCAGCGTACTGCCACATCTTCGGCTGTCCGTAGGTTTTCGAGTTCAGGCCAGTGTCCCAATCACCAACTGTCAGAGAGCCTGCCCATGCGACAGTAACCTTCTGGAGCATCTTGCCTTTCGTTACAGGCTGATCCCAGGCGAGGGAGTCATTGACGTGCAGAAGGATGCCTGCATAACGACCGACAAGACGGCGACGGTCCGCCTCAGAGAATGAGCGCCAAAACCGGTTGGTGAATACCTGTTTGGACTTTTTCTCCCAGGCGGTTTCGTTTTCACTCTCGTCGGCATCGTCACCCTCAATGATTTCCGGGTTAGTCTGCCAGCACTTGCCCACCAGCTTCTCAACGGCACCGTGAGCAATACCACCGCGCCGGTACAGGGCGTAGAGGTTTTCGTATGTGACCTGCTCAGGGAATCCATATTCGCACCACGCAGAATTACGCTTGGCGTCCAGCCCCATCGAAGGGTTAAGCATCCCCATGCGGGCGCGAGCAAGCCTGGCGTCGTTAATCGCGTGATTAACCGCCAACTGTAATTTATCGTTCATGTCGTGTCCGTTGATTATCGAAGGCGTTTCGGAATCATCATGCCGACACCCTGCTGTTTACGTTTGATATGTCCATCAAGGGAATAGCGGATGGCGTCCCACGTATGCTCATCACCATCAGCCAGTTTCGGCAACACCTCACCGGTGATGCGGTCAGTTTTGTACGACCACATGCGAGCCTCTCGCGCCACGTTCTTGCAGCGTGGATGGATAATGATTTCGTCGAAACCGCGAAGGTGCGCGATTCCGTCCTCAACGCTTCCCTGCCATTTCTCAGCGGCTGAGATGTTGAAGCCCTGTCGCTTGAGATGGCTGATCGTCTCGGGTCGAGCGGAGTCGGCCTTGATGGGCCAGTCACGCGATCCGGGGATTGTGTCGTATAGCTCTGGCATGTGGTCGAGCTCTGTCTGCTGCCCGTATGCCTCGTATTCGATGTACAGCCGGTTGTGCAGGATGAACGAACGCACCAGTGTGTTAGGGTCTTTGGCGAAACCGAAGTCGGCACCGAAGAACAGGCGCTCAGCTTCTTTCCAGAGGTTTTCCGAGAACTCAGCGATCCGGTATTTACCGGCCAGAACCTGCTTATCAGAGTTTTCGAGGTAAGCGCCTTCCCACACCCATGCGTATGTCGCCGGGTCGAGGCGGCGCTGATCGTTCTGTCGCTCACCTTCAAGCACGTCAGGGAACCACGGGTTATCCGTATAGTTCATTTCAACGGTGATGCAGTCGTCGCCAGCCTCTTTGCGGAAACGCTTGTCCGTGGCGCTACCGTCGCGCTCCGGGTTCCACGTCACCCAAATCTCTGAGCCTTCCTCACGAACGGTCGGGCTCAACTTCTGCCAGGCTATTTCGCTTACTGATTCAGCCTCATCAACCCAACAGAGCAAGATTCTCGCTTTCGACTTGATACTGTCGAGGTTATGCCGCAGACCGCAGAATACGTAGTTAACGCTCTTGTCGATGGTGCGGATGTACTTCTCGCCGATATCAAAGTTGGCGGCCAGCCAGGGAACAGACAGGATCGCCTGTTTCACCTCCTGCATGCTCGACTCTTCCAGCGAGTTCATGAACTCACGCGCGCAGAGCACTACGCCGCTTTCACCGTTCATCATCGACTGGTAAGCCTTTACCGCAGTCATCAGTGCGAAGGTGCGCGTCTTGGCGCTACCACGTCCACCGTGCGAGCATCGATAACGCTTATTCACCGCAGTGAACAGCGGCGCAAGCTTGGCGGGGATCGGCAGTTGAACGGCTTCACTCATGCTTTCGGCTCAACAGGTAGTAACTGGATGATTGTCGGCTGCGGAGTCATGCTGCCATCAGGGCTTGTATGCTCGACTTTCTGGCGATTAGTGTAGGCATCGCCCATTTCTTTGGCGGCCTGCTCGATAAGTTGCGAGGTCATGCCGTAGTTCTTCATCTTTTCAGCGTTGGTCGCCATTCGGTCGAGAACGCGCAACCGGTACGCTTTATTTGCGATCGGGATGTCGGCGATCTCATTCTGGAATCGTTTACGGGTGGCGTTGAACAGGTCAATCCACTTCTGGCTCAACTTGGCCGCCATTGCGTTCCCGGGCGTATATTGCGACACCTGCTGCCGCGAGACATCGATGCCGTATTCAGCCTTTACAAGCTCAATGACTTTTACTGGCGGCTCGTAGCAGGCGAGCGATTGAACGATGAAGGCTTTAACCTCTGTCGATAATGCTGCCACAGGCTACCTCCATGACAATCTGAATAAAGCGTTACGCCAGCTTCAACATGCACGTCCCGCATGACCTGGCTATATCGATATGAGCCACTTCTGCTGGCGCATTGGCCGCATCAACGAGCTCCTGTACTTCTTTGCTGGCACCGTATCGACGCACGACACCAGTGAATTCTTCGACGTCGTGGCCGCGCAGTGTAAGCACTGGCTGCCCGGTCTCTTTGTTGAACCTTGGCGCACCGAAATCATCGGTGGCCTGGGCAATGTGGTAAAGCTCATGCTCTACCAGTGCGCAGAACTCAAGGTCGCTGCATTGCGAGCAGTAGTCAGCTGCCAGCGTGATGATGAACTTCGGGATTCGCCCGAACCATTCATACATCTGCTGTTCCATTCTGGCTTTCTGCCAACCACCGACCCGGAGCATCACCTGCTCGGCCTGGCCGAGGACGTAGCGCCCTTTCTTCGCGAAAGAGTCAGACGCCCACATGAAGCAGAGGTCAGCTTCAAGCAGATGTTCGTGGTCAGGGTTATGGATGCTGCCGGAATCGCTGAGGATTTGGCGGCTTACCCACTCATGCACTTCATTGGCGGTAATGAGCCGGGTGTATGGCTGCCAGTTGTCGGAGGCGATGAAGTTAACTGGCGGATAAGGCCTGCGCTCGTCATCGTTAGCCATGGGTTACTCCGTTTTTTGTTCGGTCTGCTCATCCGGTACCGGCGTGAACTCCACGCGCTTCACATCAGCAGGAGCGAAATACAGCCACTGCCCCGTTTCGGTCGCCAGCGGCACAAAGCCGTTCACCAGCTCAGGCTGACGTCGTGACATCTTGCCCGTGAAGGTTTCGCCTGTTTGGGTGGTTAGCGTGATTTGGTAGATGTCGGACATGGTTACCTCTTTGCCTTGTCGCAGCTGTTGCCCTGCTTCTCAGAAGTGCTTAGCCACTTACGGCTTACCCGTCAGCAAGATGTGATCACCATCCTTGCGGGGTTACACAGATCATTATCGAAGCCCCTCAGTGAAGAGCTTCTGTAATGCCGCTATTTGCCGACGCAATTCTGCGTTGGCTACCCTGCTTTCGCTTCCATCAGCGTGACCATGTCAGGGTCCATCTGGCTGACGATCCGCTCACGAGCGCAATTGAGAAGCTTCTTGCGACCACCGACGCCCCACTTATTCATTGCCCGGGCACATGCGCTGACCTCTTTGGTCTCATTGGCGATCAGCAGGTCAAGTCGGTTGAGTCGGTTCATATTACTAAGCCCATTAAGCACAGCCTCGCGGAATGTTTCATAAACGCGGATTTCAAATTCAGGCCTAATCCATGCCGCATAGCGAATAGCTAACAACTCGGCAGCCCAGACGCCTTGGTTAACACCACCATTCACAATGTTAAGTGATTGATTTTCTTCCAGACGACATTTTTGTCCTCTGGAATCCAGTGCAGAAACAAAGCGCTTTACCGCCGCACTTCGTATGAATTTATTCGGCCTCTGTGATTCTGTCGCCTCACCATTGGCAACGGCTGCCGCATGCAGATCGTTCAGGTTATATCTCCCTGCGGAGTCAACCCGGACAGAAATGCCGTAGACATTCACGGTTTGTTTTGTCATGTCGGTAATTACCTTTTAGTGATGAACCTTGTCTCACAGGAAATCCGGCCCTCAGAGGCTCCGACAGCCAGCCGGCATCCTCAAGGGTCATCCTGAAAGGTTCTGAGTGGTGAAGTGCGCGTGAGATGCGCGGTGAAATTCGGATACAAAAAAGCCCCGCGGATGCGAGGCTGTTATTTGAGGCACTGCTCTTTGATGTAGTCCTGCATGCTGTGAATCATTTTGTTAACGGTTTCGATTCCGTCCCGGTGATCGAAATAATTCCGTCGAGCGTCTGGAGTAAGTTCGGGGGCTCCTGCATCATCCACGCCGGTGGCGGAGGTGGCTTTGGACATTCCAGGGCAGGTTGCGGCGATGCGCAGCCGTTTAACGCCAGAATCGACATCCCGACGCAAATCGTTAATGGTTTTTTTCGCATCGGACAATTCCTTCGTGTATTTGGCATCCAGTGCAGCGACATCACGCTGACGCACCTGCATGTCTTTGATGGTGGCGTTCGCTAGGATGAGTTTCTCAGTGGCTTTATCGCGCTGGTATTTGTAGGTTATGGCGTTGTCGCGGTAGTGATTCACCTTCCACGACAGCACGGCAATTACAACCAGGATGACAACAGGCAGCCAAAGCTTTTTCACCAATGAGATGATGACCGTGTTCATGATGCAGGCTCGTTAACTTTCCCGCCGGCATTCTTGAACTTAGCAATCAGCGCATCGGCTTTATGTTCGAACTGGCCGTAACCAGCGCCGGGAAGTGATGCCCAGATATTGCTGCAGCGATCGATAGCCTGGCGAATGTCGCCGCGGTCTATCAGAGGTAGCGCCCCGCGCTCTTTAATCTGCTGGAGAGCAACAGCGTCCTGGTTAGATGGAGAAAAATCATTCAGTCCAAGTTGCTTGCGATACGCATCCCAGTAACGCGCCAGTAGTTGATAGCGCCCCGCAGCAGTTGATTTAAGTCTCGGATTCAGCGTAATCAATTTGCGCGGATGATCGCCGTAATCAGTAAACAGCGACCCACCAACAATTACATCGTAACCGTGGTTTTTGGTCGGTTGCCGTCCGTTGTCCGTACCTTCTGACCATGCCAACATGTCCAGAAACGCTTTACGCTGAGGATTAATTGTTTGCATTCTTCATCCCCGTCAGGCGTTCCCAGAAATAGGTCAGAGCCACGGAGCCCATCGCTCCGCTAATGCCAGACGTAACCAGAATCATGTAAAGACTCAGCCCGCTCTCAACGCTAATCAGGCCACCAATGAGTCCGGTAAAGCCGGACACTGCAATTTGCGCCAGCGCGTTGATCCAGCTCCAGGTAGCTTTGTTCTGCTTAACGTCAATAAGGTATCGGACCAGGCCGCCCCAGCATGACAGAGCAAGGACAATCAGCCATGACACTCCGGCAATGCTTTCTTTATCTTGCATACGTTTAGCCATATCACCTCCGAAAAAACGGGGTGCTGTTTGTGTAGTGGGGAAAGGCCGTCAGACACGATAGCTACGTGGCATCTGGAATTGATTGTCTGCGGCCTGGAATAAAAAACCTGGCGACAAGCCAGGAAGATGAGGGTAAGGCAATGTCGGCTCTATGGCCGTAAATACCCTGGCTGGGTTTGGCTCGCCTGGCTGGATTCGAACCAGCGACCAACCGCTTAGAAGGCGGTTGCTCTTTCCTCTGAGCTACAGGCAAATTTGGTGGGCCGTGAAGGATTCGAACCTGTCTACCCTTCCCTTATGAGGGGACCGCTCATACCAAATGAGCTTCCGGCCCAGAAACAAAAAAGCCCCGCATTTAGCGAGGCTCTTAATTCTTTGTCGACCTACGAAGCTATGGCGACGATATCAGATTTACATGAAATATATGCGTTTTAGTTCGGTTTTGCAAGACTTACGTCTAAATTTGTCGCCTTTTGTTGTGAACGTGATCGCGTTACTGAGATAAGCGCACCGCTATCGAGTCGCTTAAAGCTGTTACGCATCGCCAGCCAGTGAGGCAGATACGTTTCTGTCCAGGTGGATTTCGCCACGCCAGCCAACTCCGCCAGCGCCTGATATTCGTACGTCTCACGCCCTGCCAGCTCCAATTTCACGTCCTGCGCCGCCAGCCAAATTAGCTTCTTCAGGCGATCCAGCGTCTTGCCGGCCACTTTCTTCGTGCCGAGCTGTTCCCGGAACTCTGCCCACGCCCACTGGGTGATCGCAACCTGGTACTCGAAGCGGATATTCTCGCTGTAGTTCCATAGTAGCCACGCTTTCTGATGTTCTTCCAGAGACATGACAGCGCGGCGCCAAGATGCTGTCACGAACTCGACCGGACCCACCAGCGCGATAGATGAGCCCTTAGCGCGGGACTGGCTGGCGGCCCTCCCCCCGCCGTCGAGCGCCAGTAGC
>OBXO01000585.1_pt1 | contig 26168 bp, 24 predicted proteins | sample 1501431 | NCBI WGS metagenome assembly OBXO01 (sample SAMEA2580163, study PRJEB22360) | human gut metagenome | biome: human gut; feature: human-associated habitat; material: faeces | place: Denmark | collected 2008/2010 | reverse complement strand
GGGACGGAAGACTCAGCCATCCCCCTCACCACACCGGACATGGTCCGTTCCGGACGCGTCCTCTCAACCTCAGTTAAATCTCTATCTCACCGTCTCATGCTGATCCAGCGGTTTTACATGGATATTGCTTCTGTATTCCGTCTCGGCCCAGTTGATAGTTTCTGCAATATAGGCCTCAGGATTCAGGGTCACCCCGTCAAGCATAAAATCTTTGAACTTCTGGTAACCGGCTCTGTCGATAAGATGTCCGCCGTGAAGGTAGACCGGTTTTCCGCCCAGAACCCATTCGGAGAATTTGGGCCAGTTGCTCATGATTGCCAGTACGCTGTCTTCGGTCAGCCAGTTGGCAAACATTTTACCCATTCTGGGATACTGCTTGCCTGTTCTTCCTCCGATCACAATCTTATAAAAGTCTTTGTCCGGCCGTTTCCATGCACCGGCGGGACAGGCGATGACGCATTCTCCGCAGCCTACACAGCAGCATGGGTCTTTGTCAACCGTTCCTTTATCGTTCAGTGAAAGGACGCGGGTTGCGGCTCCTTTGCATTTATCGACACAGGCGCCGCAGCCAATACACCGGTCGATATCGTAGATCGGCTTTGTGCAGCCGATAATGCCGAAATCCTGGAAATGACCTTTGGCGCAGTCGTTGGGGCAGCCTGCAATGGATACCTTGATATGGTATGGGTTGGGGTAGACTAATTTTTCAATTTTATGTGCCATTTCCTGCGTATTGACATTGCCCTTAATGCAATGGATACCGCCGATACAGGCCATAATGTTTCTCGGTCCGATAAAAGGGTAGCCGTTGGAGGTGTCCATCTTCACGTCGCACATATCGCGTTCGATTGCGTCCAGGTAAGGACGAATGTATTCATTTACCGACGGAATATTTTCAGCTTTAATGCCCGGCACATTTAAGGTCTGCCGCATTCCCAGATGGAATGAGCCGTTGCCCCAGGTATTACATATGTAGCTTACAAGCTCAAGCCATTTCGCGTCGATCACCGCTCCCGGCACGCGAAGCTGCAGCATGAATTCTCCTGCAACCTTGGACTGGCGGAAACAGTTATTTCTTAATTTACCTATATTTATATCGCTCACAGCAATTTACCTCCTAATCTACCAGTTTTTTTCCGACCGTATAATTAAATACAGGCCCGTCCAGACAGACATAAGTTTCGTCAATTCTGCAATGTCCGCATTTGCCGATGGCGCAGGACATTTTCCTCTCAAAGGACATCCAGATTTTATCCTCGGGAACCTGATGTTCCAGGAGGCTTTTTGCTGCAAATTTCATCATAACCGGAGGCCCTACCACAAGACATTCATAATTGCCGCCAAACGAGCTAAAGGGGATCTCCTTTACAAATTCAGTGACCATTCCCTTATTCCAGCCAGGATAGTCCTCATTGTCCAGAGTGCAGATGACATGGAAATGACCTGCCTGTTTCCACTGTTCCAGTTCATCGGTAAACAAAATACTCTGTGAATTTTTAAAGCCCAGGATTAAATAGATTTCTTTTGCATAGCCGGGCTCCGAATACAGCTGGTTAATCAGGCTCTTGACCGGTGATACTCCGGTTCCTCCGGCTATGATAACAACATTCTTTCCTTTCAGCTGTTCGGTGGGCCAGCCGTTACCGTAACATCCTCTGATAAAAATATTACTGCCTTTTTTCAGGTTGAAAAGTTCATCCGTCACCTTTCCGACCTTTCGGATTGTAAAATCGGCGTATCCGTCGCCAAAACCGCTGATGGAGATGGGAGCTTCACCGATTTTAGGCAGGGAGAGCTGCATGAATTGTCCGTGTCTGATGGGAAGTTCATTTTCGACCCGGAAGGTCCACTCCGCATCCGTCTGTTTTAGTATATCGATGATTTTATGTGCCTGTGGCTTTACCGGATTATTGAGCATGGCCAACTTCCTCCTCTTGCTTTATTTCTTTAATTGCCTTTGACAGCTTATTCAGCGTTTCGGGATATCCGATCAACTGCGGACACCTTGCCGAACACCTGCCGCAGCCCACACACATCGGGCCGGTATGAAATCTCGCGTTATGTCCGTATACTTTATGTAATATCTTATAGCGGTATTTTTCAGAGATTTTATGACGGAAACAGGCGCCTTTGGCCATGCGGTCAAAGCCGTCCACCATACAGGAGGAGCAGGTTCTCCTTCTTTCTCCGGCCTTTCCGTTCTGTGTATAAATAATATCGGTGGTTTCAAAACAGGTACAGGTGCTGCAGGCCACGGTACAGGCTCCGCAGGCAATACATCTGGCGTCGAATTCATCCCACATCGGATGGGACTTCAGTTTGTTTGCCAGATCGAGATTATCAATCACCGGAAAATCAACCTTTAATTTATTTTCTGCCGGAAAGGTGATTTCATAATCTGTCTCCCAGCATCCGTCAAAATATTTGCTGAAGCAGTCATCCTTTACCTCGATGTACGCTCCGTCCTCACCAAAAGAAAATGCGATGGAGTGCATATCCGTGACGTTGGAGCCTGTGCTGCAGCAGAAACAGCCGTCAAATTGTTCCTGACATTCAATCAGCGCAAACTTTACCTTTTCCCTTCTCCTTTGATAAAAAGGATCGGCAACGCCGCCGTTCTCATAGTAAATCTGATCCTGAATCTTTATTGCATTGATGTCGCAGGCCCTTCCAAAAACGAGCAGATCCCTCGAGTCCTCAAGCTTGCTCTCCCTGAATTCATCATCGGTAAAATAGAATAAAGTCTGGGTAATCGGAGTGATCACCTCTTTCATTGCATAGGTAGATCTCTCGCGGAACTCTATCTCCTCATACCGATCAACCTCCCGATAGAGAATGGAATCTTGTCCCGAATATCTCCCTCCGGAGGGGATTCTGACAGGCGCATAAATAGCGTACTTTTCTTTCAGGACGGCAAAAAGTTTATTTATGTCTGCTATTGTAAGCTGATAGGTTTTTGGGCTTCTCATTTTTTTACTTCCTTTCCTGTTTTTGCCCTGCAGGCTGAACTGCTATGGCTGACCGTACCAGTGAACAGAAACATGATGAAACATGTTAACTATTCTGTTACTGTTCTGTGCATCGCGAAGCATGTAGCTGGTCACAGAACCGCGTTTTGCAGCAGGGCTGTGAACAGTAACGCTATTCTATGTAAGTCTATTATAAAGCTTGCCCTGCCATTCGTAAAATGCTAAACTTGTTATAAACTCATAGCATAATATCTATGTATTGCAGGGAGCGGACAAAGGAGAAAAGATTATGACGATCCGGGATTTTGAGATCTTTATTGCCGTGGCCGAAACGGGTCAGATGGGGATAGCCTCCAGAAAGCTGTATATCACACAGCCCACGGTCAGCCATGCCATTATGCAGATAGAAAAAGAATATCACGTTAAATTATTTGAGCGGCTTTCCAAAAAGCTTTATATAACGGAAACAGGCAGGGAATTTCTGGAATATGCCAGACATATTACTGCCACCTATCATGAGATGGAGCAATTTCTGTATCATGCATCGAGCCAGCAGTGCATCCATATAGGAGCATCCCTTACGGTAGGCAGCTTTTTTCTCAGCGATATTATCACCGGATATGAGGCGGAAAACCCTAATGTGAATATCCGGGTTTATATTGATAACTCTATGAACATCATCCGGAAAATTTCAGAGGGGACCCTGGATGTTGCCGTGATAGAGGGGAACGTAAAGACGAAGGATGTGATATTTAAAGATATTTTTGAGGATGAGATGGTCCTTATCTGCGGGAAAACCCATCCGTTTGCGGGCAGGTCCTCCATAAACCTGACGGATTTGGCGGGGAAGGCTTTTGTACTGAGGGAAGAAGGTTCCGGTACGAGAGAATTTCTTACCGATCTCACCGAGAACAGAGGGATTCAGATTGTAGAAAAATGGATCTGCCACAGTTCTGATTCCATTATTAATATCGTTGCCTCAGGTCAGGGAGTCTCTATATTATCAAAATCGCTGCTGAGACACCATGATGAGGTGAATCAAATCGCAATCAATGACTTTCCGCTTAGAAGAAGCTTTAAAATTGTTTACCATAAAGATAAATTTCTGTCCTCGGGATTAAAAAAACTGATTGCAGGCATCGAAAGCATGTTTCATGGCAATGAGTGGTGAGAGCCGCAGGCTTCCGCAGGCGGATAGTGAAGGACGCTGCTTTTGACGTCATAAAATTGTAAGGAAACTTTAGCCTTTAGTCGCTTGATACCACCATCGGAATGCCTTATACTGGAAAATATGTACCATGGTTAATATAGCTGGTAAAATTTTTATTCCGGCCTTATAAGGAGACGAATAAATGAATCAAGAAAACATATTAAATAGCAATCCTGTATATCCGGCCAAACGCGTATCGGGAAAGAAACTGAAATGGACGGCGGCGCTTGCGGCAGCTATGCTGCTTACGGGCTCTGCCCAGACGGTTTTTGCCGGAGATACCGTTTATGTAAACTGTGATGTACTCAGATGCCGTTCATCAGAAGAAATCAAAGACGGCAATATTGTAACGAATTTCTATTATGGAGATAAGCTGGAGCGGGTCGGTTCCGACGGCGAATGGACCGCAGTGCTTGTGAACGGACAGAAGCGCTATGTTGCATCGGCCTACCTGAGTACGGCACAGCCGGTTAAGAAGGCGGCTGCACAGAATACATCGGGACAGAGCGGCGCGGCGGCTCCGGGAACCTCTGATTCCACCGTATCAGGAACGGAAGTCGGTTTGTCCGCAAACTATAAGTATGCCGAGTTTTCCAAGATTAACAGTGGAAAAGCGATTCTGTACAAGAGTACCGCCGCTTCCAGAAAGAATAAGACGGTCTGCGTCAATGCGGGCCACGGGACAAAGGGAGGAAGCAGCGTCAAGACGCTGTGCCATCCGGACGGAACGCCGAAGGTGACTGGCGGAACCACCGGCGCCGGAGCGACTACGGCGGTTGCGGTTTCCGGCGGAATGACGTTTGCCGACGGTACCGCGGAGAGCAAAGTGACGCTTCAGATGGCGAAGATTTTGAAGGACCGTCTGCTGGCGGAAGGGTACGATGTCCTGATGATACGTGAATCGGACGACGTCCAGCTTGACAATATCGCCAGGACCGTAATTGCCAATAATAATGCGGACTGCCATATCGCACTGCACTGGGACTCCACCGGCAGCAACAAGGGCTGCTTTTATATGAGCGTTCCAAACAATGCCTCTTACAGGGCCATGGAGCCGGTGGCGTCCAACTGGCAGCAGCATAATAAGCTGGGGGATTCCCTGATAACCGGTCTGAAAAACGCCGGAAATAAAATTTTCTCCGGCGGCAGCATGGAGATGGATTTGACACAGACCTCCTTCTCCACCATCCCGAGTATTGATATTGAGCTGGGAGATAAGGCGTCAAGCCATTCGACGGAAACCCTGAACCAGCTTGGAGACGGGCTGACAGCAGGAATTAATGCATTTTTTGGTTTTTAAAGGGAGTGAGGGTGATGGATTTTCGGAAACTGAGTTATTTTGAGGCGGTATGCAGGTTACAAAGCTTCACGAAGGCATCTGAGGAACTTCATGTGACACAGCCGTCCGTCACGATGGCGGTACAAAGTCTGGAAGAAGATATGGGTGTTTTATTACTGAATAGATACCGGGGAAATTTAATTCCTACTCCGGAAGGGGAGTTTCTGTTTGAAAAGGCAAAATACCTGATAAAAGAATTACAGAATGTTGAGCAGGAAATGAAAGACTTTATCACTGAGCGTGCTGAGAAACTTAGAATTGGATATTCGATTCAGATGCGGAAGGCGATTCTGCCCGTTCTGGATGATTTTCGCCGCAGTCATCAAGAAATCCATGTAATTGACAATGAAAGTTCTACACCCTCCATCGTCGCACAGTTGCAGGATGGAAAGCTCGATCTGGGTATTATTGCCGTTACCAATGGAATGAAAAAGTTTCTAAAAATTCATCCGTTGTTTCAAGGAGAGTTGCGTGTATGTGCCAGCAGCCGGAATCCTGTCAGCCGATTGGAATCCATCACCCTGGATGAATTTGAACGGCAGCCGCTGATTTCCCTTTCCCTGGACGAACCGAAAAACAGCTATATTTTTCATATTCTGCAGGATACATTTCCGGATAGGAAGATTAAAATTAGGCCGCAGCTTTCAGCACTGCTTCTGGATTCTTACTTCCATCACATCCTCTGTAATGACGGAATCGGACTGACCTACCATGATATCTGGTTTTCGTCCGGCCAGTATAAGAGAGAAAAAGAGGGGGAGCCGGTCTGTTCGGAGCTCTCTTTCAATCCACCTTGTTTGTATACGGTGGCCGCCGTTTATTCCAAAGAAAAGTGTTTGTCCAAAGCGGCAAAGACATGTTTGGATTTTCTGGATGCATATTTGCAGTCCTCCATAAATTGAGTTTATATCAGAATAAATTATATATATTATACAAAAATTCTTGCCAATGATATAGTGATTCTGGTAAGAATTTTTTTATTGATTGCCGGCCGGCTTTTCAACAGAAGGAGGTAAGAAATATTATAGACTTTTTAAAACGCAGCGGAGAACTGGAAGGCTGCCATATTGAAAACAGACACTTTTTACACAGCCATCCCGAGCTGGGAACAGAACTTCCGGAAACGGTGGAATATGTCAAAAAAAAGCTTCAGGAGTTTGGGTGTGCGTTTTGTGAAATTCCGGGAGGTGGAATTTTAGCAGAGATTGGGATTAAAACAGGAAAAACAATACTCCTCAGAGCGGATATGGATGCGCTACCGATGACGGAGCAGAGCGGCCTGGCATTCCAATCATTATATCAGGGCAAGGCCCATACCTGCGGGCATGATTTGCATACGGCGTTTCTGCTTGGAGCAGCAGAAATGCTGAAAGAAAGGGAGAATGAGTTATCAGGAAGAGTGAAACTTATGTTTCAAATGGGGGAGGAGACGCTTGAAGGGGCTCGGGCGATGATACGCGCTGGTGTATTGGAGAATCCGGCTGTAGACGCTGCAGTTGGGATACACGTTCAGCCTGCTCTTCCTCTTGGGTATCTGAATTTTCCAAGAGGTGGATTTCTGGCATCATCAGATACTTTCGAGATAAATATCAAGGGGAAAGGAGGACATGGCGGACAGCCCCACCTGTGTATTGATCCAATCAGTATCGCCGCCCATATCATTCTTGCCCTGCAGTCTCTTCAAGTAAAGGAGATTGCAGCAGGAGAGCCGGTGATATTGAACATCTGCCAGTTTGAATCGGGAAGTGCAACAAACATTGTGCCTGACTGTGCAAGACTCCAGGGGACCGTTAGGACTTTTGACGATAATATTTGCCGGTTGATCAAAAAGAGAATGGGAGAAGTAGTCAGAGGGACAGCGCAGATGTACGGCGCTGAGGGGAAACTTATCTTTACGGAGTATTGTCCTTGCACGGTAAATGACGCAAATCTGGCAGAATTTTTTTCGACCAGCCTTGCACGCTTTGGAACCGATTTTACGACGGAGACGGACTATAGTATGCAGGTATCTGATGATTTCGGATTTATATCTCAAAAGGTGCCTTCCGTTATGTTTATCATTGGATGCAGCCCGGAAAATGGGATACGGGGACATAACCATAGTCCCTCTGTAATTTATAATGAAAAAGTGCTTGTAACGGGTGCTGCCCTGATGGCGCATTGTGCCTGGGACTGGTTAGAGAATCACTGAAGATGGTTTCCTGAACATAGGAGAAGGGGGTAAAATATGGTTTCTATTTATGCATTGACGACAGTTTTGATCATCTTTGCCGTTGGAGAATATTGTTCATCGAAGACAAATGCGATTCTTTCTCAGCCTTTTGTGGCGGCAATCCTGCTGCTTGCTTATTTTTGGCTGGGATTTCCGAAAACTGTGGTGGCGGATGCCGGTTTAAGCACACTTGGTTCTGTGGCAAGTGGCGTGCTGATTGCCAGCGTGGGAACAACAATTAATCTGAATGAATTAGGGAGACAATGGAAGACCATTGTACTCAGTGTGGTATCCGTTATGGCCGGAGTTATAGGAATTATTTTAGTTGGTTCCTTAATAATCGGGCGAGAACAGGCAGTTGCAGGGGCTCCGATTTTTTCAGGTTCGATTTCGGCGGTTATAATCATGAGTGATTTCTTTAATGCCAAGGGAATGGAACATTTATCGGCTCTCTGCAGTATGCTGCTGACTGTGCAGACATTTGTCGGGCTTCCTCTTTCCACAGTTATGATGCGAAGGGCAGCATCGGATTTTTTAAAGGACAGTAGTAACCTGACGCTATATAGTCGGTTGGATTCTACAGGAAACTCAGAAAAAAGAAAATTATTTACTCTTCCTGTTTCGTTGAGTTCGAGTGTCATTATCCTGGCTAAACTGGGAATTGCAGCTTCGGCTGCTAATTTTCTGGCTGGTTTGACTAATGGGGTGGTCCATTATCTGGTCATGGCTCTGTTTATTGGTATAATTTTGACCTGTCTGGGGCTTTTAGATGAAAATGCGATGGCGAAGACAGGTTGCGCAGGCCTTTTTATGGTACTGATCTTAGCCAGCCTTTTTGAAAATTTCTCTTATATTACGCCGCAGGATGTGGCTGAAATGCTGGTGCCAATTATCGTGGTGCTGGGGCTTGGAAGTGTTTTTACAGGAATTGCGGCCGTCTTTTTGGCGAAAGTTATGAAGATGAATCCGTATCTGGCTGTCGCACTGGGGCTGACCTGTATGTATGGTTTTCCAACAACTCTCTATATTTCCCAGGATGTGGCAAAGGCATACGGACGCACGGAGGAGGAGCATGTGGCTTTGAGCAATTATCTGGTGCCGAAAATTGTGACTGCCGGGATTGCAACAGTCACAATAGCATCCGTCATTATAGCAAGCTATGCGATTAAATTGTTTTAAGATAAAGGGGGCAGTGAGGAGAAAAATATGATACCCTGGGGAATTATAATAAACTGTGGCTCGGTTGCTGCGGGAGGAGTGATTGGCGCGGCGGCCGGACGTTATTTTCCAAAAGATATATGCGAATTTCTCTCTAGGTTCTTTGGAATTACTTCAATGGCTATAGGAATCAGCATGATTGGAAAAGCCTCTTCCCTTTCACCGGTCATGTTATCGCTTATACTCGGCGCAATCATTGGAGAGGGATTAAAGTTGGAGGAACGTATTGGAAGACTGCCGCATACGCTGGTGAGGAAAAAGCCGGGAGAAGACAACCTGTATACGGAACGTTTCACCGGAGTACTGGTTTTAATTTGTTCAGGCAGCCTTGGCTTGATGGGAGCTATGAGTGAAGGCTTGACGGGAGATGCCTCGGTTCTTCTGACTAAATCAGTCTTGGATTTATTTGGCGCTGCTATTTTTGCTTCCACGTTGGGGATCGGTATAGCTGTGATTGCAGTGCCTCAATTAGTTATTTATCTGACACTGTTTTTTCTGTCCGGCTTGATTATGCCTTATGCGACTGAAACTATGATAGCGGATTTTATGGGGTGCGGCGGTGTTATTGCGCTGGCGACGGGAATCAGGATTGCTGAAATAAAGTCGATCAGGGTGGCGGGCCTTCTGCCTGCACTGCTTCTGGTCATGCCGGTATCATTTTTGTGGAGTGTAATGCTGGGATAAAAAGAATAAAAGATGCCGGGAGCGCTGTTTCTTGTCATAAATCGCAATATTTATGGCAGAAACGGCGCATTTTTTTACTTTTCCTGTTAACAGGCCGTTAAAAAACATTGGATTGTACGGAGATTTGTACAAAATGCTTAATTTTGTTGGATTTTACAACTAAATTTCTTTGCAATTGATATTGCATTTTTTAACCTGAAGTACCATAATATTGGGAAGCGAAGAAGTTGAAGGGCCTTTTCCGGGAATCCGATTACAGGAAACCGGCATAGGCCTTTTGTAATTTACGGTGAATGGCCCCTGAGGGCATCCGGCCGACGGTTACTGAAACATCTTTACAAATACTATTATAGGGGAGGGATATAAGACGGACACACTTTCAAAGGCCCTGATGGAAGAATTGAATGCCAAAGTCGTATTCACAATACCCGTATTCGGCGGAATCCCAGTATACGAGTCGGTTGTGGCCACATGGTTCATTATGGCGGTTCTTGTTCTTCTTTCCATCATCTTTGTAAGAAACCTGAAGGTGGAAAAGCCGGGGAAACTCCAGTTGTTTCTGGAAACTTCCATTGGTTTTCTGAGGGATTTCTTCCTGGATCTGGTCGGGGAAGAAGGGAAAGGTTACATTCCGTATCTGATTTCGACGGCGCTCTTTATCGGCGTTGCCAATCTGATTGGCATAGCGGGTATTACACCGCCCACGAAGGATTTGAATGTGACGGCCGCGCTGGCAGTGATCAGCATTGCGGTAATTGAATATGCCGGATTTCATAAGAAAGGCATGAAGGGATTCATTAAGAGTTTTGCAGAACCGGTGGCGTTTATACTGCCAATCAACATTATGGAGATTGCTATCCGTCCCGTGTCTCTGTGCATGCGGCTTTTCGGCAACGTGCTGGGCTCATTCGTAGTAATGGAATTAATCAAGCTGGTGGCCCCGCTTATCGTGCCGATTCCGTTCAGTTTTTATTTTGACATTTTTGACGGTCTGATTCAGGCATACGTATTTGTCTTCCTGACCGCTCTGTTCATCAAAGAACAGCTTGATTAAAAAAATATTCGAATACAAAAATTAAAAGGAGAGAATTATTATGTCAACATTAATCGCAATCGGAGCAGCAGTGGCAGTACTTACAGGTATTGGAGCAGGTATTGGTATCGGTATAGCAACTTCTAAGGCAGTGGAAGCAATCGCAAGACAGCCGGAGGCTGAGAGCAAGATCAGCAAGGCTCTTCTTCTTGGATGCGCCCTTGCGGAGGCTACCGCTATTTACGGTTTTGTTATTGCTCTTGTAATTATCTTATTCTTAAAATAACTGAGAAAGGCAGGTGGGAGAAGTGTTACAGTTAAACTGGAACCTTGTCTTTGAAATCATTAACCTGATTATCCTCTGTCTTTTGTTGAAAAAATTTCTGATTAAGCCTGTTACGGCCGTTATGGATAAGAGACAGGCAATGATATCCGACGGGCTGTCAAACGCCAGAAACAGCGAGGCCCAGGCAGATGAACTTAAGAACCGTTATGAAGCGGCTCTCAGGGATGCCAGAAATGAGTCCGGACGTTTGATTGAAGAAGCGAAAAAACGGGCGCAGGAGGAATCAGATCGGATTCTGAAAGAAGCCGGAGATCAGGCGGCAGATATCATGAGGAAAGCAGAGAAAAACATTGAAAATGAAAGAGAAAAAACCATGGCTGACCTCCAGTCCCGCATTGCTGAACTGGCTGTAAGCGCGGCCAGAAAGATGACCGGGGATACCGGGCACGGATCGGAAGATTCGCTGCTGTATGACCGTTTTTTAAAGGAGGCCGAGGGACATGAGACAGACATCCGTTAATTACGCCCGCGTTCTGGCAGAGCTGTCCGTTCCGGCAGACGATTTGAGGAATGCCGCCGCGATGCTTAAAGGGACGCCCGCTTTGCAGAAGATGCTTAAAAATCCGCTGATTCCCAGGGAGCAGAAGGAGAGGGTAATCGACCGGGTATTTCCGGAGTCCGTCAGAAATTTTCTGAAGGTGGCCTGCCTCCATGAAAGAACAGGACAAATTGAGGAAATTTTTGAATGCTACGAGGAATACTTAAGGCGGCAGGAAGGGATCCTGAGAGCCGAGCTTACCTGCGTGACTCCGCCTTCTGAGGAACAGCTTCAGGGAATGAAGAAATACCTTTGCAGAAGGTACCGGAAAAATGACGTGACCTTTGATATCAGGGAGGATGCGTCCCTGCTGGGCGGCTTTATCCTGAAGGCAGGAGATTTTGAATATGACTACAGCCTGGACGGACGCCTTAAGAGGCTGCAGCATAAATTGACACGGAGGTGAGAAGAGTGAGTTCGATGAGTTCAGATGAAATTATTTCCATACTGAAAGAAGAAATTGAAAATTATGATGATATATGCAAAGAGCAGGAGACGGGCACCGTTATCTCCGTGGGCGATGGAATTGCCAGAATCTACGGCATGGATCATGCGATGTACGGCGAGGTCATAACCTTTGAGTGCGGCCTGAAAGGAATGGTGCAGGATATCCGGCAGGACAGCATCGGCTGTATCCTCTTTGGCAAGGATACGGAGATTGGCGAAGGAACCCGTGCTTCCAGAACCGGAAAAAAAGCGGGCGTCCCCGTGGGAGATGCCTGTATCGGCCGTGTAATTGATGCCCTCGGCGCCCCGATTGACGGAAAAGGAGAGATTAAGACCGACGACTATCGTCCGGTTGAGGAGGAGGCCCCCGGAATTATTGACCGCCAGGCGGTTAACCAGCCTATGGAGACGGGAATCCTGTCGATTGACTCCATGTTCCCCATCGGCAGAGGCCAGAGGGAGCTGATTATCGGCGACCGTCAGACAGGCAAGACCTCCATAGCCACAGATACGATCCTGAACCAGAAGGGAAAAGGCGTTATCTGTATTTACGTGGCAATCGGCCAGAAGGCATCGACGATTGCAAAGCTGGTCTCCACCTTTGAAAAGTACGGCGCGCTTGAATATACGACGGTTCTGGCGTCCACCGCCAGCGACTGTGCGCCGCTCCAGTACATTGCGCCGTATGCAGGCACTGCGCTGGCTGAGTATTTTATGCACCAGGGAAAAGATGTGCTGATTGTATATGACGATTTGTCAAAGCATGCGGTGGCTTACCGTGCGTTATCCCTGCTGCTTGGACGTTCACCGGGACGTGAGGCATATCCGGGAGATGTATTCTACCTGCATTCCAGGCTGCTTGAGCGTTCCAGCCGTCTGAGCAGCGCGCTGGGCGGAGGCTCCATTACGGCGCTGCCGATCATTGAGACCCAGGCGGGGGATGTGTCGGCTTATATTCCGACCAACGTTATCTCCATCACCGACGGACAGATTTTCCTGGAGAGCGATTTGTTCTTCTCGGGTATGAGGCCTGCCGTTAACGTCGGCCTGTCCGTATCGCGTGTCGGCGGTGCGGCCCAGTTTAAAGCGATGAAGAAGGCCTCGGGAAGTATCCGTATCGATTTGGCCCAGTACCGTGAGATGGAGGTATTTACCCAGTTCAGCTCCGATTTGGACGCTGCGACAAAAGAACAGCTTCAATATGGAAAATCGCTGATGGAGCTTCTGAAGCAGCCGCTCTACCATCCCCTCAGCCTCCATGAGCAGGTTATCACGCTCTGTGCGGCAACCCATAAGATTTTTATGGATGTGGAGGTAAAGCAGATTAAGGAATTCCAGGAGGATATGCTCCGGTATTTTGAACAGATTCATCCTGAGATTGTAAGAGAGATAGAAGAGAAGAAGGAACTGCCGGAGACGCTGATTCAGGCGATTGTGAAAGCGGCAGAGGAATATAAAGCTGACAGAGGCAGGTGATGACAAATGGCAAGTATTAAGGAGATCCAGACCAGGATGAAGAGCATCCAGGACACGATGAAGATTACGAATGCCATGTATCTGATATCCTCCTCTAAGATGAAGAAGGCGAAGAAGGTCCTCGCTGATACGGAGCCTTACTTCTTCGGCGTGCAGCGCGCGCTGGACCGTATGCTGCGCCATCTTCCCGATGTGGAAAAGGAGAACCGGTATCTGGATCAGCGCCCTGAGATAGCTCCCGGGGATCGGAAGATCGGCCTGATCGTGGTCACGGCCGACAAGGGGCTGAACGGCGCCTACAACCATAACATTATCAAGATGGCGGAGGAACGCCTGAAGCTTCCGGGACACAGGAAGCTGTATGTGCTGGGAGTAGTCGGCCGCCAGTATTTCGGCAAGCTGAAGGACGTGGATATGGACGGCAGCTTCCGCTATACGGTTCAGAAACCGACCATGCACCGGGCCAGATTGATTTCCGAGACAATGGTGGACGGATTTCTGAACGGGGAGCTGGACGAAGTCTTTATCCTGTTTACCGAGATGTTGAATTCAATGAAAGAGGAGCCGAAGCTGAAACAGCTGCTCCCGCTGAAAAAGGCAGATTTCACGATGTCGAAAATACCGTCTGGAGTCATGCAGGAGAACATCAGCCTCTACCCGTCGGCAGATGAAGTAATGGACAATATGGTGCCTAACTATCTGACCGGCATCATCTACGGATGTCTGGTTGAGGCGTATGCCAGCGAGCATAATGCCAGAATGATGGCAATGCGCTCCTCCACGGACAATGCAAAGGAAATGCTCCGGGATTTGTCCATCCAGTATAACCGCGCCAGACAGGCGGCTATCACGCAGGAGATTACGGAAGTAGTCAGCGGCGCCAATGCGCAGAAAAGAAAGGGATAATTATGGACACAGGCAGAATTATTCAGGTCATGGGACCTGTTGTGGATGTTTCGTTTGAAGGCGGAGTTCTGCCCCACCTGAGGGATGCCCTGAAGGTTCAAAACGGGGACAGAACTTGTATCATGGAGGCCGCCCAGCATATGGGAAATAATGTGGTCCGCTGCATTATGCTGGCCGCCAGCGAGGGCCTTCATAAAGATATGGAGGTTATTCCCACAGGACAGGGAATCAGCGTGCCGGTGGGAGAGCAGAACCTGGGGCGCCTTTTCAACGTCCTGGGAGAGACAATTGACGGAGGGGAAGGTCTTAAGGATCAGGAACACTGGGTCATCCACCGCGATCCGCCTTCGTTTGAAGAGCAGAGTCCGGTCGTGGAGGTTCTGGAAACCGGCATCAAGGTAATCGACCTGCTGGCGCCCTATGCCAAGGGCGGTAAGATAGGACTGTTCGGAGGCGCCGGCGTCGGCAAGACCGTCCTGATCCAGGAGCTGATTCAGAATATCGCCACAGAGCATGGCGGCTATTCGATTTTCACAGGCGTAGGGGAGCGATCCAGGGAGGGAAACGATCTCTGGGTTGAGATGAAGGAATCAGGTGTTCTCGAAAAGACCGCCCTGGTATTCGGACAGATGAATGAGCCGCCGGGAGCGCGTATGAGGGTTGCGGAAACAGGTCTTACGATGGCTGAATATTTCCGTGACAGGGAGCATCAGGATGTACTTTTGTTTATTGATAATATTTTCCGTTTTGTACAGGCGGGTTCCGAGGTTTCGGCCCTGCTTGGACGTATGCCGTCCGCGGTCGGCTACCAGCCGACACTGGCGAATGAGATGGGAGAACTCCAGGAGAGGATTGCCTCGACGAAGGAGGGCTCCGTCACAAGCGTACAGGCGGTCTATGTGCCTGCCGATGATCTGACCGACCCGGCTCCCGCCACGACGTTTGCCCATCTGGATGCCACGACGGTGCTTTCCAGAAAGATTGTGGAGCAGGGTATCTATCCGGCTGTGGATCCGCTGGAATCCACCTCCCGTATTCTGGAGGCGGAGGTAGTCGGAGAGGAGCATTACGAGACGGCCAGGCGGGTGCAGGAGATTCTTCAGAAATACAAAGAACTTCAGGATATCATTGCCATTCTCGGTATGGAGGAGCTGGCGGAAGAAGACAAGACAACCGTATACAGGGCGAGGAAGATTCAGAAATTCCTTTCCCAGCCTTTCCACGTGGCAGAGACATTTACCGGCGTACCAGGTAAATTCGTGCCGCTGAAGGAGACGATCCGCGGATTTAAGATGATTCTGGACGGCGAGATGGATGACTATCCGGAAAATGCGTTTTTTAACGTGGGTTCGATTGAGGATGTGAAGGCAGAGCATGAAAAGACAGAGCAGGAGAAGACGGGAGGCCGGTAAGTATGGGAGAAATATCCACATTTGGCCTTGAGCTGTTTTCCAGCAGCCAGATTTTCTACAAGGGAAGGGCCAGATTTATCAATCTTCCTGCCACGGACGGGGGCCAAACATTTCTGCCCCACCATGAAAATGTAATTATTGCCCTGGTACCCGGGACTACGAAAATTGTAACGGAAACCGGCGAGGAGATCACGGCAGTTACTGGCTCCGGATTTGCCGAGATGATCAATAACCGAGTCCAGGTTTTTGTCCACTCGGCGGAGCATCCCGACGAGATCGATATCAACAGAGCCAAAGAGGCGCTGGAGCGGGCGGAGGAGCAGCTGCGCCAGAAGCAGTCCATTGCCGAATACCACAGAAGCAAGATGGAGCTGGCCAGGGCGATGTCACGGCTCAGCGAGGCAGGAAAGCGCAAATAACAAAATCGAAGAAAGCTAGAAACGCAAAAATGCGGCGGGAATGTAATATGCTCCTGCCGCGTTTTTTTATTTAACAGGAGAAACTTCCTGTTAAATAAAAACTGCTCCGCGGAGAATCCCGCGAGCTTCTTTCTGATATATCCACACATTATGTTGCAGTTCAGCCTTCGGCCAAATTGCAACAAATGATGCACAGAAACGGCAAAAAAAGCCGTTTCGCGCCGCTTAACTCGGGATTTTCGCAAAAAGCAGCGAAAACACCTCGCGGAATACATTATTGCTGAACTGTTACCACGTTATTCATAAGTCAGGTTCATCACGATGCCCTGTGGATAATCCCCGTATTTTTCCCCGAAAATGTTGATTCCCCCGATATGCTTCGCATTGTCTTTGATTTCGATCTTCATTGAAATATAGGGCCTGGATTCGATGGCTATGTCTTTCAGGCTGATCCCGGCGTGGACAAGGCGTCCGTCCATATAACTGCCGTTTTCTTTGACGGAGAATGTCTTAAGCATTCCGTACTGTGTATTTCCATTGGGCCAGGCCGGCGGAGTCAGTTTTCCGCGCCGGGCGCCATAGTCGCCGGGAGAGCAGTAGACCGCCGTCTCCACGCCGTTGATTGAGATAGTTATATCTGACGGCCAGTTTTCCAGATACCCGGGAGCCTCTGAACACAGTTCAAAACGGAAGGAGATTTCGTTCAGGGTGAGCAGCGGGTTGTGGATATTGGGGAAACGGTATTCAATAAATCCCTTGTGAAACCAAATGAGCTGCGCCCTGCTTCTCACGGGAGAGTAGAAGGAACGGATCGTGTCATAGGAGTCGATGGGACCGTTTTCATCAGCCAGGCCGCAGGTGGGCTGAACATCGCAGGAATAGTAATTCCCTATCGGCATATCCATGGAAATACTCTTATTGACGGAGTCGATGGAGGAATCGAAGGTTTCTAAGTGAAAGGACTGGATGCTGCAGGTACATACCCGCATGGAGCCGTGAACCCCGGGCTGAGTCTCCGTCACGATGAGATGGGCCTCCTCCAGTGTCTTTACATGGAGCGCGGCGGAGGACAGGGGGATGTCCAGAATCGAAGCGATTTCCTGCAGGGAGCGCGCGGTATTTCTCAGCATATCCAGGATTTTCAGACGAAGAGGCGAAGAGAGGGCTTTGCCTATTTTCGTAATTGATTCATGATGGGCGGGATTGCCCAGATGCAGATAAATATTTCTCTCTCCAATAATTCTGACAGTACGTTTTTCCCTGGGTGACATGACAGACTCCTTTCTTCCATTTTTTGTATTTTTCTTCTATTAATTATAACTCTTTATTACATAAAAAGTAAAGTAAAAAAGCAACTTTTACAAAATAAAAACTATAAAAATGTGAAATATATATAAAAATAAAAAGAATATATAAAAGTATATTGTAAAAAGAGACGAAACGATCTAAAATAAATTATGTAATAAAAACGCGCAAAAAGTAAGGGAGGAAATTATTATGAAGAAAATGGTTGCATTAGCAATGGCAGCAACAATGGTACTGTCACTGACCGCATGCGGCAGCTCTGAGAAACCGGCGGAAACTGCGGCGCCTGCGACAGAGGCGGCAGCTCCGGCAGAAGGTTCATCCGAAGCGGCTCCGGCAGAGAGCACGGAGAGCAAAAAAGCGCTGGAGGGTAAGAAAGTGGGATTCGCCCAAACCGACAGTATGTCGGCATGGAGGACAACTGAGACTGACAGCATTAAGGAGTATGTTGAAAATGCAGGCGGCGAATTCATCGTGAAAGACGCAGGCGGTGATATTGCCACACAGGAGTCCGATATCCGTGATCTCGTAGCGGCAGGCGTAGATTATCTCGTCGTTGCACCGCTTGAGAATAACGGGCTTCAGGGCGCTTTACAGGAAGCAATGGAAAGCAATATCCCGGTTATCCTGGTTGACAGAGCGATTGACGGGGAAGCGGGAACCCACTACACGACGGCGATCATGTCCGATTTCATCTGGGAAGGCGAGCAGTGTGCGAAAGCGCTCACGGAAGCATTGCCGGACGGAGGAAATGTCGTAATTATCAACGGCGGTTATGATTCATCCACCTCCACAGACAGACAGGACGGATTTGTAAAAGGCCTTGACTCCTCCAAGTTCAAGATTGTAGCGGAACAGGATGGCGAGTGGCTGATGGATAAGGCTCAGGCTGTTATGGAGAATATTATCCAGGCCCAGGGCGGAGAGAATATTGATGCAGTATTCTGCGTAACTGATGATATGGTTCAGGGCGCGATGAACGCAATTGAAGCGGCAGGGCTGAAACCGGGCGAAGATATCCTGACACTGGGAATCGACGGAACCAGAGCGGCATTTGAGGCGATTGAAGATGGAAGACAGCTTGCTTCCTGCACCTGCTCCCCGTATTTTGGCGAGATTGTAGTGGAAACTATTACGAATATCATCGAGGGAAAAGAGGTTCCGGCTCATATCACGAATGAAGATACTCTTTATACCAAGGATAACGTGGTAGTGGAATTAGGTTTCTGATGATTTATTGGCTGTCGCAAAAATCAGATTTTTTGCGGCAGCCTTTTTGAAGGAAAAGTTTGAAGGAGACGCTTATGGCAGAGGTTTTACTGGATATAAAAGGTTTGGATAAGACATTTCCCGGCGTCAGGGCTCTTAAAGGAGTTAATCTGACGGTGAACAAAGGTGAGATACACGCGCTGATGGGGGAAAACGGGGCCGGAAAATCCACGCTGATCAAGGTGCTGACGGGAATCTATCAGAAGAACGGCGGCACGATTTGCTTTGACGGTGAAGAGATAAATGCCAGGACGCCGATAGAGGCAAATGAAAAGGGGATTTCCACGATCTACCAGGAGTTAAACCTGGTTCTGTTCCAGACGGTTTATGAGAATCTTTTTCTGGGACGGGAACCGAGAACGAAATTCGGCAGCATTGACAGAAAAGCCATGATCAGCGAGGCAAAAAGGATTCTGGAGGAACTGGGGATTAAGATTGATGTGACCAGGCCGTTAAAAAATTATTCCACGGCGATCCAGCAGATGGTGGCTATCGCCAGGGCCGTGAGCATCAATGCGAAGCTTGTGATTATGGATGAGCCGACCTCTTCGCTGGATACCCATGAGGTGCAGGTGTTATTCAGGATTATCAGACAGTTGAAAAGTAAGGGAATCAGTGTGATTTTCATCAGCCATAAGCTGGATGAAATTTTTGAAATATGTGACCGCCTGACCGTATTTAAAGATGGGGAGTATGTGGGAGATTACGATATCGGTGAACTGAACCAGTTTAAGCTGATTTCACTGATGGTGGGAAAGGACACGGTAGAGCTTGAGAGGAACAAGCAGGGATATGAGTTCGCGAATGCAAAGGTGATAGCCGAGATGAAGGACATCCGCCAGGGGATGCGGCTTAACGGCATCAATATTGAGATTAAGCAAGGGGAAGTGGTTGGCCTTGCGGGCCTCCTTGGCTCGGGGAGGACGGAACTGGCGCAGGTGCTGTTTGGTTCCGGCATGCCTGATAACGGAGAAATTTTCTGGTGGGGAGAAAAGGCCGGTATTCATTCTCCTGCCGATGCGATAAAAAAGGGGATGGGTTTCTGTACGGAGGACAGGAAGACGGAGGGGATTATTCCCCACCTGTCCGTCCGGGAAAATATTACGATTGCCCTGCTCCCGAAACTGAATTCCTTTGGTTTTGTAAAGACAAAGGAACAGGATGAAATAGTCAGGAGTTATATCGACCGGCTGAAGATAAAGACGCCGACGCCGGAGCAGGCCATCTGTAACCTGAGCGGCGGGAACCAGCAGAAGGTACTGCTTGCCAGATGGATGTGCATGAATCCAAAGCTGATGATTTTGGATGAACCGACCCGGGGAATTGATGTGGGGGCCAAAGCGGAGATTGAGCAGTTAATCCAGGAATTTTCAAAAAGCGGAATATCGGTTTTGATGATTTCCTCGGAGATTGCGGAGCTGGAACGGAATTGTGACAGGATTGTCGTCATGAGGGAGGGCAGGGTGATCGGTGAACTGACCGGGGATCAGATCAGTCAGGATAAGGTGATGGAAACCATCGCAAGAGGCAGTGAAAGTGAGGGAAAAACGCATGAATAAGACAAAACAGGATTATCTTCAGTTCGTAAAAAAATACAGCGCAATCACGCTGCTCCTGTTTTTTGTGCTGTTAAACACCTTATTCACCCCGAACTTTTTCAGGATAGGAAATTTAAATAACGTGATTACCCAGCTCTGTCCGACCATACTCTGCGGGATGGGGATGACACTCGTTATCTCCACGGGAGGAATCGATATTTCCGTCGGTTCGGTCATGGCCCTGGCGGGTGTGCTGACAGCCAGGCTGATGCCGGAGACGGGACTTCCTGCCGCTGTGCTTGCCGCTGTGGCGGTGTCCGTCGTCGTGGGCTGTTTTACCGGAATTATGGTCGGCAAGCTCAGATTGCAGGCAATGGTTATCACGCTGGGACTGATGCTGGGGCTGAGGGGCGTGGCCCAGGTGCTTTGCGGAGGCCGCGACATCTATTTCAACAAGCTGGGAGAAGTGGGAAAACAGCTTTCCCTTTGGGGAACCTACAAACTCGGGGGCGTGATTCCGGTGCAGATTATCCCCATTGTCCTGTCCGTGGCGGCAGTCTGGGTGATGATCGAAAAAACGGTGCTTGGACGTCAGATTCAGGCGGTGGGAGATAACTTAAGGTCCAGCTCCCTGGCGGGAATCAACACAGCCAGGACACTGATGATTGTATATGGGCTGAGTACCTTCTTTGCAGCGTTTGCCGGGATTTTTCAGGCGGCAAAGGTATCGGTCGCAGCGGGAAGCTCCCTGGGACAGCTTGCGGAGCTGGATGCCATTGCGGCGGTCGTCATAGGCGGCACGCCGATGAGCGGAGGCAAGGCCCATGTGCTTGGAACCGTGGTCGGAGCCCTGATTATGCAGATGATCACACTGACCTGTGTGATGAATAATATACCGGATCAGTATGCCCAGGTGTTTAAAGCAGCGATTATCGTATTTGCGGTATTCATTCAGAGAGAGCAGGCGAAGTAGGAGGTTAAGAAGTATGAAAACAATAAAGAAAATATATAATTCGTTTTATTCGAGAAGTACTATCTTAGCATTTCTGCTTCTGGTAATTATTACAAGCATTCTATTTCAGGATAAGAACTTCCTGACAACTGCCAATGTGTTTAATATTTTGCTGAAAGCGGCTAAGAATGGCGGATTTTTGGCTCTGGGAATGACATTTGTCATTCTGTGTGCGGAGATTGATTTGTCGGTTGGCGCAGTGTTTGCCCTGAGCGGTGTGGTCATGGGCCTTACGGCCTGGGTGAATCCGGTGTTCGGAATTGTCTGCGGGCTTTTAGTCGGCGTCGTTTCGGGCCTTATGATTGGCCTGATGGTCACTAAGATGCGCATCTCATCATGGATAGCGTCACTTGCCATGCTCTTCGCGCTGCGCGGAGTGATTCTGATTATTGCGAAGAAATCGGTGGCGGTGACCGGGAATGTTATGACATTCGCAGGAACAAAGGTTTTAAAGGGTGTGATACCCGGAATGAATAGCGGAATTTCGATTCTGATTCCTCTCCTGTTTCTTGTCACATTTATCTGTATGTATATATCGAGGCATACGAAATTTGGAATGGGGATGTATGCGGTGGGAGGAAACGGTGAGGCCGCCCGGATGATGGGAATTGATGTGGATAAAATCAAAATTAAGGCGTTTATCTGTTCCGGTTTTATTGCGGCCCTGTCGGGTATTCTTCTGGCATCCAGCAGCGGCAGCGCGACACTGAGCGCGGGCAATGTCTATGAGACGTATGCGATTGCCATGTGCGCAATCGGAGGGGTAAAGCTGTCGGGCGGAGAAGGCAAATTCTCAGGCACCTTCTTCGGAATTTTGATTTATTTTATTATCAACACAATATTTACTTACCTTCCTACCAGTATCTCGGTCCACTGGCAGTCGATTATCATGGGAATGCTGGTGTTGATTTCGGTCGGGGTACAGTCCGAGGTGTTCCAGAATATCAAATTTAAAAGAAAACAGGTGGGATAAAGTATGATACAGTTAATTAGCAGATGGGGGAAGGAAATTGACCCGGGAAATATTTTGCAGGAATACCCCCGGCCGAATCTAGTGAGAGACAGTTATTTTAACCTGAACGGAGAGTGGGAATGCCGTATCAATGAATCAGAAACGGCAGACTTCTACGATGAAACGATAATTGTCCCCTTTTCCCCGGAATCCATGCTCTCGGGCGTGGGTAAAATCGTGATGCCGCACCAGCGCCTTCATTACAGAAAGAAATTCACTCTTCCGGAAGGTTTTAAGAAAAGCCGGGTTCTTCTTCATTTCGGCGCCGTTGACCAGGAGTGCAGTGTATTTGTCAATGGAATCCGGGTGGGAGGTCATAAGGGGGGATACCTTCCGTTTCACTTTGACATCACGGATAGCCTGAGGCAGGGGGAGAATGTGCTTACTCTTTCCGTAACGGACCGGACGGAGCAGTCCCCTCATGCCAGAGGCAAGCAGAAACTGCAGAAAAAAGGAAAATACGCCTCTCTTTTCTACACACCTCAGAGCGGGATATGGAAAACCGTCTGGATGGAAAGCGTGGAAAAGGCCTATATAGAAGACGTGAGGATTACAACTCTTTACGACGACAGCTTAGTCCGGTTTGAGATAACGGTTCATAATGCCTGCAAAACATCCGGCGCGGAGACATTCGGTGGGAAGGCATCTGGTGGGGAGACATCCGGCACAGTGCGTCTGGCTGTTCTGGATCGCGGGATGGAAATCGGGCAGGCAGAGATTACCGTCCGGCAGGCGAAGGAGATAAAGCAGGTAATCAGGCAGGAGATAAAGCTCGACGGGTTCAAGTCATGGACGCCAGATACGCCCCATCTCTATGATGTGATAATCCGGTATGGGGAGGACGAGATGAGAAGCTATTTTGGGATGCGCAAACTATCGACCGGCCGGGACGGGAAAGGCATTCTGAGATTTTTCCTTAATAACAAACCGTATTTTTTTAACGGGATTCTGGATCAGGGCTACTGGCCGGAAAGCCTGATGACTGCGCCCAGCGATGAGGCCTTGGTATATGATATTATCAAGCTGAAGGAGATGGGATACAATACAATCAGGAAACACGTAAAGATAGAGGCGGAACGTTTTTATTACCACTGTGACCGGCTGGGGATGATGGTATGGCAGGATATGCCCAATGGGGGCGGGGAATACAACATGGTTTTTGTGACCCATCTTCCCAATGCCTCGGACCGGTTTGCCAGGGGGGTCAGCGACCGTTACTACGGAATATTCAAGAGAAAAGATGGGGAAGGACGGAAACAGTATTACACCGACCTTAAGAATATGGTATCCACACTGTACAATTACCCCAGTATAGCGGTATGGGTTCCGTTTAATGAGGGCTGGGGGCAGTTTGATGCTGCGAAGGCCACAAAAGAAGTCAGGGAAATCGATTCCGGGCGTCTGATTAACGAGGCCTGCGGCTGGTTTGATCAGGGCGGCGGCGATATGTACAGTATCCATAATTACAGGCATAAGCTGAAGGTAAAACCGCAGCAGGATCGGGTTGTCGCCCTGACCGAATACGGCGGGTACGCCTACCCGGTGGAGGAACATCTTTCCTGTAAGAAAGAATTTGGCTATCAGCATTACCATTCCACTGAAGAACTGACGCAAAATTATAAGAGGCTTTGGGAAGAGGAAATTTATCCGAATTTACAGTATGGCCTGTGCAGTGCAATTTACACGCAGACCAGTGATATCGAGGAAGAGATCAATGGTGTGCTGACCTATGACCGCGAAATCGACAAACTGGATGTGGGAGAAGTGAAGGAGCTGAACCAGAGGCTTTATGAACTGTTTGATTCGCTGGTCTGAATGCCCGGTATTTAACTTTTTTATAAATTATTGAAACTTTTTATTCTCAACCATAGTCTAATCTGTGAAAATGAAACAGAGCAGATTAGTCGAGAGATAAGGAGAAAAAGATGAAATTATTTATGACGAAGAAAATTATGGCAGCCGCAGTTTGTGCAGTCGCACTCACCAGTGCGGTACCGGCAGTCCCGGCCTATGCGGCTCCGAGGACACACCAGTCCAGAAGATCCATGGATGAAAAGATGTTGAAGGTGGCGGAAGAGGTTCAGAAAGCATTTGAAAAAAAGGATTTAAATAAACTGGCAGATTTATGTAACTACCCGCTGGCTGTCTCCTTTAAAAGCGGAGAGCTGATGGAACTGAAGAATAAGGCAGAATTTAAGGCCCTGGGTTCACAGGTGGTCTTTACCCAGAAGATGACGGATGCGATTGCCGCCACCAATGTGGCAAAGCTGACCGACGGTAAAGAAGCAGGGGTCCAGATGGGCGGAGATTACGGTCTGGCTCTCTTTAATATCCAAGGAAAATGGAGGATTAATAGTTTGTATTTGGACGGAGCTTCAAATGTAAATTCGAATGCGGTCAATATCAGCAATATGAAGGAGATGGGCGAGCAAATCCAAAAGACATTTTATTATAAGGATCTGGAAACCCTGTCCAAAATGTGCAATTATCCGGTGGTTATCAATTTTTCGAACGGGAAAATGAAGGAAATCCAGTCGCCTGACCAGCTTATGGCTCTCAAGGAAGATAAGGTGTTCACAGATAAGCTGAGCAAAGCAATTGATAAGACGGATATTACCCGCCTCGAGGAGGTTGGAAGCGCTGGTGTCATGATGGGCGGAGATTCGGGGCTTAATATGTTCAAATTTAACGGTTACTGGAAAATTAATCAGATTTACCAGTAGGCGGAATATGGAAGATACGTAACAGTTTGGCCAAAGGCTGACCTGTTATGAAGATACCGGTAAGAGCAGGATTTCCTGTATCTTACCGGTATCTTCAGTTAAGCTGTAATTGAGTCCCGAACAGCCGGATATTTTACTAAGCATCGAGGTAAAAGGAGGCGAGTGTTTTGCCTGCCGCTTTGAGCAAAGACGTCAGCGGCAGCAGGATATTGTCGCGCTTTACGGAGGTCTCCTTCAGGAAGCTTCCAATTATCTCCATAACATTATCCGGCAGAAGAAGCTCGCCGGTCCGGGTGGCCCCGGAAGACCGGAGAATATCGAAGACCGTATCAACAAACGCCCGCCGTTCCTCGGGGGACAGCTCTGAAATCCAGGTTTTTATCGTACGGTCAACCAGACAGCTTCCCTCTGTGATTTCTTTCAGCCGTATGAAGTCTCCGTCCCGGATTTCCCAGGAATAGGGATCATGCTGCATCAGTCCTTTCAGCCCGCTCTGTACAATGGTGTAGGATTCTTCATGCCCCAGAAGCATGCCTACAACAGAGGACTGAGGGAGAAAAGTTCGGACAAGGGGAAGCGCAGTGCGGTAGCCCGGCGTATCAAGAACCGCCTGGCTGAAGCCTGGGCCGTCATAATTGAATACGGCACGGATTCGCGGCGTGATATCGGGAAAAGTGCAGGCGGCGGAAAATACGGCCAGGTTGCCGCCCTTTGAATGGCCGCCCAACCAGACAGAGCCCGCGGCGAGAGAGGCCATATTCGACAGATAATAACAGGCCGTCCACTGGCCAGGTACCGTATCCTGAAAGCCAAGGTTGAAATCCTCCTTCCAGCCAATCAAAGTTCCGTCGGTACCGCGGAAAACGACAAAGATATCTCCGGAGCCGAGAAGAAGAGTGATGGCGGAGAACTGCATTTCAAGGTCAGGCGATTTGATATCCCTGTAAGCAGTCAGACGCAGGCCGGAGAAGCGGCGGCTTTTTGCCATTTCCTCAAGCAGACGCTGGTTTTCCAGTGAGCGGACACGCAAAAGCCGCTTCCTCTCAGGCAGCGCGAGTATGGCGGCCGGGCGGTCTTTTTTTGCCGGCGCACAGCATGCC
>OBXO01000578.1_pt1 | contig 26506 bp, 19 predicted proteins | sample 1501431 | NCBI WGS metagenome assembly OBXO01 (sample SAMEA2580163, study PRJEB22360) | human gut metagenome | biome: human gut; feature: human-associated habitat; material: faeces | place: Denmark | collected 2008/2010 | reverse complement strand
GATTAGCGAGGTCCCTTACGAGCTTAGCAGCGCGATGCATTTCACAGAGCGGGAGTGTGCTCCGCAGACTTTATCTTCGCCCGCAGTCCCAACTCACAACAATCTTCCCCCGGGACGAAAGACTCATAAAACAATCCCACCACCCCGTCCGCTGGCCGTTCCGGCGGCGTCCTCACCTGCTTAACTAAATCTCTATTTTTCTTGCACTAATATATAAAGTATGGTAAAATTTTTAACCAGGAATCATCGATAATCAGGACAAAAACTACGGATAATCAATCATTTGATAAAAGAGAGGATGGAGAATCATGGCAATCTATTACAGCAGTACCCGCGGCGGTGAAAAAAATGTAACGGCATCACAGGCAATTCTGAAAGGGCTTGCAGAAGATGGAGGCCTTTTTATGCCGGATACAATACCTGTATTTGACCGCTCTTTCAGTGAGCTGGCAAAGATGAGTTATCAGGAAGTGGCTTATGAAGTAATGAAATTATTCCTGTCGGATTTTACGGAAGAGGAGCTGAAGGACTGTATCGCACGCGCTTACGACAGTAAATTCGACACGGAGGAGATTGCACCTCTCGTAAAAGCAGACGGGGCATATTACCTGGAGCTGTTTCACGGCAATACGATTGCGTTTAAGGATATGGCACTATCCATCCTCCCGAGGTTCATGACTGCGGCGGCCAGAAAAAATAAGATTGATAACACGATTGTTATTCTTACCGCCACATCTGGTGATACGGGAAAAGCAGCTATGGCTGGCTTTGCCGATGTGGAAGGAACAAAAATTATTGTATTTTACCCGGAGGACGGAGTCAGCCGCGTACAGGAACTTCAGATGCTGACACAGAAGGGGGATAATACAAGCGTAGTGGGAATTGACGGAAACTTTGACGATGCCCAGAACGGTGTAAAGAAGATTTTTAATGATAAAGAGTTCGAAAAAGAACTGGCGGCTAAGGGGTACCAGCTTTCTTCCGCCAATTCGATCAATATCGGACGCCTTGTTCCGCAGATTGTGTATTATGTCTATGCCTATGTGAAGCTTCTCGAAAACGGTGAAATTGAGGATGGCGAAAAAATCAATATTACAGTTCCGACCGGTAATTTCGGTAATATTCTGGCCGCTTATTTTGCAAAGCAGATGGGACTTCCGGTTGGCAGGCTGATATGTGCGTCAAATGATAATAAAGTTTTATATGATTTCTTCCAGACCGGTATCTATGACAGAAAGAGAGAATTTATCCTGACATCCTCTCCGTCCATGGATATTCTGATTTCCAGCAATCTTGAGAGGCTGATTTATCTTTCTACCGGCTGCGATGCCGCAAAGACCAGGGAACTGATGGAAGAGCTGACAAGGGACGGAAAATATACGGTTACCGATGATATGAGGGAGAGAATGGCGGATTTTTCCGGCGGTTACGCAACACAGGAGGAGAACGCCGCTGAAATCAAACGCCTTTTTGACGATACCGGCTATATGATTGACACTCATACCGGCGTCGCATCCTGCGTATATAGAAAATATGTGAAAGAAACAAATGATACGGCGAAAACGGTGATTGCATCCACAGCCAGTCCGTACAAATTTTCAAGAAGCGTAATGGAAGCAATATACGGAAGTGAAGAAGGAAAAGATGAATTCGAACTGATTGACGAGATGGAGAAAGCTTCCGGAGTTGCTGTGCCCGCTGCCATCGAGGAGATTAGGAACGCTGAAATCCGCCACAATATACAGTGCACTCCGGATACAATGGAGAGTACGGTAGCTGACATTCTGAAATAAAAGAGATAAAACAATATGCCAATTTTTTAACAGTCTTCCCAAATCGAAAAATATGGTATATAATAAAAGAATGTAAGTGAGAAAAGCGACAAGGAGGTTCGTAATATGTTAGTTAATGCAAAGGACATGCTTCAGAAAGCAAGAGATGGCAAGTACGCAGTTGGACAGTTTAACATCAACAACCTGGAATGGACAAAGGCTATTCTGCTGACCGCTCAGGAACTGAATTCACCGGTTATTCTCGGTGTTTCTGAGGGTGCGGGCAAGTATATGGCCGGATTTAAAACTGTTGCAGATATGGTAAATGCAATGATTGAAGAACTGAAAATTACAGTTCCGGTAGCAACCCATTTAGACCACGGCTCTTACGAAGGATGCTATAAATGTATTGAAGCCGGATTTTCTTCCATCATGTTTGACGGTTCCCACTATCCGATAGAGGAGAATGTGGAGAAGACAAAAGAGCTGGTTAAGGTCTGTGCTGAAAAGGGATTATCCCTGGAGGCAGAGGTTGGCTCCATCGGCGGAGAAGAAGACGGTGTTGTCGGAATGGGGGAATGTGCAGATCCCGACGAGTGCAAAGCAATTGCGGACCTTGGCGTAGACATGCTTGCAGCTGGTATCGGCAATATCCATGGCAAATATCCGGCAAACTGGCCTGGTCTCAGCTTTGAGACACTGGCAGCCGTTAAAGCAAAGACCGGCGATATGCCGTTAGTTCTTCATGGCGGTACCGGAATTCCGGAGGATATGATTAAAAAAGCGATTTCTCTCGGCGTTGCCAAGATTAACGTGAACACAGAGTGCCAGCTTGCCTTTGCAGAAGCAACACGTAAATATATTGAGGCAGGCAGGGATCTGGAAGGCAAGGGATTTGACCCGCGTAAACTTCTGGCTCCGGGTACGGAAGCAATCAAGGAGACAGTCAAGACAAAGATGGAGCTGTTTGGTTCCGTCGGCAAAGCCTGATTGGAATAATAACGGATTATAAATGAAGGCGGTGACCTGTGCGCGGAGCGTGCAGGTTATCGTTTTTGATGGCAGTGAAAAGTTTACAGATCAATTTTCATCGTCTGGTAAGGGAGAATAGAATGAGTGACGCAATTAACGTGGCTGAAATTTTTGGAAAAAATGTATTTAATGATACGGCAATGAAAGAGCGCCTTCCGAAAAGTGTTTATAAGAAGCTAAAACAAACTATCGAGGACGGAGAGGAACTGGATCCGTCCATTGCAGACGTAGTGGCCCACGCAATGAAGGACTGGGCAATAGAGAGAGGGGCTACCCATTATTCCCACTGGTTTCAGCCGCTGACCGGCGTTACCGCTGAGAAACACGACGCCTTTATCTCCGTACCTGATGCGGCAGGCCGGGTTATCATGGAGTTTTCCGGAAAAGAATTGATTAAGGGCGAACCCGACGCCTCCTCTTTCCCGTCCGGAGGCCTGAGATCCACGTTCGAGGCCAGGGGATATACGACCTGGGACTGTACTTCACCGGCTTTTCTGAGAGAAGATACCTGGGGAGTGACGCTTTACATACCGACCGCTTTCTGTTCTTACAGAGGCGAAGCTCTGGACAAAAAAACACCTCTTTTGCGCTCAATGCAGGCAATTAATGAGCAGTCTCTGAGAATTATCCGCCTGTTTGGAAATACCACATCCAAGAGGGTGATTCCCTATGTGGGACCGGAACAGGAATATTTTCTGATTGATAAAGAAAAATATTTGCAGAGAAAAGATCTGATTTACGCGAACAGGACTCTGTTTGGCGCCATGCCTCCGAAAGGCCAGGAGATGGACGACCATTATTTCGGAAGTATCCGTCCCCGTGTTGGCGCTTTTATGAAAGAAGTCAATGAAGAAATGTGGCGTCTGGGAGTCTGTGCCAAGACGCAGCACAATGAAGCGGCTCCGGCTCAGCATGAGCTGGCTCCTGTCTATACACAGGTCAATGTGGCGGTTGACCACAACCAGATGGTGATGGAGGCATTGAAACGGATTGCAGGACATCATGGCCTGACCTGCCTGCTACATGAAAAACCGTTTGCGGGAATTAATGGTTCCGGTAAACATAATAACTGGTCGCTGACCACGGATGATGGAATCAATCTGATGAATCCCGGGGAAACACCGCATGAGAATATCCAGTTCCTTCTGGTTCTGGCCTGCATTATGAAAGCGGTGGATATTCACGCCGATCTGCTGAGAGAATCAACGGCGGTTCCCGGCAATGATCACCGTCTGGGAGCAGCGGAAGCTCCGCCGGCTATCATTTCCATTTTCCTGGGTGAGCAGTTGGAAGACGTAATAGACCAGCTTTGCAGCACCGGTTCCGCAGCCCATTCGATTCAGGGAGGAGTTCTCAAAACAGGCGTGACGACACTGCCCGATTTTGCAAAGGACGCCACAGACCGGAACAGAACTTCACCATTCGCTTTTACAGGGAATAAGTTTGAGTTCCGTATGGTGGGCTCTTCGGATTCCGTATCCTCGCCGAATGTGGTGCTGAATACGATTGTGGCCGAAGCGTTCAAACAGGCGGCGGATCGGCTTGAAAAAGCAGAAGATTTCGATATGGCCGTCCATGATATGATTAAAGAGCTTTTCGCAAAGCACAGAAGAATTATATTCAGTGGAAACGGTTATTCGGATGAATGGGTGGAAGAAGCTGAGAGGAGAGGCCTGCCGAATCTGAAATCCGGCATTGATTCCGTTTCTGCCCTGATTACGGAAAAAGCGGTGCATCTTTTTGAAAAATTCAGTGTTTATACGAAGGCGGAGCTGGAGTCCAGAGCTGAGATCGAATATGAATCTTATGCCAAGACAATCAATATTGAGGCAAAGACGATGATCGATATGGCAGGGAAACAGATTGTTCCGGCCGTTGTTGCGTACACGACGCAGCTGGCAAAATCGCTTTCCGCAGTCAGAGATGCATGTCCGGAGGCGGATGTCAGCGTACAGAAAGAGCTGATTCTTGAAACCTCGGATCTGCTGTCAGAAGTAAAAGTAGCGCTTGCCGCTCTTGAAGAGAAAGCCGGGATTGCAGCCGGCATTTCAAACAGCAAGGAGCGGGCGTATTACTGCCTGGAGAATGTGACGACTGCGATGAAGGCTCTTAGAATTCCGGTTGATAAGCTGGAAATGATTGTTGACAAAGAGCTTTGGCCGTTCCCAAGCTATGGAGATTTGATTTTTGAAGTGTAGGCGTAAGGATTAATACTTATTTTTACAGTATATAAATCGTTACTTTTCACACGGTAATGTCCCGCGAGGAACCGCCCCCAATAAGTTGGATTTTTAAGCCTAACTTATTGGGGGCGGTTTAGATCATTGAACCAGTGGATTACCGTCCGGGGCCGGTGGTGAGGCCTGGCTGTAATCCTCCGCTGCTGCTGCCGGAGCCGGAGGAACTGCCTGGGGCAAACGAACTGCCGCTGCCTGAAGAATGGTTATTGCTGCCCGGAACAGAAGAACCGCCCGGATTGTTATTATTATTATTATTACCCGAAGTTCCCGGAGCAGTTACGCTGCCATTCGAACTTCCGGGGGCATTCCCACCGCCGGTTGAAGTGCCGGCGTTAGTTACATGGCCACCTGTAGGGCCGCCGGAAGAGCTGCTGTTGCCCGATGGCGAGTTGCCGTTACCCGATGGTGAGCTGCCGTTGCCCGATGGGAAGCTGTTGTTCCCGGATGGTGAGCTGCTGTTGCCTGATGGTGATTGGGAAGTATTATTCGTCTGGCCGTTTTGGGAACCGGAGGATGAATTCTTCAAAGAATTCGGATCAAAGTAACTGTCCGCGATTCCGCTCATATTATTTGTTTCATTCTGGCAGACACCATTATTGTCAAAAGTATAATTTACATTATCAATGACACGGGAAACATTTGCCGTCATCTTCCCGCTTTCGGGATCGAGGTAATAGTACTTGCCGGAAAGGTTCAGCCATCCTGTCTGCATATGTCCGTTCTGGTTAAAATAGAACCAGGAACCGTCTATTTTTCTCCATCCTCTTGTCATTCGTCCGGAATTGGTACTCATGTAATACTTGCTGCCATTGCTGTCACTGAGCCATCCGGTTAGCATCTTGCCGTCGTGAAGATAATAGTATTCACCGTCAATCTGCTGCCATCCGGACAGCATTCTTCCGTTCTGATCCAGATAATACCAGGTTTTATCAATTTCCTGCCAACCGGTCCTCATTTTTCCGTTGCTGCCGAAATAGTACCATTTTCCGTCAATCTGCTGCCATCCGGTATACATCTTACCATCATCTCCAAGAAGATAACGGGAACCTTCAATGTCGGTCCAGCCGCGTATCAGTTCACCGGTCGGATTGAAGTAATACCAGCTGTTCTCCATCTGATACCATCCGGTAGCCATGGAACCGTCGCTCTTCAGATAGTAGTAAGTGCTGTCCCCGACTTTCAGCCATTCGGTAACCATCGTTCCGTCGTTATTCAGATAGTACCATTTGTTATTGTCCTGTATCCATCCGATAGCCATTACGCCTTCTGAATTAAAATAATACCATTTGGATGCGGAAGGATCCTTGCGCCATCCGGTGATCATCTTGCCGGTATTGTCGTTCAAGTAGTAATATTTGTCATCGATATGGAGCCAGCCTTTATGCTGTGTGCCGTCATCCTTCATGTAATACCAGCCGTTGCCGCCGTTAATCCAGCCTGTTTGCTTTTTGTAGTCGGAATAGTAATACCAGTTGTTATTAATCTGCCTCCATTGTTTTGCAGGTATCACGGCTGAGAAGTCCTTATAGGCAAAGTTAATGTCCACGTCTCCGTTAATCCCGGCCACAGTTCCCTGATTAGTAGCCTGCCACATAGAAGCTTTGTTATAGGTATGCTTAGTTTCATATCGTGCGACCCATACGTCATAGGGAACCTTGCTCATATCTATTTTATTTGTCAGCCAGTAATCATTGGCGTAGAGCATCGGATAATAGCCTGCTTCTTTGATTTTTTTGCAGAAAGCATTAATAATGTCACTTAACTGAGCAGGGGTCAGCGTGCTCATAACGGACGCTTCAACATCAAATACCACCGGATATGAAATAGGATAATCTTTGATTAAATCAAGAATAAAATCTGCTTCCTGAACCGCCATGTCAGTTGTAGTGGCATAAGAATATATATAAGCTCCCACCTTAAGGCCGGCTGCAGCGGCTGCATCCGCATTTGTCTTAAAATAAGGATCTACGGCATTGTCATACCTGGTTCCAAGCATAACAAACTGGATATCGTCACCTGCGACAGCTTTCCAGTCAATAGCCTGCTTCCAGTGTGAAACGTCGATACCTCTGGCTACAACTCCGGCAATGGATGTGCCGTCGCTGCCTATATAGACGCCGTTATTTTTAGTCCAGGAAACGGCGGCCAGACTCTCGGCGGCGGGGCCCAGGCTCATCAGGCCGACCAGACAGGCAAGCCCCAGAGCCTGGATACGTTTCTTGTGTATCATAATACTCCTCCTCCTGTGTAAAACATATAGTGGTTGCTCACTGTATCCGTAGTAAATACTTAATATGATTATTTAAACTTCTAAAACTTACGCGGTATAATGCCCGCTATGCGGTCATTATACCATATTCCTTAGGGAACATGGAGTCTCCGACGGAAAACAGCGCCGGATTTCTGCGGTGAACGCAGAAATCGTTTATGCGCGGTATAATGCCCACTATGCGGTCATTATACCATATTTATACAGTGAAGTTATAAATAATTTATTACAATTGATCCGGGGAGGCTTAATCCGGGAAAAGCCGGGCTATTCTCTTGTAATAGTGCTTTGCGTAGTGATACATGATAATTGTATATTCTCCGAATTCTTCTCCTTCCGTACTTTTGAATACGGCCCACAGACACCACAAAAATCCTCCCAGCGCCGCGTAAGCATAAGTTGCAATTCTTTCTTCAGGAGTGGGAATTCGTTCCAGATAGACTTCCAGCAGCCGATCCAGCTCTTCTGCATCGTAATTTGAATAAATGCTGCACATGGAAATATCAATCAGCGGATCATGCATAGCAGAATATTCCCAGTCTATCAGCCGCACGGTTCCGTCGGGAAGAAAGAGAAAGTTATCCGCCACGGAGTCTATATGTGAAAGGCAGCATGGCCTGTTTAGACGTTCTACCCGATCCAGCAGATGATTCATCCATCCCCTTACTTCCGTGTAATCCTCAAACAGAAGGAGTTCATGATGCTGACAGAGCTTTTCATAAAAATTGATCCGCTCACACAGGTTAAAATGATGTTCCACCGTTAATTCCGACTGATGCAGCTTGCGCAGAAGGGCCATGCAGGATGCGATGTCATCCCAGTTTTTTGCATCGGCATTTCTGGAACCTTCATAATATTTGGCAATTTTATATCCGTTATCACCATCGAAGTAAATGATATGCTCTGTAATATCTAAAGGCTCGACGGCGTGGTATGAGGCTTCTTCTTCCTTACGGTTTATAAGCAGCTCTGTGCCGGGGCCGGGAATACGGCAGATATAATGTTCATTATTAACCTCGAACAGGAAGGATTTATTAGTCATGCCGGCCTTGAGACAGCGGATATTGCGGATTGCGGATTCCTTTACTTGGAAGACCTGTGAGACCAGGCGCATTGCTTCGTTGTCTGAGTGATTCCGGTATTTTGGATCAAACAGACGTAATTCTTCCAGATTTTCAAACTCGTAGACCTGATGCTCGGGTTGGCAGTTTACATAAAAATCAAGTTTGTCTATATAGTTCAGCAGAACGTGTTCCCAATAGCATTGCTCTGTTCCCGGACGGTGATAATCTGATTCCAGTAAAGGAAAGAAGATTTCGGTAAAATCCTTTGACAGGAAAGCCGGGCCATATAATGTCCAGGAATCATGTCCGCCGATGGTGATGGATGAAATTTTGCCTTTTTTATTGGCCGTAACACACCATTCAGATGTATCGCCTTCCATATAAACGGAAGAATACCAGGAGCCGCATTCATATCTATGGAACATATTGTTGCGAATCCAGTTGTCTGAAACCAGAAGATACATATTTTTACCGTAAAAAAGCTCTCTGCCCTGATATACGGTAGCAAGCGTGCTTTTACAGGTGTATTCCGGGTTGTAAAATAGCTTTACATTATATTTATCGATGAGATATTCAAACTTTTCCTTCAAATAACCCACAATCAGCGTGATGTTGGTAATACCGGCCTCATGAAGCTGACGGATTTGCCTCTCAATCATCCTTTCACCAAAAACTTCAAGAAGTCCTTTGGGTGTCTCAAAGGAGAGCGGGACAAAACGTGAACCGAATCCGGCCGCCGTAATAACAGCGCCATCAACACGGTACTGCTCCAGATATTCCATTCCTTTTTCCGTTAAACTGTATTTACCATATTCAGAATGATTCTGAATCAAACCGTCTTTCAGGCATTCACCTACTAGCTTATTTACACTTCCAAGAGATATCCCAAGAATTGAAGACAGCTCTCTTTGGGTAACATCTGAATCTTCATAAATACTCCTGCATATTAATCCGTATCGATCCATGCATAAACCTCCACTTTTATAATTAGTATATTAAATTGTTGAAATTAAACAGGATATTGTGTATATTCATGATTTCGACATTTTTTTGCAGTGTTCAAAAAAGTGACTTGAATCATGAGATATGAACATTATAGCATGAAATTCTTAATTGTAAACCTCAATTCTTAGGATTGTATTAATATAAAAACAATAATTGGTTAATAACGACTTTTTGTAACAATTCCGTAAGGAAATGCACAGAGAAAAGTTATGGTAATTTGGGATTAGTTATATTATAATGTGAATGTATCGGAGACAGGGTCAACTTCCCAGAAAATGAAGCAGTAGTATAAAGTGCAAAAATTTCACTTTGTAACAAAAAGTTGGAAAAATTGTAAAAAAACTATTGATAATTTTCCTTATCCGAAGTATAATGACCTCGTAATGCAATTAGGAATTTCGAAAAATATTTCAAAAAGAAAAAAAGGAGAGTGCATTAATTATGAGAAAGCAGACTAAATTAGTTGCAGTTTTATCTGCAGCAGCTTTACTCGCTATGGGTGCTTCCATGACATCTTTCGCCGCTGGTTGGGAAAAAGATGATTCTGGTATCTGGCACTATTATGATAGTGATGACGAGATGGTAACAGGTGAGTGGAAGAAAGACGGCGGAAAGTGGTTTTACCTTGATGATGACGGCGAAATGCAGACAGATTCCTGGGTTGACGATGAGTACTATGTTGGTGATGACGGCGCTATGCTGATCAATACCTGGAAGAAGACTATTACAGATGATGATATGGACGATCCAGAGGAAGATGGCGAGAGCTGGTATTATTTTGGAAGTAAAGGTAAGAAAACCACTTCCGGTTCTAAAAAAGTTAACGGCAAGACATACTACTTTGACGAAGACGGCAAAATGCAGTCTGGCTGGTATGCAGATGACAAAAATGTTTACTATTTAGGCGATGAAGATGACGGAGCTAGAAAATCTGGCTGGTTATGGTTAGAGGCACCAGATGCTGATGACGATGATGAAAAAGATGCAGCTGACGCGGTAGGACATAACGGCGAAAACAGCGATGATCCTTGTGATGAAGAGGGATGGTACTATTTCGGTTCTGACGGTAAGATGTACAAAGATGCTAAGCAGAAGAAAGTAAACGGTAAATATTACTACTTCAACGCACACGGCCAGATGCTGTATGAGTGGATCAATGGAGTTAAGACAACCATGGGTTCCAATGCACAGCTTGATACAGATGATAAAACAGCTCAGGAGAATGCTTCTCCTAGTGAAGTACGTTATATGAACCAGGTAGAAGAAGGCTGGAGAGCTGACGGTTGGTATCAGATCGACGGTGCTGACATTCTTGGTGCTGGAGACGATACAGACTGGTACTACTTCAAGGACGGTAAAGCTAAGAGAGCTGAGAAGAAAGATGATGCTACTAACTTAAAGGATGGTAATTCACCAGTTTACAGAGCAAAAATTAAAATCAATGGTAAATACTTCTGCTTTAACGAAATCGGTCAGATGCAGACAGGTTTACAGCCAATCGGCAGCAAGAGCGGTGTGGTTTCAGGCTTGTACTTCTTTGATGAGAATGGCTACATGAAGACTGGTAAAGTTTCTAACGTAGAAGAAGAGAATGATTCCTTCACATACTACTTCGAAACAAAGAACAGCAAGAATGGCCAGGGTATCACAGGCGAGAAGTCTGGTTATCTGTACTGGAATGGTAAGAGACTTGAGGCTGATGACGATTACAAGATTTACCAGACAGATGAGGGTACTTACTACCTTGTAAACAATAAGGGTAAACTGCAGAAATCTACAAGCAAAGCTTATGAAGTAGAGAACCTCGACGGCAAAGAGATGAAGTTCGAGTTCAAGAGCAACTATACTATTAAATCTGCAAAAGATGAAGATGGTAACAAAGTTGAACTTGACAAGTTAAATGCTGTAGTTCCAGAAATTGAACTGTATGACAGTGTAATTACTCTTGATGGTAATTATGGTCTTATAGTTAAGGATGCTGAATAATCTATAGTCTAAAAGAATGAGATTCTAAATTTGGGAGTGTCGCATAATGACATGAAATTATAATAATTTCATGTCAGGAGCGATGCTCCTGTTTTTTTAGGCTCTTTGACAATAGTTTAGATACGCTTTTCAGCACACCCTAATATTCAGTATAGAACCTAATAAAACAGATAGGGGTAAAGCCATTTTTGGCTTTGCCCCTTATGAGCGGACATTATACCTTCCATCCGTTTTTCAGTCTGCATAAAATTGAAACTCTGATTTTCTTAGACTCATTTATCGCTGCCTTATGGGCCATGTCATATAGGTCGATTGACGGATTAGATGGATTCTCTTTGAAGTCTACATTTTCATTACCTGCCTTCGCAGTAAGGATTTTATTACCCTTGAAAGTAAATACTACATCAGAAAGATCATTATTCTCTACATCGTACTTTCTGGATGCAGATTTCTGAATCTTACCACTCATGTTTATAAGATAGTAATCATTCGTCATTCCGTCTGCATTCGGAAGTACATAGATTCTGTAGTCGTCATCAGCTTCCAGTCTCTTACCGTTCCAGTATAAGTATCCGGATTTCTCTCCGGTATAGCCTTTGCCCAGTTTGCCGTTCTTCGTCTCAAAGAAGTATGTGAAGCTGTCATTATCTTCTTCTACATTAGAGATCTTACCAGTCTTCATATAACCGTTATCATCAAAGAAGTAGAAGCCTGCACTTGCGGCTCTTGTTCCCGGAATATACTGTAAGCCAGTCTGCATCTGTCCGACTTCGTTGAAGCAGAACCACTTTCTGGAAACCTTAATCCGGAACTTCAAGCCATAACCTACCAGATTTTCTGGCTCCGTCATCTTCACTACCCAAGTAGTAAACAGTCTTAGCATCCTTCTGATACCAGCCATCTCTCATTTTGCCGTTATCATCGAAGAAATAGGTTTTGCCATTAATTTTCTTGGTTGTATCAACAGTTTTTTTACCCTTGCTGCCGAAGTAGTACCAAGCTTCTCCGTCATCTTCCGGATCATCCTGATCATCTGTTAAAGTCTTTTTCCACTCGTTGATGAGCATTGCGCCGTCATTACCAACATAATACTCGTCGTCAACCCAGGAATCTGTCAGCATTTCGCCTTCATCGTTTAAATAAAACCCCTTACCGCCGTCTTTCTTCCACTCACCGGTTACCATCTCGTCGTCTTTGTCATAGAAATGCCAAATACCAGAATCCTCTTTTTCCCAACCAGCGGCGAAAGATGTCATGGAAGCACCCATAGCGAGTAAAGCTGCTGCAGATAAAACTGCAACTAATTTAGTCTGCTTTCTCATAATTAATGCACTCTCCTTTTTTTCTTTTTGAAATATTTTTCGAAATTCCTAATTGCATTACGAGGTCATTTTTATGGTGAAGAGTAAATGGCGGAAAATCACAAAGCTCCAATGACATAATTCAGGAAAAAATGGGAATCATAATAGGAAAAATAGTTACAGTTCAACCTTCGGCCAAACTGCAGCAAATGATGCACAGAAACGAAAAAAACGCCGAAAACACCTCGCGGAATACATCATGGCTGAACTGTTACGAAAAATATAACTATATTGGAGGAACCCATGAAAAAACGTATATTACTTTTATCTGCAGTCATCATTTCCGCCATTGCATTCACCGCATGCAGTAAAAAAGATACAGCCGATAACTATGTTACAGAGCAAAACGATATTATGAATAAAATGCAGGAAGAGATGGACAAAGTACAGGACACAGGAAACGCTACTCTTGATTTTCTGTACGGTATGATTCCTCATCATGAATCGGCTGTTGAAATGTCTAAAAGCTATTTAAAATATGCAAAAGAAAAAAAGGATTCTGCATTTAAAGAGATGGCAGAAGAAATAATTAAAACACAGGAAGAGGAAATAGAAGAAATGAAGGATATGGCAAAAGCCATCGAAGCTGATGAAGAGCTGGATTATGAGGATGAGCAGTCATATCTGAAAGAATATCATTCTATGATGAAAGACCATGACATGTCACATAATATGGTTACGAGTGACGTGGATACGGCATTTGCGGAAGGGATGATGGTGCATCATCAGATGGCAGTAGACATGGCGGAGTCAATTTTAAAGTATACAAATAATCAAGAGGTTATTGAACTTGCAAAAAACATTGTTGAGTCTCAGAATGAAGAAATCGCTGAAATGCAGTCATTTTTAGATGAACATGCAGATAATAAAAATCATAGCCATTAATATATTGATTGTAGCAGTTCAGACAGCATGAACTGTTACTATTGTTTATTGAATAGACAGATCCCTGACACCGGATGGTTGCTGGAGTTACTATTTTATTCCGCGAAGCGTGTTACTGTTCTCAGAACAGCATTTTTCAGCGGGGCTGTGAATAGTAACTTGCCGGAATCTGCCTGTTTCCGGCGAATTTTACTGAATTTTGCCGGGGCGTTTATTATTTTATGAAGAAAAACAAAGCAGCCTTAATAAAAAATTAAACCTTGAATCAGGCCGAATAAGTCCCTGAAGGTTGATTTACCCATCAACAGATGCTATACTGTAAAAAGCCTGTAGATATGGGCTTCTATGAAGATATAAGGAGATTTGACACATGGCGAAAGCTGCACCGAAGAAGGACCCGAATGCTCTGGCGGAGGTGGCCGGTAGTGTTTATGCAGGAATTATGGCGGTATTTACTTTTGTTGTTTTAGCTGTATTTCCGCTGTATTATCATAATTATTATTTCGACATTTTAAAGGCGAAATACAAATTTTACTGGATATCAGTTGTTGTGATGGCGGTAATTTGCCTGATTGTTGCCATTGTATTTCTGTTTGTGGACAGGATGGAGTATGAAGGCGTCAATACCAAGCGGTTTTTCAGCCATTTCCGGCCGGAGAATCTTAAAAAGCAGCCGGCAGCTTATAAATTCCTAATCCTGTTTATCATTTTGGCGTCGCTTTCGACAGTACTGTCTGATTACAAATTTGAATCATTTTGGGGAAATGAAGGGCGTTTCAGCGGCCTGTTTCTTATCTGCCTGTATGCGTTAAGCGTCTTTATGATTGGCAAGTTTGGGAAAATTAAGAAATGGCATTTGGATCTTTTTCTTCTGGCAGGAGTCCTCGCGTGCCTGTTCGGTATCACCGACTATTTCAGGATGGATGTCCTTAGCTGGAAAGAAGGAGTCAAGTCCACGCAGTTAGATTCATTTACATCCACACTTGGCAATATTAATACTTATACAGCTTACGTTGCTCTGGTAATGGGAGTTTCATGCGGCTTCTTTGTTACGGAGAAGAATGTGATCCGGAATATTTGGTATTATCTTGTATTGTTAATCAGTTTTTTTGCTATCATCACGGGACAGAGTGATAATGCCTATCTGGCATTGGGCGCAGTATTTGCATTATTCCCCCTTGTACTTTTTGCAACGAGAAAAGGGGTGATTCGTTATGCGGTAGTGATAGCTTCTTTTATGTCGGTAATCAAGGTGATTGATGAGATCAATAAGAAGATGGCCGAGAAGGTAATCGGTCTCAGCGGCGTCTTTAATATGCTGGCGGAACATAAATATCTGGAAGTTATTGTTATTGCATTATGGCTGCTGGTTGCTGTATTATATATAGGCGACCGTATTGTGATGAAGGGAAAAGAAGATAAAATAGGGAAATGGCTCCGCATCAGCTGGCTTTGCCTGATTGCAGCCGGTGCAGCGGCTGTAATTGCAGTGCTGTATGATGCCAATTTCGGCCCTAATCCTGAAAAGTATTCGTCCGTATCCCAATATTTGATATTTAATGACAGCTGGGGTACCAACCGCGGTTATTGCTGGCGGATTGGATGGGAGTCTTATATGAGATTGCCGCTGATTCATAAATTATTTGGTTTTGGCCCCGATACCTTTGGCATTCTTACCTGGCCGTTCCGGCAGGAGTCACTGGATATTTATGGTGTGTACTTTGAAAGCGCGCACAATGAATACTTCCAGTATCTTGTGACAATGGGACCGTTTGCTATGATTGCATATATTCTCTTCCTCATATCAAGCTGTGCAAGAATGATGAGGTTTGTGAAGAAGCAGCCATGGATTCTGGCTCCGCTTGGCGCAACGGTATGCTATGGAGCGCAGGCGTTTGTCAACATCAACCTGCCGATAGCAACACCGGTTATGTGGGCGCTTTTAGCAGTCGGCCTGGCGATGTGCAGAGATGTGCCGGCAAAGCTTCAGCCGGAAAAATTTAAAAATTCGATATCCAAAAGAGAACAAGAATAATTAGAAAAGTTGCAGGAATGATAAAATGTTTGAAAAGATGATGCCTCGAGATAAAAAATTCAGAATGGTGGTTCTGCTTCTGGTCGACATATGCGTAATCCAGTTCAGCAGTTTTATGGGACTGTGGATGCGATTTGATATGCGGCTTCAGTCCATTCCGGAAAATTACAGAATAGCGGCGGTCAAATATGCAATACCGTATACGCTTATTACGCTTGTGATTTTCTATGTATTCCGCATGTATTCCTCGATGTGGAGCGTAGCCGGAGTCAGGGAAGCGTGCCACATTGTGTTCGCCTGTGTGTTGACAAGCCTCTGCCAGATAGCGGGCATGACAATGCTCCAGCTTAATGTACCCAGAAGTTATTTTGCCATCAGCTTTATTATACTGACAGGCTGTGAGGGGCTTGTAAGGCTGTCCTACCGTATTTACCGCTCCCTGTTTAAGCGGTACGGCGAGGTGAGCGAAAGCAGGATTCTGATCGTGGGGGCCGGAACTTCCGGTTCGATTATCCTGAAGGAGATAGAGACCAGCCAGTTTGCCCATGGAAGAGTCGCCTGCTTTGTGGATGACGATAAGAATAAGATTGGCAAATTTCTCAACGGAGTTCCGATTGCGGGAAACAGATATGATATTCCGCAGTTAGTTGAAAAGTACAAGGTTGATAAAATATATGTGGCGGCGCCGTCCGCTCCGGCAAAGGAAATCAAAAAGATTCTGGAAATCTGCCGTGAAACAAATTGCCAGTTGAAGATTCTTCCGGGAATTTTCCAGCTCCTCAACGGTGACGTCAGTGTGTCAAAGCTTCGGGAAGTGCAGATAGAGGATCTTCTGGGCCGTGACCCGATTCGCGTCAATCTGGACGAGATAATGGGATATGTCAGCAATAAGGTGATTCTCGTCACAGGCGGAGGCGGTTCCATCGGAAGCGAGCTTTGCCGCCAGATTGCGAGCCATAACCCAAAACAGCTTATTATTGTAGACATATATGAGAATAATGCCTATGATATCCAGCAGGAGCTGAGAAGGACTTATCCGGAGCTGGATTTAGTGGTGCTGATCGGTTCAGTCCGCAATACACACAGAATGAACAGTATTTTTGAGCAATACAGGCCGCAGATTGTGTATCATGCGGCGGCTCACAAGCATGTCCCGCTGATGGAGGACAGCCCGAACGAGGCCGTAAAGAATAATGTATTTGGTACATATAAGACAGCGAAAGCAGCCAGCAGATACGGTGTGGAGCGTTTTGTGCTGATTTCCACCGATAAGGCGGTGAATCCGACCAATATTATGGGAGCGTCCAAGCGTATGTGTGAGATGGTCATACAGATGCTTAATAAGGAGTCAAAAACAGATTTTGTCGCAGTCAGGTTTGGCAATGTTCTGGGAAGCAACGGCTCCGTCATTCCCCTGTTTAAAAAACAGATAGCGGAAGGCGGGCCTGTAACGGTTACACACCCGGATATAATCCGTTACTTTATGACGATTCCGGAGGCTGTGTCTCTGGTGCTTCAGGCTGGCTCCTATGCAAAGGGCGGGGAAATATTTGTCCTGGATATGGGAGAACCTGTCAAAATACTGGATTTGGCCAAAAACCTGATACGTTTGTCCGGTTATGTCCCCAATGAAGATATCATGATTGAGTTTACAGGCCTGAGGCCTGGGGAGAAGCTCTATGAGGAGCTTCTGATGGACGAGGAAGGCCTTCTCGATACGCCTAATAAACAGATTCATATAGGAAGGCCGATTGACTTTGATGAAGAACTGTTTAAGAAACAGCTGGATGAGCTTTATGAAGAAGCCAACGGCGATGAAATTGATATCAAAGCAGCAGTGCAGAAGATTGTACCTACGTATATCCGTAAGGAAGGCTAGTGTTCCATCCGGCCAGAAACCATAGTATCGGCACTGCCTGTTTTGCCGTCTGCTGCGTTGCCGTCGGCGTATCATAAATTTCAGAGTTCAGAATAAGGAGCCGGTCATGGCTCCTTATTTTTGTACTTAGAGCAAGCCTTTGCTATGATAAGCGTATCCGTAAATGGATAAGAACTTGCAAAGGAGAAGAGGATTATGACACAAGAGGAAATGAAACACATCGACCCATCAGGAAATCACACTATCTCACACCTGTGCGAAGCGTGGAAGCTCTCCATGAGGTATCAGGTCAAACCAAGTACGTTTGCCTGTTATGCAACGATCATCCAGAAACACATCAGACCGTCAATCGGAACTGTGGAGATGGAGGAGATGAATAATGAGATTCTAAGCGAATTTATTTTGGACCGTCAAAGCAGGGGCCTGTCGCCTAACACAATGCGCCTGATACTTTTTCTTTTAAAGAGTATCATACGCGCGGCGGAAAGAAGAGGAATCTGTCCGGCAGAACCTCTGGATTTCTTTCTTCCCAAGGACAGAAGATATGAAATGAAGCTTTTGAGCCAGGACAACAGAAGAAAGCTGCTTAGCTGGCTGGCCGGATGCAGAACAAATTTTGAACTGGGGCTGCTTTTGTCGCTCAGCACTGGAATCAGAGTGGGAGAACTGTGCGGCGTGAAATGGGAAGACGTGGACCTGGAGGAGGGAGTCCTGCATATCAGGCGCACCGTTTCACGAATCCGGAATACGGATCAAAAGAACACGGCAGCCAAAACCGTTCTATATATAGGCTCACCTAAAACCGGAACATCCCAGAGGGAAATTCCTCTTCCAGATTTTATGATTCCGCGGCTGAAGGAAAAGAAACGGGAAGCCGGCTGTTACCTTCTGACCGGCAGGACCGGCTGTATGGAGCCCAGAGGCGTTCAGAGGCGCTTTAAGAACCTTTTAAGGAAGCTCAGGCTGCCGGACGTCAATATACATGCCCTGCGCCATTCCTTCGCCTCACAGTGGATAGAAAACGGTTTTGACAGCAAGTCACTTTCTGAGATACTGGGTCATTCTTCCGTCAAAATCACAATGGATATCTACGTTCACAGCAATATGAGCCAGAAGAAAGTATACATGGATCAGATGACTGCCGTTTGATTTTTACAGCGGGGAATCTAAGGCATAAGGAAATCTTAAAGTTTTTTACAGCCAATCCCAATTGCGCATTTTAACCGTTTATGCTAAGATAAATAAAGCATGTACAATAGGAGGAGTTTTGTCCGATGGAACCGAACAATAATTATGAACAGGAAATTGATTTGAAGGATTTGATGTTTGCCGTTTTGCGCAAATGGCGTCCGATTATAGTAATTGCCGTTGTATTCGCCGTTTTACTGGGTGCATTAAAGACAGTAAAGGGAATCAGACAGCTGGGAGATGAGGAGTACGTTAAGAAGAACCAGGATACCTATGCGATGAACCTGGATCAGTATAACTCTACGAAGGGGCGCCTGGAAAAAGAGATCGAAAACCTGCAGCAGAATATTGAAAGCCAGCAGGAATATAAGGATCAATCGATTCTTATGAATATCAACCCATATGACGAATATGTGGAGACGGCCACTTTTTACATATCAACAGATTATGCTATTATGCCGGGGATGATGTACCAGAACCCGAATACGGCTGCCAGCATTCTGAAGGCTTATATGTCTATTGCACAGAACGGAGAAATGTACAATTACGTACTGGGCAAGATGAATAATAAGATAGGAATCCGCTATCTGAAAGAGCTGGTGAAGATCGAGCCTGATTATGATAATAATATGCTTGATATTACAGTAATCGGTGACACAAGAAAGACGGCCGGCGATGTAATGGGGTATATTAAGGACAGCATAGCATCCTCCAAAGACAGTATAACGGAAGCGATAGGGGAGCATGAGAATAACCTGGTGGACGAGTCGCAGTTTGTCACCGTTGATTTAGAGCTTGATAAAAAACAGACAGAGTTTTCCGCCAATATGGATCAGCTGGATATCAGCCTGAAGCAAAAAACGAAGGAATTGTCCGATCTGGCGGAGCCGAAGAACAATCTTTTGAGTAAAGGAAGCGTTTTAAAGAGTGCAGTCAAGTACGCAGTCCTTGGCGGTGTTCTTGGCGCGTTTATAGCTGTATTCTTCCTCTGTGTTGCATTCCTTATGAGTGATAAGCTTGTGAACGAGAAAGAACTGAAACGCAGATACGGCATTATGGTTCTTGGTGTTTTCCGCCGGAACGATAAGAAACGTGCCTTCGGCTTCGTTGACAAATGGCTGGATAAGATGGAAGGCGTATCAGGCAGAGAGATGGAAGACAGCAGAACATTCGAAGTGGTGGCTGCAAATGCCCTGAACTATATGGAGCAGGATAGGGCAGCGGATGTAATCCTCGTCGGAACGGTGGAGACTGAGAAGCTGGAGCAGGTACGCGCCGGACTCGCCTCTATGCTGGGCGCCGCAGCGCTTTCAGTAGGCGGAAATCTTGGAAAAGATGCTTCGGCTATTAAGAAAGCTGCAGCTTGTGATGCGGTCATTCTTGTGGAACAGCGGGGGGGTTCCCTGTTTGGCGGAATCGAGCAGGAGCTGGATCTTGTCAGGAGTCTTGGCAAAAAAGTAATCGGCTGTATTGTTTTATAGTGAATGACACTGCAGTACAGTCCAGTGCTGATAATGTGAAAATATACAATGTTATTGTGTTCTATTGTCGAAATTTGCGGTGGATAAGGCCTTTATTTTTCGACAGATTTATATTATAAATATAAGTGTTGATTTACATAGTATGAAGGAGGAAGAGGGTTATGGAGGAGGCTAAGCGGATTGCTTTACTGGAGAAGGAGAATTTCGAACTGAAAGAAGAAGTCGATACCTTGTTCAATACGGTGGTTCAGTTGAAAGAAAGTATGAATCTTCTTGTTAGCCGTTACATCGTAAATGAGAAAAGCAGATAAAAAACAGGGCAGGTAATCATATTATCAGTTGAGAGATAATGATTCCTGCCCTATTTTTGAACAGATTCAATCCTGTTTATATGTACTCTATTGGGTGATTAAAATCCTGAAGCAAATGCATGAATGTTATTCATTGGCATTCCCGTGTAGCTTGCGTGTTAAATCCCAAATCATATCATGCATCCAATCAATTGTTTTCTCAAGCTCTACATTCTTCTGGTGAAGGTCCAGGTTTTCATATTCCAGTTCTTCGTTCCTGGCCTTCAGCTTTGCTATGGCAGAGCGGCTGTTGGATGTTTTGCTCTGTTCGGTAAGCCGCTGTACAACCGAGGTCTGTGGGGTTACGTTGCCTGCTATCTGATCAGAAATGAGCTGGTCGCGCATATTATAATCCATATCCATAAAGTTCTGGTAGGACATAGGAAAGACAGTCATAGGTGTCTTACATACGGGGCAAATGGCATTCTTCGAAACCTGATAGAAGCCATAACGGCCGCATTTGGAACAATAGTAAACAGTCAATTCACGCATAATTTTATCTCCCGTTATCTGTGATAGTTTGTAACCCGATATAAATACGGTAATATCCACTCCATATCTACATTACAACATTTGGTCATAAAATACCATACTTACTATAGAAAACGTATAAAAAAGACAAATGTTACAGATTAAAATGTACTTTTTTTAAAACATAATGAACATTTTGAACAAATTTGTTCACTTTATTATATGATTTACAAGACTGAAAAAGAACCTTGAAAAGCCGCATATCGTACAAATTTTAATTTGGAAAGAAAAAATACCGCGGTTCCGTCAAGACGGCCTACGGTATTTATGAACGGATGATATTAATATATTACTGGATGATTCCTGAACTGTCAACTGTCCAGACAGTATCATTTGTATCTTTAATGTCTTTAAACCCTTTTCCTAACTCCGGTTTTGCAGAGGATGTGGATGTGGAGGAAGCTTTCTGGATGTTGCCGCTTGTGTTAATCAGGTAACGTTTTTCGCCTACGGTAACCGCCTCGTAACGGAGTTCCGGGTCAGCTTTCTGAAGCAGGCCGTTTAAATAAACCTGGTTGTCACGTTCCCCATGGTATCCCTGTCCTTTCAAAGAACCCTTTGCATGGAAGTACCATGTCTGGTTTTCTTCAAGCTCCTCATCATAAATAGTCTGTTTTCCTGTCTGCATAATGCCGTTCTCATTGAAGTAATAAGTTGCTTCTTTGCCGGCATCATCAGTCAGAACCTGAATACCTGTCTGCATCTCGCCCTTGTTGTTAAAACAGTATTTGTTAGAATTGATGGTGAAGAGTTCCAGATCCTTTTCTGCGTGGAACGCCTCTCCGTTTTTAAAGTAGAAGGTAAATTCATTATCGCTCTCATTGATTCCCGGAGCCCCTTCGATTGTGAACCAGCCGGATGCTCTTTTTCCGTCGTTCTCTTCATCATAGTAGCGGAAGTCTTTTAAGGAAAGGGAGGAATCTGCTTCGCTTTCGGTGGCAGCAGCTGCAGAAGAGATGAATCCTGCCTCAGCTACATTAACCCAGCCTGTCTGCATTTTGCCATCGATAAATGTATAGTAATTGCCGTTTATTTTACGATCCATCTGATCCATAATCATTTTTCCGTTTTCGTCAAAATAGCACCAGATGCCCTCATCGTCCGTATCGTTTGTCATTTCTTCTAAAAGTACCCAGCCTGTTTTTCTGGCTCCGTCGCTTTCGTTTCCAAGATAGTAGGTAAATCCGTCGATTTCAACGAGTCCTGTCAGCATCTGGCCGTCTTCGTCGAAGTAGTAGGTTTTTCCGCCTATTGTCATCCATTTGGAAGTAACGATTTTGCCGTCCTTGCCAAAGTAATTCCAGTTAGCGCCGCCCGGAGAATCAGGGCTGTCGTATTCTTCGTCATTGTCCACGGATACCCACTGGTTTTTCACCATGCGGCCTGTGGAATTCACGTAATACTCATCGATTCTCTGACTTACGGCAAGATCGCCGTTTTCATCCAGGTAAAACCATTCACTGTCTTTTTTCTTCCAGGTGTTTGTTTCTTTGTAGCCGTCTTCATCATAGAAGTACCAGCTGCCGTCTTCTTCCACCCACCCCTTGGATGCGGCATAAGAAGTGTAGATTCCTGAATAGTTTGTCATCATTGGTGCAGCCGCAGTCATGATTGCCGCAGCGGATAATACAGCCATAAATTTTGTTTGCTTGCGCATATTTAATCTCTCCTTTTTCGTTCAATGTTTCTGGCCGAAAATCCATCGTTGCATTACGTTGTGATTATATCCTATCCGGAGCCGTAAAAGATAGTGCAGGTTGCTGGTAAGGATGGAAGGAAATAGGAGCGGTGATAATTCGAAGGCGCGGCGCTGCCGTTTTCCGGCGAAGAAGCGGATGAAAAGCCCCGGGGAGGAAAAGAGAAAAAAATACAGCCCTGTCCTCTGCACGGTGCAGGGGTTGGGGCTGTATTTCCGCCAAAACGGAAAATCAGTTATGATATCTTGAATCGGTGATGAATTCGACATTGAGAGTTCCGGCAAGACGGTCCAGCGTTTCTGTGACATATTGGTTGATTCCCTGTGATTTTTCGCGGGCAATCCGGTAATCCATATCGGCGTTAAAATAGTTGTCCCCATGATAAGTGTAACCGTCAAAACCGGCGCACGCGGCATGACTTACTCCGGTTTTGACAAGGACATTTAACAGCATCACGAAGGAGTTGTCAATGATTTCCGCCTTTGGGTCAATCAGGGAGCTGTAATTCAGTGTGTAGTCAAAGCGATCCTTAACATTGGTGACATTGGAGGTCGCAATGACCTTTAGTTTCCGGTCTGTACGGTCTTTCAACTCCAGAAGGCGGCTCCCCAGCTGGACATAGCGCCGGGAATTACTTAAGAAAGCATAGTCGATAGCAATATCATCCGGAATATAGTTTACGGAGATGATTACAGGATTTGTCTTTGCTATATAGGATAGCACGCGATCTTTCTGAAGTTCCATATTTTTGCCGGGTCCCAGGAGCAGGAGAGTCTTACCTGCCAGGGCTTTTGTTAATTCTGCCAGTTCCGTCTCATCATTGCACTCGGTGCTTTGGTAAGTACGGTAAAGCTGTTCAATGTAATCTTTGTCATAGAGCAGTTTTTTCTCTGGCTCAATGCTGTCCAGAATTCCATTCAATGCCTTCAAAGACAATGTCTGCTTATCCATCAGGAATTTAACATAGCTTGGATGACAGTTGTTTGAGGCGGAGATATAGAAGAAAAGATTATAACCCCAGGGGCTTTTCCTGAAAAACGGCATAATATTGATATCAATGGCCTCCAGCATCTGTGCGGTATTGAAACTCCTGCCGCAGCACGTATTCATGTACATGGAAATCAGTTCCAGCGGGAGGTTGCCCGCACTTTTTCCCATGCCGTACAAGGATGCATCAATCAGAATACGGCGCTCGGTTGTCTCACGGAGTACCTCTATACTGTTTGAATACGCCAGCTGGAAATTGTTATGGGAATGATAGCCGATACCGATTTCCCGGTTCAGGTTGTGATTAAACAGTTCAAAGTAGTGCATCAGATTTTCCTGATGAAGTAAACCGTAAGTGTCTACAATGGATAACGCATAGGGATTCAGTTCATTGACAAGCTCGATTAAATCCAAAATTTCTCTGTCAGAGTAGCTGGTAATCGAAACCGCCTGGACATAGACCTGATAGCCGAGCTGTTTTACCTCGCGGCAGTAGGCAATAGCTTCTTTCATTACGTGTTTTTTAAATATAACGCGTATTCCGTCGATAAAGGATTCGGCGCAGGGGGCAAGATTTTCGATGCGGCAGGTTCCGTAGTCAATCATGGCCACAATCATGGCATTGCCTTTGTCCAGCCTGCCGAAAATGTCGTCGGCGCTTTTTGTATCAGGCATAATGGTTCTGTTTTTATCAAATGGCCGCCTGTCATCCAGAAAACCGATTTCCAGCACATCCACGCCGGAACTGATCAGGCGTTCAAAAATATTGATGATATTGCCATAGCCAAACTCCCAGTCATTGACAAATCCACCGTCGCGCAGTGTACAGTCAAGTAATTTTATTTCCTTCATAATGACTCCTTTCAGGTTTCCGGCGCCAGGCCCAGAAACATACCAATGTCAGCCGGATTACCGGCGATAAAAACAGGCTCAAACTCTTTCCAGCCTTCAGGGGCGGAGGGGCCGAAGCCGTAGGTGACTGCAATAAAATCAGTTCCGGAGCATTTTGCGCCGCTGCCGTCGGAGGCGGTGTCGCCAATCAAAACAGCTTCCGCAGGGGACAGGTTTAAGCCCTTCAGGCATTTATCTAAAACGTCGGTTTTCTGCATCTTGCTGGCAAAATCGCTGCCGCAGATGCAGTCACAGTAATTGCTGATTTGATAGTGTTCCAAAAGTGTGAGGGCATAATCCTCTCTTTTTAGAGTGGCGACACCGACCAGATAGCCCTCTCTTTTTAGACTTCTAAGAAGTTCGATCAGGCCATCGTAGGGGGTTGCTTTCAAAAGATCGTAATCCTTATACCGGTTGCGGAAAATTTCGGTGGCCCGGTTGGCCTCTTCCTCGTCAATACCATAGACTTTTATAAGCGAGTGCTTGATTGGTGGGCCGATGAAAGTCTTCATCATGTCCTCACGCGGGGGTTCATATCCCATAGTTTTAGTGGTATACAGCACACTTTCCAAAACGCCTTTTGCTGTGTCAAGCAGAGTGCCGTCCAGATCAAATATAATGCCGCGGTAGCCGCGGTGAGATTTTTCCTGTCTGCCGGCAGGAGTGTTCGTTAGTTCAGGTATCATTTGTGGCTCCTTTATTAATCGTTGCGTTTCCGGTCTTCAAACTGCGCTCTGATCCGTTCCAGATCCTTTGGTGTGTCAACGGATAGCGTTGAACCGGGGATGTCTTCAAATATAACGTTTTTACCCTGCTCTATGAAACGCAGCAGGTCGAATTCCTCTATCTTTTCCAGGCGGGATATGGGAGAAGCGGCAAAAAAGTCGAGCGCTTCTTTGGTGTAGACCCCGATACTTACGAATTTTTTATAGCTGTAATCAAGACTGCCTTTGGGATAAGGAACAGGACTGCGGGAAGCATACAGACATTTTCCTGCCTGGCTGCATACGATTTTTATATTGGCTGAGTCGAATACTTCGGGTGCGGAAGTAATGGACGCCATGGCGTTCACGACGAAAGGCCTGTCCGATTCCGGCAGCCCGGAGGTCTCCGACATGGCTTTGACAGCCTGATGAACCACCTGGCGGATATCGCCGGGGGATATCATCGGCTCATCGGCCCCCATCATGACATAAAAATCAGCTTCCACCTGCCCGGCAGCTTCCCAGATCCTGGAAGTCGGATTCGGATGCCAGGTTCCGGTTATCAGACAGGGAATATTATATTCAGTGCATGTTTTCTGAACTGCCTCATGGTCTGCTGCAACGCAGACTGCGTCCAATATACCGCTTTCGGCTGCCGCATTGTATACATGCCAGATGAGTGGCCTGTTATCCAGAAGAGCAAGGACTTTTCCGGGAAAACGGGTAGAATTAAACCGTGCGGGGATTATCCCGACAATTTTCATAGTGCTGCCTCCTTTTGACGGAAATTTCGTCAAGCATATATGCAATTATAGAAAAGTTCGGAGAAAAAAACAATAGGTTTTGGAGATTTAGTTAAGCAGGTGAGGACGCCGACGCAGGCCAGCGGACGGGGTGGTGGGATTGTTTTATGAGTCTTTCGTCCCGGGGGAAGATTGTTGTGAGTTGGGACTGCGGGCGAAGATAAAGTCTGCGGAGCACACTCCCGCTCTGTGAAATGCATCGCGCTGCTAAGCTCGTAAGGGACCTCGCTAATCAGCGATGGATTTCAACGGCATCCGCAGACTTTATCTTCCCCTTCGCCCCAAGGTCAAGTTTTCGCCGGGACGAAAGACTCCGCCAAGTGTATCGGCCCCGTCCACTGGCCTG
>OBXO01000576.1_pt1 | contig 26584 bp, 20 predicted proteins | sample 1501431 | NCBI WGS metagenome assembly OBXO01 (sample SAMEA2580163, study PRJEB22360) | human gut metagenome | biome: human gut; feature: human-associated habitat; material: faeces | place: Denmark | collected 2008/2010 | reverse complement strand
TTCCGGCCGGATTCCCCCTCCACGACAACCTATCCACGGGGACGGAAGACTCAGCCAGCCCCCTCACCACCCCGGACATGGTCCGTTCCGGACGTGTCCTCCCAACCTCAGTTAAATCATTAAAATATTTGTTGTTATAACCGTACTTTTTCTTTATAATAGAATATCAGAAGCTGTCCCCCTGCAAAAGTCCGTCCGTCAGGGCAGCTTCGGGTAAAAATAACTACAGTGATTTGGGAGGATGTTAAAATGGATTTGGCAGGGAATAATGAGGTAACGCTTGAAGAAATGCTGGACGCCAGGGAACGCCGCGTCTTTCTGCAAAACTCCCTGATTCAGACATATAACAAACCGATTATCAGTTTTACATTAAATATTCCGGGACCGGTAAAGGTATTTGACAAGATACCTGAAACATTTGAGGAGGGGGTCCGAAAAATCAGACAGGCGCTCTGTGACTCGGCTATCACGGTTTATCATGAAAGCGAGGTCCGTGAAAAGACCGGATATGAAGCTTTTTTTTCCGCCGATGCTTCCCCACTTGTCCTGAAACGCCTGATGTCGGAGCTGGAGGACGGGACTTCGGTCGGCCGCCTTTATGATATTGATATTATCATGCAGGATGGATGCAAGGTTTCAAGGGAGGAAACCGGCAGGCCGTGCCGAACCTGCCTCATCTGCGGACGCCCTGCACATGAATGCAGCCGGAGCCGCCGCCACAGCGTGGAAGAACTGGTCATGCACATTAAAAAACTGCTGGGGAATGCCAGTAAAGTTCCGGATAATGACAGGATGAAAGAATGAATGTAAAAGAAGTAATAACAAGACAAATGCTCACAGACCGGTTTCTGACTCTTTTGGAAAAAGCTGCGTCCCTCTCTCTCACCGACGAGGTGGCCGCCACCCCAAAACCAGGTCTTGTGGACCGAAAAGACAGCGGAGCCCACAGCGATATGGATTACCTGACTTTTGAGGACAGTATCCGGGCAATTTTGCCCTTTATAAAGGAGATGGCCGGCATAGGCGCCGCCTGGGGGGATAAGATGTCCGAAGAGTCACCGGATAAGGCCGCCGGATGTATTTTTAAAGCAATCCGTCCGTCCGGAGTCAAAGCGGAAAAAGCCATGTTCGCTGCAACAGGAGGCGTTAATACCCATAAAGGCATTATTTTTTCCATGGGACTTGCAGCAGCTTCGGCAGGCTTTCTGTTTTGCTCTCTACTGCCTGACGACGCATCTGAGCTTTCCGGTAAAAACCGCTGCCCGGTGAACGCCGATGATATTTTATTCTACTGCGGGAAAATGTGCAGCGCTTCCATGGAACGTGACTTTTCCGAAATAAAACCGGGCAATCCCAAATCCCATGGGGAATATCTCTATCTGAAATATGGGATACGTGGTATCCGCGGTGAAGCCGCTGACAGTTTCCCTGCCGTACGGCGTTTCGGGCTTCCGGCTCTCAGGGAGTTTCTGAGCCGCCCGGAGAATGGAACGGACTGCCGCGGCGGCGGGCTGCAGAACCGCCTTTCCCTGCATATACTTTTGAATCTGATGGCGAATGTGGACGATACGAATGTCCTGTTTAGGACCGACTATACTTCCCTTGAGTATGTAAAGCAGTGTGCCTCATCCGTATTATTGCTGGGCGGCGCTGAAACACCGGAGGGAATAAATGAGCTGGTACGGCTGAATGAAGATTTTATCAAGCGCAATATAAGCCCGGGAGGCTGTGCAGACCTGCTGTCCATGACGCTGTTTCTCTGGCGCCTGGAGCTTATTATTAAAAATATGGAAACTAGCTTAGAAAGGAACAACCAATTATGGCCTTTGACGGAATTGTTATAGCCGGTCTGGTAAAAGAATTTAATGACAAACTGACCGGAGGAAAAATATCAAAAATTGCTCAGACCGAAAAAGATGAGCTTCTTTTTACGGTAAAGAATAACAGGGAGAATTACCGGCTTCTTATGTCGGTAAATGCCAGTCTTCCTCTTATCTATCTGACTCAGACGAATAAACAAAGCCCTATGACTGCGCCGAACTTCTGCATGCTTTTGAGAAAGCATATCGGAAACGGAAAAATCGTATCGGTCAGCCAGCCGGGGCTGGAACGAATCATACGTTTTGAAATAGAACATCTCGATGAACTCGGCGATCTCTGCCGTAAATATCTGATTGTGGAGCTGATGGGAAAACACAGCAATATTATTTTTTGCACACCGGATGACAAGATTATCGACAGTATCAAACATATTTCGGCCCAGATCAGCTCTGTCCGTGAGGTGCTTCCTGGAAGGGACTATTTTATCCCACAGGCAGCCGGGAAAAAAGATCCGCTTTCTTCTGATGAGGCTGTTTTTAAAGAAACTCTCTCTGCTTCACAGGCGCCCTCAGGAAAAGCGATTTATAGCAGCTTTACGGGTCTCAGCCCTGTTATGGCCGAGGAGTTCTGCCATCTTGCCTCTATTGATGCCGATGTGCCGGCGGCGGCTCTCTCCGATCTGGAACTGACCCACTTGAGCCGGACTCTTGTGCTTGCGATGGAGCAGGTACGGGACGGCCTTTTTTCGCCGAATATTCTATACAAAGAGGAGGAACCGGTGGAATTTTCCGCTCTTCCCCTTACTTCCTGGCCCCCGGAATATAAGGCAGTTACCTATGACTCCATCAGCAGCACGCTGGAGCTTTATTATTCCTCAAAAAATATTATAACACGTATCCGGCAGAAGTCTGCCGATCTCCGCAGAATCGTCCAGACAGCTCTGGAAAGAAGCTATAAAAAATATGATTTACAGCTCAAGCAGCTTAAGGATACGGAAAAAAGAGATAAATACAAGGTTTACGGAGAACTGTTAAACACTTATGGATATGAGCTGAGCGGCGGGGAAAAGGAACTGGAATGCATCAATTATTATACAAATGAACCTCTTAAAATCCCGCTGGATCCACAGCTTACGGCCCGTGAAAATTCGCAGAAATTTTTTGATAAATATAATAAGCTGAAACGGACCTATGAGGCGCTTTCAAAGTTTGTGGAGGAAACAAAGCAGGAAATCGAACATCTGGAATCAATCAGCACTTCACTGGACATTGCGCTGAAGGAGGAAGATCTGGCACAGATTAAGCAGGAGCTGACTGAATACGGTTTTATTAAAAAGCATGGGTCTTCCGGTAAAAAGGTCAAAATCACCAGCCGGCCTTTCCATTATATCTCATCCGACGGTTTTCATATTTATGTCGGAAAGAATAATTATCAGAATGAAGAGCTGACATTCAAAGTCGCTTCCGGTAATGACTGGTGGTTTCACGCAAAAGGAATCCCAGGCTCTCACGTAATTGTGAAGTCGGAAGGACGTGAACTGCCGGACAGGGTTTTCGAGGAGGCCGGTTCTCTGGCTGCCTATTACTCAAAAGGCCGCAATAATGAAAAAGTGGAAATTGATTATATTCAGAAAAAATCCGTTAAGAAGGTGGCCGGTTCCGCACCTGGATTCGTAATCTACCATACAAATTATTCATTAATGGCAATTCCGAAATTAACGCTTGAAGAAGTTCAGTAAGGTATCAGTTCAGACAGAGCTGCACATTTGATATTCTGACCGTGCGCAAAGAGAATGGCCTTAGTAAACGAAATAAACCGGCAGCGGTGCGATTTCGGCGTTGGTTGCGGCGGCCTGCTGAAGCGTGTGCATAATATCGTTTTATATACAGGGGAAGCAGGAATTTTCATTCCTGCCTCCCCTGTATAATTGATGGCGGTAATTGTTCGTGCAGCGTGCAAGTTATCTTCCATGCTGTATATCACCGGCTCAGTCCTGAAGCAGCCGGTCGATCATTTTATATCCGTCTTTTATCAGTATTCCGGATTTCTTTCCGTTTGCCTCACTGTACAGCAGCCCCTGTCCCGAATTCTTTCTGCTGTCATAGAGCAGATATGGAACCGGATCGGAAACATGGGTACGGCAGCTGATTGGCGTCGGATGATCCGGCATAATTAACAGCCGGTAATCTTCGCCGGAACGATCCATCTCCCCGGCCACAATGCGGATCAATCTCTGGTCCAGATATTCGATCGCTTTTACTTTTCTCTCCACACTGCCCTGGTGTCCCATCTCATCCGGAGCTTCCACATGAATATAGACAAAATCAGCGCCCTCCTCCAACAGAGCTTTCACACCGGCCTCCGCTTTGCCTTCATAGTTGGTATTCAGTCCTCCGTTAGCGCCAGGAACCTCGATATTTCTCATGCCGGCTCCTACGGCGATTCCCTTGAGCAGATCCACAGCGGAGATCATGGCTCCCTTCTTCCCTGTCTTGTCATAAAATGAAGATAAAGCCGGTCTTGTTCCTGCGCCCCAGAACCAGAGTGAATTTGCCTTATTTTTCCCCTGTGCCGCTCTCTTTTCATTTAATGGATGATGATTCAGAATGTCAAAACTCTTTTTCATCATTTCTTTTAGCATTTCATCTTCGGGAAGGTGTTTTCCAATCTTCTGTGTCAGCACATCATGCGGCGGTGTCAACTCTACGACTTTCCCGTTATCCCAGATTAGTAAATGACGGTAGCTGGTGCCGACATAAAAATGATATATCTCGTTTTCAAAGACTTCTTTGACTGCATCGAGCAGAACGGCCGCGTCTTCCGTGGAAATCTCATCGGAACTGTGATCAAGAATCGTCCTCTCCTCATAGGGGACATCCTCATCCGAGAGTGTTACAATGTTGCAGCGCAGCGCTATGTCGGTTGCTTTCATATCGACGCCGATGCTGAGAGCTTCGAGAGGGGAACGCCCCGTATAATATTTTTTCGGATTATAACCCAGAACTGCGAGATTGGCCGTATCACTGCCAGGTTTCATTCCATCCGGAATTGTGGCTGCAAGTCCTACCTCAGACAGCGGCGCCAGGCGATCCATAGCCGGAGTATCCGCATATTCGATAGGTGTTTTTCCTCCCAGTTCCTCAATTGGCTCATCTGCCATACCGTCGCCAAGCACGATTATGTATTTCATTCCGTCATCCTCCAAATTTTTATTGATTGCCTGTTACTTATTTCTGCCTTATATTCTATACTTTCTTTCTATAAAATGCAACCGTCCGTGTGTGGCGTACAAGCAACAGTAACATCGCAGGTTACTGTTCACACGGAAGTATCCCGCGAGGTGTTTTGTGCGTATTTTGCACAAAAATCCCGAATTTCACGTTGCCAAACGGCTCTTTTTGCCGTTTCTGTGCATCGCAAAACGTGTTAAGTCAATGTATTCCAGATACTCTCTTCCCGGCTTTACGGCCAGGCAGGACAGCGCCGCAAGAGCTGCCGCAGCGCAGAATACGGTCTTCTCACACGGAAAGAGAAGATATCACCGCATCGTAATATCTTCTCTCTTATTTCTGTTATTAACTTTATTGACATTGATATTAATTAACGGATTTCTGTCATTCCGCCCATATATGGACGAAGCGGCACAGGGATTCTGACAGAACCGTCTGCCTGAAGATTATTCTCCAGAAAAGCAATCAGCATACGGGGAGGCGCTACCACAGTATTATTTAACGTGTGGGCAAAATATTTGCCGTCCTGGCCGTTTACACGGATCTTCAGTCTTCTGGCCTGGGCGTCGCCAAGATTGGAGCAGCTTCCCACCTCAAAATATTTCTGCTGTCTCGGAGACCATGCCTCCACATCAACTGATTTCACCTTCAGATCTGCCAAATCGCCGGAACAGCATTCAAGCGTTCTTACCGGAACATCTAAAGAACGGAATAAGTCCACAGTATTCTGCCAGAGCTTGTCGAACCACATCTTGCTGTCTTCCGGTTTGCATACAACTATCATCTCCTGCTTTTCGAACTGATGAATTCTGTATACCCCTCTCTCTTCTATGCCATGAGCGCCTTTTTCCTTCCGGAAACATGGTGAATAGCTGGTAAGAGTCTTTGGAAGCTCCTCCTCCTGTATCACGGTATCAATAAATTTACCAATCATGGAATGCTCGCTTGTACCAATCAGATAGAGATCCTCTCCCTCAATTTTATACATCATGGCATCCATCTCGGCAAAACTCATAACGCCTGTCACTACATTGCTGCGGATCATGAAAGGAGGTACACAGTAAGTGAATCCCCGGTTAATCATGAAATCTCTTGCATAGGAAATCACCGCCGAATGGAGTCTGGCGATATCTCCCATCAAATAATAGAAGCCGTTTCCGGCAACTTTTCTGGCGCTGTCCAGATCAATTCCGTTAAATCGCTCCATGATCTCTGTATGATAAGGGATTTCAAAGTCCGGAATTACGGGATCGCCGTATTTCTGAACCTCTACATTCTCGCTGTCGTCTTTTCCAATTGGAACACTCGAATCGATGATATTGGGAATCGTCATCATAATTTTTAAAATCTTATCTCCCAGCTCCTTCTCCTGCTCCTCAAGCACAGCCAGACGCGCAGACTGTTCGGCAACCTGCTTCTTCATCTCCTCCGCCTCGTCCTTTTTCCCCTGACCCATCAGGGCGCCGATCTGTTTTGCTATTTTATTCTTATTGGCGCGCAGATCATCGGCCTCTTTCTTAGCGGCTCTGTTCTTAGCATCCAGCTCGATCACTTCATCTACTAGGCCAAGCTTGCTGTCCTGAAATTTATTCTTAATATTCTGCTTTACGATTTCAGGGTTTTCTCTGACAAACTTTAAATCTAACATCTCTTCCTCCTGTTGTTTCAAGCAATCTTCATCTATTACGGGAAGCATTATATCATTTTTTCCCTGACTGCCATATCTTTGACGATTATACTACAGTTTTTTCCTAATGAAAAGCCCTATTATTTAGCTGATTAAAGTTTCATCAGATAAGGCAGACACTCCTCCAGGCACAGGCCTTCAATTTCCGGAACCCCCAGCTCCTCCGAACGTTCAACGCACTTTCTTGTGAAAGCGGCGGCCCTGCGGACCGACTCTTCCAGTGCAACGCCCTTTACGGCGCTGGCGCCGATGACTGCGGCAAAGACATCTCCCGTTCCATGATGGTTCCCCTCTGCGTGGTGCGCCGTCTGAAAAACAGGCTCTTTTCCTCTTTCATGGATGACATTGATGATCAGACTTCCCTTGACAACTCCGGTCAGGACCACGGCACCAGCCCCCATTAACAGGAGTTTATAAGTTAAATCAGAGAGCTTTCTCTTACTCCAGCCCTTTTCCTGATAAGGCGTGTCTGTCAGAATACATGCCTCCGTCAGATTCGGAGTGATGATATCGGCATACTGGATCAGTTCACGCATACCCTCACAGAGCTGTCTGTCACAGACACTGTAAGTAGTCCCGTTATCTCCCAGCGTGGGATCGACAAGCAGCATGGTGGTATGTTCTTTCTTAAAATGCCGGATAAAGTCTGTGACAATCTCTACCTGACGCACTGAACCGAGAAATCCGGTCATGATCCCGTCAAAAGAAAATTCCAGCTTCTTCCACTCTTCAATGTAAGACACCATACGATCCGTATAATCGTCAAAAAAGCAGGATGGATATCCTGCGTGGTTCGACAGCACTGCCGTGATAAGAGGACAGCACTGTACCTTTAATGCGCTGATCACAGGAATAGCCGCTGTCAATGCACAGCGGCCATAACCTGCAATATCATTAATCACAGCAATCTTTTTGGGCTGTAAAGCCGCTGCTGCTCCATCTATATTGTTCCTCATTTTCAAATCTTCCATGCGTTTTTCATTCTCCATTACTTTTTCCGTCTCCGTGCTTGGACATCAGACCGACACCGGTTAGTTTACGGTCAGTCATGCGCCTCCACACAGATAAGGACCCCCTTTTCTACTTCCATGATACCTTCCTCACCATTCAGCTCATTGCTGATGCAGAGGGAAGTTCCAAGGACGATTCTGCGCCGGTTTAAGGGATACTTAAAGCCCTTTAACGTCAGCCCTTCCACCACCTCTGTCAGAGGCATGAAAGAAATATACCTGCCATATATCTCGGATTTCCTGAACACTTTTCCGCTTCCCAGCAGATACAGCCTGTTCTGGGCATCATAGATACTGACATCCATTCCCTGCTTGTAAAACTGATAGAGCAGCTGGATATTGCTTATGGCATGATCCATCCTGCCCCCGAGCGCTCCCAGTAAATCCACACTGTTATAGCCGCATTTGGCAGCGGTTAAAAGAGCCAGTTCCGTGTCCGTCTCATCTTTTTCCGGTTTGTGGATCTCAAAAGCCACGGACGGATTATCCTTATATTCTCTTAAAACCAGAGGATCCACCGAGTCCAAATCACCTACCACTTCATCCGGAACAATGTGCAGATGACACAGTATCTCCAGGCCGGCGTCAACCGCGACAATCCAGTCGTATCTCCGATTTTGCAAAAAATCTTTAACAAAGGAAATATCAATAGAACCTCCCGTAACAACCAAACACTTTTTCATACGCTATTCACTTCTCTTTATGATTATTTGTTTTATTCCTGTAACAGCTCAGGCGTCTAACCTGTTACTGAACTGCTGCATATTCTTCAAAAATATCCAGGAAAGTCTTCACATTCTCAGTCGGATTTCCTTTAAACACAGCGGAACCCGCTACAATCACATCGGCTCCGGCTTCAATTACATCCCTTACGTTGGCAGGTGAAATTCCGCCGTCCACCTGGATACGGGTGGCAAGTCCCTTTTCATTGCACAAATTCCGAAGTTCCCTGATCTTGCCGAGTGTATAGGGAATAAACTTCTGTCCGCCAAATCCGGGATTGACGGACATGATGAGAACCATATCCACCTGATCTAGAATACAGGACAATGTCGACACGGGTGTTGCCGGATTTAAGGCTACTCCTGTCATGAGTCCGGCCTCTTTAATCTGGTTAATTGTCCTGTCAAGATGGGTACATGCCTCCTGATGCACACAAATCAGATCGGCGCCGGCCTGTTTCATATCGTCTACATACCGTCCCGGCTCCTCCACCATCATATGGACATCAAAGGTTTTATTGGTACAGCTTCTGAGACTCTCAATCAAAGGCATGCCGAATGAAATACTGGGGACAAAAGTTCCGTCCATTATATCCAGATGGATATAGGGCGCTCCGGCTCTGTCCACCTCCTGTACCTGCTCGCCGAGCCGTTTAAAATCTGCTCCCAGAATGGAAGGCGCTAAAATAATCATAATCAGTATCTCCTCTTGTCTTTTAATTCCTGGTATAAAAGTAGGTAATTATCATAGCGGCTCCTGCTGATTTTACCATCCGCAACTGCCGTCTTGACTCCGCATACCTTCTCACCCACGTGGATACAGCCTAAAAACCGGCATTCCTCCTCATATTCAGCAAATTCCGGAAAATAGTCCTTTAATTCATTTGGCTCCAAATCCTCGATATACATGGAACTGAAGCCGGGCGTATCCATCATAAAGGTTCCGTTCTCCACAAAGAAAAGCTCCGAATGTCTCGTAGTATGCTTTCCTCTTTTAATCTTTTCACTGACAACACCTGTTTCCATTCTGGCCTTAGGCTGCAGAAAGTTGGTGATTGACGACTTGCCGACACCGGAAGGGCCTGCCAGAACCGTGGTTTTTCCGGCAATCAGCTCATGCAGCTTTTCAAGGCCGGCGGCTTCATAGGTGCTGATAAAATGGAGCGTATAACCGGCCGGTCCGTAAATGCCCGTCAACTCTTCGATCTCTTTTCCGCCGGATAAATCGATTTTATTAAAACAGATAATAACCGGTATCTCCTGCCTCTCCATCATGACCAGGAAGCGGTCAAGAAGATTCAGGTTCGGCAGCGGTTCCGTGACGGCAAACACCACGACAGCCTGATCCACATTGGAAACGGCAGGCCGGATCAGCCTGTTTTTCCGCGGCAGGATTGCGTCGATATTTCCGGTTCCCTCTTTTTCGTCCAGAACTATAAACTCCACGTCATCTCCCACCAGCGGTTTAATATTCCTGTTTCTGAAAACACCCTTTGCCTTACATTCATAGATTTTACTGCGGCCGTCATGGACATAATAAAATCCGGCAATGCCTTTGATAATCTTACCTTTCATCGGTCTTGTTCATCCTTATTCATCTACCTCCAGATATTCCAGCGGATAGGATTTTAGTACCCTGTTATTCGTCAGATCCTGTACCTGCAGTTCTCCGGTTAAAACGCCCTCCGCTCCCGGTATTGTATAGCGGATCGGTATTGTGATGTTACCGCCCATCTTTCTCGGCTCCAGAAGCACCTTCTCCACCTGCCTACCGTTTACCTGCTGGATTGCCACAATCCGGACCGTGATCTCAATATCGCCGGAGCTGGGGCCGAACATATCTTTAAGCGGGAAATCGTCATTGATTACGGCGACATACTGTTTTCCTTTGCCCGTGCTGACCGTATATCCTACGGCCGTACCCTGCGGCGTATCCGTAAGGGCCGCAATGTCCTGACTGATGATCATGCCTTTGGCGACATCCTCGCTTTTTTCTTCCTTGCGCTCGCCAAGTGTCAGTCCCAGGGCTTCAAGAGCCGTCCCGGCGTCCTCCTCGGACATTCCGGTAATTTCTATCATGGAAACCATTGGAACCGCCGGACCGGAGCTTACGAAAACTATTACGCTGGAGCCCGGTTCCGCTTTCTCCGGTTCAAAACGCAGAACCCTGCCCTTTTCTATCTCTTCGCTTGTTTCTTCCTGCAATTCAACCTTCAGGTTATGTGACTCCAGAACCAGTTTCGCCTCATCGCCTGTCATCGTATTCAATTCCAGCTTCGTCAAGTCCACCTTGCCGCTGCCTTCCCCAACCGTGACGATAATTTCCGACTGTTTTGAGACGATTGTCCCCGAAGTGACACTCTGTTTGATAACGTATCCCCTCTCTTCATCAGCCGATTTGGCATATTCATACCGTATTTTCAGCGAGGCATCGCTCAATGCCTGCTCCGCCTGCTCAACATTCAGGCCGACAAGCGGCGGCACCTTACATTCCGTACTTTTTAATGTCTCTTCCGACTGGGCAAAGGCCTCCGTAGTCTTTTCAATAGTGTTTCCGGAGCCAAGGTTGAAAATTCCTCCCAGCCTTGCAAAGATTACGAGTACCACCGCAACGATAATAACAGCCGCGACAATCCCAATCGTTGTTAAAAGTTTCTCTATCTGTGGATTTACATCATCGTGCTGCTCTTTTTTCTTTTTGCCTGACGGAGGCTTTGCCATTTTCGGTTCTCTTTTTACAACAGGAACATCAATTTCGTCATTCCAGTTCCCGTTCCGATCAAGAGGCCCTGTTCTGCGCTGCGTATCACGAACGAATTCAACTTCCCCTCTGTCCCGGATCACGGTAGGGGAATACTCATCCAGCTCCGGTTCCTTCTTCAGATATTCATCTTCCGGATCTACCAATGCATGGCGGAGATCAGCGATAAGCTCATATGCGTCGCGGTATCGTCTGTCCGGCTTCTTTGCCGTAGCTTTCAGGATAATCCTCTCAAGGCTCGGTGTAACGTCATGGTTTAAATGGCTGGGCGGAAGAACCGGCTCTTCCAGATGGGCCAATGCAATTGTCACCGTGTTTTCCCCGTCAAAGGGAACCTGCCCGGTCACCATCTCATACATCGTGATTCCGAGAGAATACAGGTCGCTTCGGGCGTCGCTGTATCCTCCTTTGGCCTGTTCCGGGGAAATATAATGAACGGAACCCACGGCATTCGAACCGATCGTTTGGGAAGACACCGCCCTCGCTATACCGAAATCGGCAACCTTCACCTTCCCGTCACGGGAAATAATCATGTTCTGCGGTTTGATGTCGCGATGGACGATATGCTGATCGTGAGCGGCCGCAATTCCCTGAGCCACCTGAATTGCAATGCCTATCGTCTCCTTTACCCCGAGATGCCCTTTTTTCAGAATATAGCTTTTTAAAGTGATTCCCTCTATCAGCTCCATTACGATGTAGTGAAGATCACCTTCATCCACAACGTCATAGACGCTGACAATATTCGGATGGGATAGGCCTGCCGCCGCCTGCGCCTCCATCTTAAATTTACTGACAAAATTGGAATCCTGGCTGAATTCCTCCTTTAATACTTTTATTGCGACCAGTCGGTTCAATTTGTGGCATTTGGCCTGATAAACCTCCGACATGCCGCCTGTACCGATAAGAGCAAGTATCTCGTATCGGTCCTGTAAATAACTTCCCGGCTGCAGCATCATAATGGACTCACCTCGCTTATCTGGGGATCCACAAGGATCACGGCTATGTTATCCCTGCCCCCGTTCTGATTCGCTAAGGCTACCAGAGCCTTCGCTTTCATCTGAAGTGAACCCGGCAGAAGCACGAGACGGAACATTGCGGAGTTGTCAACCATATTGGAGAGGCCGTCGGAACACAGCAAAATGTAATCGCCGGTTTTCAAAGGCACTTCAAAAAAGTCAACATCCACTTTTCGTCCTATGCCGACAGCTCTTGTGATGATATTTTTCTTCTCCCTGTATTCACTGCTGTCACGGTCCATCTGCCCCATGGAGACCATCTCTTCCACATATGAGTGGTCCTTTGTAATCTGGCTGATTCCCTCCCTCTCGATAAGATAGAGCCTGCTGTCACCGACGTTGGCGACATAGAGTATGGAATCCTCGATCGTAGCGGCAACCAGCGTAGTACCCATTCCTGCCAGCTCTGCATTTGTAAGCGACTGTTCATACAATTCCCGGTTGATTTTTGCAATTCCGTTATTAATGGCCGATACCGCACCGGTGTCGGCACATTCCTTTATGTAGGATACAAGGTGTTCCACCAGATAACGGGACGCAAAGTCTCCCGCCCTGTGGCCTCCCATACCGTCTGCAACAATAAACAGGTTTGAAAGAGGCCCTACAGGTTCTGTGCTGGCAAACTGGTAATCCTGGTTCATTTGCCGGACACGGCCGACATCTGTCAAGGCATATGCTTTCATTCTCCCTCTTTCCTTTCCTTGTCGATAAAACTTTTTCTGAGCTGTCCGCAGGCGCCGTCTATATCCCTGCCCATCTCTCTTCTGACCGTAACATTTATACCGCTTTTTTCAAGCTGGTTTTTAAACGCCTCTATGGCCTGGCGGCCGGACTGGACGTATTCTCTCTCTTTTATCGGATTGACCGGTATCAGGTTGACATGGCCGTGCTGGTCTTTAATCAGACGGACCAAAGCCTTAGCTTCATCCAGGTTATCGTTGACTCCCTGAACCAGGCTGTATTCAAATGTCAGTCTGCGCCCCGTCTTCTCAAAATAATAACGGCAGGCATCCATCACTTCATTTAAGCCGTACCGTTTGGCGACCGGCATCAGCGTTCTCCTCACTTCGTCATTCGGTGCATGAAGGGAAAGAGCCAGCGTAATCTGCAAATCTTCCTCCGCCAGCTTCCGGATTCCCGGTACAATGCCGCAGGTGGAGACAGTGATATTTCTCTGGCTGACGTTAAGTCCGCCTTCGCCTGTGAGCAGCCGGATAAAACGGATAAGATTATCATAATTGTCCAGCGGTTCGCCGGAGCCCATTACAACCACATTTGAAACACGTTCTCCCGTGTCTCTCTGTATCCGGTAAATCTGATCAAGCATCTCCGACGAAGTCAGGTTTCTCTCCAGGCCGTCAAGGGTGGAAGCGCAGAAACGGCAGCCCATCCGGCAACCGACCTGAGAGGAAATGCAGACCGAATTGCCATGCTTATATTTCATCAGAACGCTTTCTATCACATTTCCGTCTTCCAGTTCAAACAGGTATTTTCTTGTATCATCAATTTGTGAAATTCTTACGCATACCGGCTTAAGCGCCGTGAATGTACAGTTCTCTGCCAGCTTCCCGCGCAGATCCTTTGAAAGATTTGTCATCTCGTCAAACGAAGCAGCCAGTTTTTCATGCATCCACTGGTAGAGCTGTCCGGCCCGGAACGGTTTTTCTCCCATTCCCTTTAATAAATCCTGAAGCTCTTTGTGCGTCAGCGATTTGATATCAGTTTTGTTCATAACACTCCTTAGCCGCACTTTTTCATCACAGCGATAAAAAATCCGTCGCAGGGATGGATTCCCGGAAGGAACTGGATGTATCCAGACTCCATAGAAGGCTCCGAAAGTTTTTCTCCGAGACGCCCTTTTAGATTCACCGGTTCGAAAGGAAAATGTTCCAGGAACCAACGCATATTATCTTCATTTTCTTCTCTGTTGACGGTGCAGGTGCTGTAAACCAGCGTCCCGCCCGGCTTGACGTACCGCTGCACTACGGAGAGTATCTCCCTCTGAAGGCAGGCCAAATCATGCAGTTTCTCGGGCGTCATATTGTATTTTATATCCGGCTTCCGGCCGATTATGCCAAGGCCGGAGCAGGGGAGATCGGCAATTACCACATCGGCGGCCTCCTCCGAATCAGGATCAAAGGAAAGGGCGTCGCATACGGCGGCCCTTAAATTTGTCAGACCGCTCCTGTCGATATTCTCTTCAATCAGCGATACCTTTGCCTCGCTGATATCGCGTATCTCCACCATGCCGGTGCCTCCCAGGATATCGGCCGCATGAAGTCCCTTGCCGCCGGGAGCGCCGCAGACATCGATTACGTAATCTCCGTCTTTGATCCCCGCCGCATCGCCGGCCAGGGAAGAACTCAAGTCCTGTATCTGGAGCCAGCCCTCCCGGAATGCCTCAAGTCCCTCCAGATAATCAACTCCCTCCAGACAGATTACGTCATCGGCATAACGGCTGTCCTTTGCGGTAACGCCCTGAGCGCGCAGAGAATCGAGGATCTGCTGTTTTTCCGCCCGGTTCAGGCATAATCTTGCCATCAGGGGGCGGTCCTTTAAAAAGCTCTCCATCATCCGCCGGAACGTTTCTTCACCGTATGTTGATTTCCACATGGAGGCCAGCCATCCCGGCATGGAATAGCGGATAGAATCATCCGGAAACACCAGATTGTCTTTTCCCCTGGAAATACTTCGAAGTACTCCGTTGACAAAGCCCTTGAGACCGGAAAAGCCTCGTTTTTCAGCCAGTTTCACCGCTTCATTACAGGCGGCTGAATCCGGAACCCGGTCCATATGGCAGATCTGATAGGCGGACATCCGGAGAATGGTGCGGATCACCGGTTTCATTTTATTTACTTTTACTTTCGAATATGAATTTAATATATAATCGAGCTGAATCCGGTACTCTACCGTCCCGTCCACCACACGCTTGATGAAGGAGCGATCCTGTTTTTCCAGGTATTGGTATTTTGTAAGCGCCTGTGACAGGATCACATGGCTGTATTTGCCTTTTTCCAGTACTTCCAGCAGAATATCCAGGATGATCTCACGCAGCGCCGGTTCTTTAACGGTCATCTCTTCTTCCTCCAAACAGAATCAGGAGCCGCAGAAGCTGTAAAATAGAGCCGGCTGCCGCAGCCACATAGGTAAGGGCCGCCGCTCCCAGGACATTCTTCGTATATCCCACTTCTTCTCCGGACAGGATTCCCGTCTCGTCGAGAAGCCGTACGGCGCGTGAGGAGGCATTAAACTCCACCGGCAGTGTCACAAGCTGGAAAATAACGCACAGTGTGAACAGCAGTATCCCAATCTGAACCAGCGGAGAGCCCAGGCCTCCGAATAATACGCCCAGAAGAATCATGGGCCAGGAAAGCTGGGTTCCGATATTTACGACCGGCACGATAGCGCCGCGGATTTTTAAAGGTGCGTATTCCGTGTTGTCCTGGATGGCATGGCCGCACTCGTGAGCCGCCACACCGATTGCCGCTACCGACGGCGAATCATAGACAGATTCGGAAAGATTTAATGTCTTATTCCTTGGGTCGTAATGATCGGTCAAATTTCCCGCTACCTTACGGACCTGTACATCGTAAATCCCCTGGGAATTCAGGAGCCGTTTAGCCGCTTCGGCGCCGGTCATCCCCGTCATGCTTCTGACGCGGGAATACTTGGCAAAGGTGCTCTGGACTTTGGCCGACGCCGCCATCGAAAGAACAACTCCAATTAAAACAAGTATTATTGTAGGATCAAAAAAACGATAGTATCCCATTCCATATCCGGGCATAATAAAACTCCTTTCGAAAATTTAAAATAGTCAGGCAATTCATCAATTTTCATACCTATCCCAGAATAATCCCCTCTTTAACCGGATATCCGCGCAGAAAAGCACACGTATCCATCCTCTTTTTACCTTCCAGCTGCAGCTGGCGGATCCTGAGGCAGCCCTTTCCCGTTTTGACGAGAAAACTGTCTTTTTCCACTTTGACAATCCGGCCATACTCATCCTGGCCGTCACTGCACTCATCCGTCACCTCCGCCTCCCACAGCTTCAGTGTCCTGCCCTCAAAGGCAGTATAGGCGCTGGGCCACGGATTCAGGCCGCGTATCAGCCGCTCGATGGCCTCCGCGTCCCTGCTCCAGTCTATTTTTCCAAGAGCCTTGTCAAGCATTCCGGCGTAGCATGCGCCTTCCTCCGGCTGTTTTGTCCTGACAAGCGTGCCTTTCTCCGCCTTTTCAAGGGTGGAGAGAATTAATTCGCCTCCGGCCATGCTGAGTCGGTCGAACAGGCTTCCGCCGGTCTCCTTCGCATCCAGTTCCACCACAATTTTCTCCAGCATATCTCCGGTATCCAGGCCGGCATCCATCATCATCGTGGTAACGCCGGTTTCCCGATCCCCGTTGATTACGGCCCACTGAATCGGTGCGGAACCGCGGTACCTAGGGAGCAGGGAGGCATGGACATTGATACAGCCGTATCTCGGAAGCTCCAGAATCCGCTGCGGAAGTATCTGGCCGAATGCCGTCACGACGACTGCATCCGGGGAGATCGCTTCCAGCACCTGGAAAAATTCATCATCCTGCTTCACCCTGGCCGGCTGGTAAACGGGAATACCGTATTCCATTGCCTTCTCTTTGACGGGAGTCATAAGCACCGCTTTGCCCCTGCCTTTTGGTTTATCCGGCTGGGTTACGACGGCGGCCACCTGATGGCCTCCTCTTATCAGAGCCTCCAGAGTGGGAACTGCGAAATCAGGTGTTCCCATAAATACAATCTTCATCTTATTCCTCTACCTCTTCCATCATCACATCTTCCAGTTTTCCCTCCACGAGGCTTACATAGAGCTGGCCCTTCAGGTGGTCGCATTCATGACAGATTGCCCTTGCAAGCAGTCCTTCGCCCTCCAGCTCAAACTCTTCCATCTTTTCGTTCAGGGCCTTTACTTTTACTTTCTCCGGCCGTGTAACGACACCGGTCTTCCCGGGCACGCTCAGACATCCCTCAGACCCGGTCTGGCTCCCCTCCGTCTCCACAATCTCGGGGTTGATCAGCACATACTGGTTGCCGTCATCCACATCGATTACGACAATCTGCTTTCTGATTCCCACCTGGGGTGCGGCAAGGCCGACGCCGTTGGCCTCATACATTGTCTCAAACATATCTTCTATCAATTCGGCGGTATGTTCCGTCATTTCCTTTACCGGTTTACATTCCTTCGTGAGGACTTCATCGCCCATTGTTCTGATTGATCTGATTGCCATTTTTCTTTTCCTCCATATGTCAGCTTATGAAATATCAAATTGCAGGGCCAGCGATTTAAATCCTTCATCCCCGGCTGCCAGCGACTCGATATTTCTCCTGATTTTATCAAGTATATCACAATTTTTACTCTTTATATATAAAATTTTTCTGTATATATCATTAACTTTGTAGACCGGGGCCCTGACAGGGCCGATCATCTGTATCTCATTTTCTTCATATCCCATCTTCTGTATTGTTGAAAGCGCAAGGTCAGAACAACGCTCCACCGTCTTTTCATTATTTCCGGCAAACAGAACCGCCTCCATGTAGCAGGCCGGAGGATAGTTCATCATTCTCCGGTAAAGCATTTCCCGGCGGTAAAATTCTTCATAGTTCTGTTCTGCCGCCGTAACGATGGCATAGTGTTCCGGCTGGTAGGTCTGAATCACCACATTGCCGGACAGGCTTCCCCGGCCGGCTCTCCCTGCGGCCTGGGTAAGAAGCTGAAACGTCCGCTCGCTGCACCGGTAATCCGGCGTGTTCAGGGACAAATCGGCGGCCATAATGCCAACCAGCGTCACGTTCCCAAAATCATGGCCCTTTACGATCATCTGCGTCCCAATCAGAATATCCGCCTCATGGGCTGAAAAAGCCGCCAGAATCTCTTCATGGCCGCCCTTTCTGGCCGTTGTATCGGCATCCATGCGCAGGATCCTGGCCTGGGGAAACGCCTTTTTCGTCAGTTCCTCCAGCTTCTGCGTCCCTGCGCCGAAACCGGCAATATAAGGGGACCCGCAGGAGGGACAGAGCTTCATAAGCGGAACCGAATAGCCGCAGTAATGACATACGAGACGGCTGGTTCCGTGAAGCGTCAGGGAAACGTCACAGTGAGGACATTTCACCGCCTCCCCGCAGGAGCGGCAGGAAATAAAATTGGAATACCCCCTTCTGTTGATGAAGAGCATAATTTGTTCCTTTTTTCTGAGCCTGTCCTCAATCAGCTCCTTAAGCCGTCTGCTGAACATGCTTTTGTTGCCTTCCTGCATCTCTTTCCTTAAGTCCACCACATCCACGCTGGAAAGCGCGCTGCCGCTTGCCGCCCTGTTTTTCAGGGAAAGCAGCTTATATTCTCCTGCCATGGCTTTGGTATACGCCTCCATGGAGGGAGTCGCGGAGCCCAGAACAAGCGCAGCGCGGCAGAGCCTGGCTCTCTCTGCGGCCACATCCCTGGCATGATAGCGGGGCATGGTTTCACTCTTATAGGCTCCCTCATGCTCCTCATCAATTATAATAAGCCCCAGATCCTGAAACGGCGTAAACAGTGCGGAACGCGGCCCTATCATAACGGATACTTCGCCCTTTGCCGCCCGTTCCCACTGATCATGCCGTTCCCCGGCCGACAGCCTGGAATTGATAATCGCAATCTGATCGCCGAAACGCTTATAAAAGCGCATCACGGTCTGATAGGTCAGTGCAATCTCCGGTATCAGAAGGATAACCTGCTGTCCCCGTTTCAATACATATTCCATTAACTCCATGTATACTTCCGTTTTTCCGCTGCCGGTAATCCCGTGAAGAAGATAGGTGTCCCGGTGACCTTCTTCATAATCCCGGATGAACCGGTCCGCCGCCGTTTTCTGTTCTTCATTCAGGATGGCGGCATGGCCGGTATGGGAAAGCTCTTTAAACGGCGTTCTGTAAATTTCTCTGGTCAGGATTTCAATCTGGCCTTTGTCTATCAGCGGTTTTAAGGTTGACGGTGTGATTTGAAGCTGCGACTCGGCCATCTCCGAAGGAATCACGGACGTCACTCTAAATGCATTTAATAGGCGCAGCCTGGCTTTATGGTTTTTTTTCTCCGCCTCCCGTATCGCAATATCAAGCTCCTCACTGTCCAGCAGGCAGCGGATGCTCTTTTTTTCTTTGGGTTTCATCTTCTGCTTTACCGGGAGGACTGTTTTCAGGGACTGGTTCATTGTGGCGCCGTAGGTTTCACGCATCCACCATGCAAGCTGAATTAGCTGGGACTGGACCGATATGCTCCCGGTCACAACCCCAGCTATCTCTTTTATCCGCTCCGTATCAAATTCAGGCGTATTGCTTAAACCTACCACATAGCCCTTCCTCGTCACATTGCCTTTACCAAAAGGCACACGGACGCACACTCCGACATAAATTTCGCCTTCCAGCCCTTTTGGTATCCCATACTGGAACGCACGGTCGACCTTCTCGTGGGATATATCAATGATTACATCGGCATAGGCGTAGCTCGTCATTATTGTCTGTCTCCTCTTCAACGCTGAAAAGCCCTTCTCTCATATAAAGCGTGCGGCCGTTTCTCCCAGCTTCATGCTGTTCGAACCCTTAAAAAGCACTGCGTCACCTTCCCGCAGCAGCTTCTCAAGATATTCCGTCATCTCTTCCTTCTGCTCTTCCTCAAACACGGTTGTCTTTACTTTCCCTTCCACGCCTCTGGCAATTTCCTTTGCCAGCGTTCCGTAAGTTATGACTTCCTCTACCGGCTGTTCTCCCAGGAAAGCTCCTATCTCGTAATGGAATAAAGGAGCATCTTCTCCCAGTTCTTTCATATCGGCCAGAACGGCTATCCTTCTCTCCCTGTCCGTCAGAGATGCCAGGACACGGATTCCCGCCTTCATGGAGTCAGGGCTGGCATTATATGTGTCGTCTATAATCGTTATGTTTCCCTTTTCATAAATCTGCTGGCGGTTCTTAAAACCATCAAAGTTTTTAAGCGCTTCTGCGGCATCGGCCAGCGGCACATGATAATGATCGGCTACTGCCAGGGCGGCAAGCGCATTGAAAATATTGTGTTCCCCCATCACTTCAAGGACGACCGGAACCACCGCAGCGCCGTGTACCATATCGAATGCCGGACGGCCTCCGTTATATGTGATATTGACGGCCCGGTAGCTGCAATTCGCACCAAGTCCGTAAAAAGAAGTCTCACAGCCGTCCTTTGCCCGGACATCCCGCAGCAGCTCATTATCTCCATTCAGAAAAAGGGTTCCGCCCCTCTTCATTCCATCCTGAATACGGAGTTTCTCCTTCAGGATATTCTCACGGGATCCAAGATTTTCGATGTGCGTAACCCCGATATTGGTGATTACGGCCGTATCCACGCGGGCAATGTCTGCAATTACCTCCATCTCCCCGGGTTCACTCATCCCCAGCTCCAGAACTCCGATCTCATCTGCCTCCGAAATATCGGAAATTGTAATCGGAACTCCCACCTGGCTGTTGTGATTGGCACGTGTCTTGAAGGTTCTGTATCCGGCTGAAAGGGCGGCGGCTATCATCTCCCTCGTCGTCGTCTTGCCCACGCTTCCTGTGATTCCGATCAGGGGCAGGGAAAGGCGGCTTCTGATATAGCGGCCAATGTCCTGAAGGGCCTTTTTTGTGTCCTCCACCCGTATTAGGGCGCCTGTTATGCCTTCAGGACATATGTCGTGCTCCGAGGTCAGAGAGGCGGCAGCGCCGTTTTCGAAAGCCTGGCTTAAAAAACGGTGGGCATCCGCTTTTTCCCCGATAAGAGGAACAAACAAATCGGCCCCCTTCATAGTCCTCGAATCAATGCTGATATGCCTTAAGGATGTTTCCATATCGCCGCAAAGGAGACGGCCGTTTACCGCCTCCACGATGTCTCTTATTCTGATATTTTCCATTTTCTGTTACTCCAGACATTATTTTTGGCATTTCTGCCTGTTATATATTATAATCGTACGTTGCCACACTTACATCCCAAGCTTTTGCACTGCTTCCTGCACCACGGTTCTGTCCAGGAACGGATGTCTGACACCTTCGATTTCCTGATAATCCTCATGGCCTTTGCCGATTATCGCAATGATATCCCCCTCCTGCGCATGTGACAGGCTGTATTCAATTGCCTCGCGCCGGTCGGAAATCTCTATAAATTTTCCCTCTGTCCTTGAAAGACCGGTCTTAATATCGGCCAGAATATCGGATGTCTTCTCAAAACGGGAATTGTCGGCCGTAATAATAGAGAGATCCGCAAGCTTTCCTCCAATCTCTCCCATCGAATAGCGTCTGTCCCTGGCCCGGTTCCCGCCGCAGCCAAAGACAACCACAAGCCGTTTGGGCTTATAATCTCGAAGCGTCATCAAAAGACTTTCCATGCTGACTGCGTTATGGGCATAATCGACAATCACGGTGCACTTTGCCGATTTATAGACAATTTCCATACGGCCGTCCACCTGCATATGCTCCAGAGCATGGGCCACCCGTTCTTTAGAAAACCCCAGGCAGCTGCATACTCCGGCAGCCGCCATTGCATTATATACGTTAAAGAGCCCCGGGACATTCACTCTCAGCCTGCTCTCATAATCCCCCTCCATCTTAAAGTCCAGTCCCACAAAGTCATGTTCCCTTATGTATTTAACCTCTACGGCCCTGTAATCCGCACTGTGTTCCATTGAAAATGTCTTTATTTCCGCTTTTGCACCTTCGATGATTTCCCTGAAATGTCCGTCATCCCTGTTTACAAGGCAGACACGGCTGTTCTGCAGCAGCAGTTTTTTATAGTACAGATATTCCTCAAAGCTGGCATGCTCATTTGGACCGATATGATCGTTGGAAATATTAAGGAAGATGGAGTAATCGAAAAAGATTCCGTCCACCCGGTGCATCAGATAGCTCTGGGAGGATACCTCCATCACCATATACCGGCAGCCCTGTTCCACCATTTTTGCGAAGTATTCCTGCAGTATATAGGATTCAGGAGTCGTATTCATGGTAGGAAAATGGTCGCTTCCAATAATCGCCCCATTTGTGCCGATCAATCCTGTTTTTTCACCTGCCGCTTCCAGGATCGCCTTTATCATATAGGTTGTCGTCGTTTTCCCCTTTGTTCCGGTTACGCCGATCGTCGTCATTTTTCTGGCAGGATAACCAAAACGGGCGGCCGAAAGCAGGGACAGGGCATTTCTGCCGTTCCCGACCCTGAGTACTGTGATTTCTTCGGGGACTGTGACCGCTTCCTCCGTTACAAGCACTTTTGCGCCTTTCTGAATTACATCCGGGATGAATTTGTGGGAATCCACATTGGCGCCCCGCATGCAGACAAATACGGAACCGGCAGCCGCTTTTCTGGAATCGTAGACGACGTCATCCACCTCCTCATCCAGATTCCCCTGCAGGAGCTCATATTGCATTTCCTTAAGCCATTCTCTCAGTTTCATTCATAATTCCTCCTGATCCTATCATACGCATTCCGGAATTAAATCGTGTTTCCGTCCTCTGCTTATTTGCTGTAATTTTAAAACTTATTCGTTCATCATATTTTCAAACTGCTCCATCGTCATGAGGACTTTTCTGGGCTTGGTACCCTCCTCTTCACCGACAACACCGGCCTCCGCCAATTGATCCATAATTCTTGCCGCCCTGTTGAAACCGATTTTAAACATTCTCTGGAGCATACCGATGGATGCCTTTTCTTTTTCAATAATAAACCGGCCGGCCTGGACAAAATACGCGTCCCGATCACTTCCGCCGGACGGCCCTTCCGCGAAGGACGCGGTGCTGATTTTAGATTCCACTTCAGGATTATAATCAGCCGTCATTCCCTGCTCCGTCAGGAATTCCACCACGCGTGACACCTCCTGATCCGACACAAAAGCTCCCTGAACCCTCTGCGGTTTTTGGTAACCGGACGGGTAAAACAGCATATCACCCTTGCCCAGCAGCTTTTCGGCTCCGTTCATATCGATAATGGTCCTCGAATCCACGCCCGAGGATACGGAGAATGCAATTCTCGAAGGGATATTTGCCTTGATAAGGCCGGTAATAACATTTACCGACGGACGCTGCGTCGCGATTACAAGATGGATCCCGGCAGCACGGGCCAGCTGGGCCAGACGGCAGATGGAATCCTCCACCTCTCCGGGAGCAACCATCATTAGATCCGCAAGCTCGTCCACAATAATGATAATCTGAGGCAGCTTTTCCGGTTTATTGTCGTCGTCAATATCCTTAATCGACTCAATCTTTGTATTGTAGCCTTTAAGATCCCTGACATTATATTTGGCAAATTTATTATACCGGTCGGTCATCTCAGCCACCGCCCAGTTCAGCGCTCCCGACGCTTTTTTCGGATCGGTTACGACCGGGATAAGAAGGTGGGGAATTCCATTGTAAACGCTAAGTTCCACAACCTTCGGATCGATCATAATCAGTTTCACCTCATCCGGCTTTGCCTTGTATATTACGCTCATAATCAGAGTATTGATACATACGGATTTACCGGAACCCGTTGCGCCTGCAATCAGAAGATGAGGCATCTTGGCAATATCGGTGACCACCACCTGTCCTCCGATGTCCTTGCCGACGGCAAAGGCCATATGCGAACCGTGGCGTTTGAAATCCTCAGACTCTAAAAGCTCCCGCAGAAGCACCACATTATTCTCTTTGTTCGGCACTTCAATCCCCACGGCGGCCTTGCCCGGGATCGGCGCTTCAATACGGATATCGGCAGCCGCCAGATTCAGCTTGATGTCATCGGAAAGCGCGACAATCTTACTTACCTTAACCCCTTGTTCCGGATGCAGCTCATAACGGGTCACCGACGGCCCGCAGCTGATATTCGTAACCGTAACGCCCACACCAAAATTCTGCAGTGTCTGCTGCAGCTTGATGGCGGTCTCTTTATATTCTTTTTCTGAGAAGCCTCCGCTGTTTTTCGCGCCTTTCTTTAACAGATTCAACGGCGGTACTATGTATTCTTTCTTAACAACCTTGGCTGCCTCTGCCCGCTTCTCTATCTGTTCATTGAGGGATAATTCATCCTCCGGCTGAGATTTCTTCTCTACTCTCTTTTTCTCTATGGTTTTGCGCACCATCTCCGTATCCGTCTCAATAATCTTGCCGGATGCGGTCACAACAGTCTTAGGCTCTTCCGGAATATAGAAGCCGTCATAGTTGAGCCCCTCTTCCTGCTCCGAATCACTGCCGTTAACGGATAAATCTTCTTCCCGATAATACGCTTTGGCGCTGCCGTACGGTTCCGTACCTTCACAATCATCATAGAAGCGTTCCACCTGCTCCGAATCGTCGAAATGCCCGGCTTCCGGATAAGGTTCCCCGAATGGCTCCGGGCGGACTTCCGAATCATAGACGTCCCGGGCATCCGTGTTCTCCCATGGGACCTCCGTTTCCCCATAATCTTCTGCGGGTACCGCGGTAAATCCGGGATGCCTTCCGCCTATCTCCCGTTCCTCCCCGGAAAATTCCTCAAAGGTTCTCGTATCCCGTCTGACGTAAATATTCTTCAGGATATCATCCGTATCCTCCTGCGGACTGCTTTTCCTGCTCTTTCGCCTTTTACCGGTTTCATCAGAGGCAGCAGCTTTTGCCCCAGCCTGCCCTGTCTCCTCTGCCACTTCCATGTCCGCCTCGGGATCATACCGAGGCAGGGCAATACTCCCGCGGAATATATCGGCAGGATTCTGGGGACGTCCGGCGGACGCTTCCCTGTCTTTCCCATCTGTCTGGAACTGCCTGTCGTCTTCCTGGAATTCCTGTCCTGCATCCTCCGCCAGTACGGTTCCTTCCGGTATTCCGGCGGCAAATTCTCTCATTAACGGAACGTCATTTAAATTAGTAGCGTCAAGATCCACGCCCCGCACACGCTGTTCCTCCCTCATGCGCCTTCGCTCTTCCCTGCGCTCCTCGTGGATCTCGCGTCTCCTGTTCATATCCTCCCTGGCATATTCATAGGCACGTCCGCTGCCTTTCTTTACCAGACTGACAAGGGACTTCTCCGTGATGCATACAGCGCCCAGAACCAGGGCCACGATAAGAACGAGATAGGTTCCAACCGAACCAAGGGCGGAGCTTAAGATCATGACAAGCGCACCGCCGGCCAAACCGCCTCCGTCACCGCCGGCTCCCGACTGGACGTAGTACTGGCTTAATTTCCAGCCCTCCTTCATTCCGCCGCCAAACATCATCTGATCTAGGCCGCACAGTGCGAGAAGCACTACAGCCACAGCCCCCATTTTTAAAAATGCCCTGTAATTACCTCTGTTGGACATATAAAAACAGGTTCCCAAAAAAAGAAGTACCGGAGCCGCATATCCCATACTTCCAAATATCCCAAGCATCACCTTCCGGCAAAAATCGCCGACTGCTCCGCAAAGTCCAAAATTGCTCAAAAACAGAAGCACCGATACTGCAAATGATACAATAATCGCCACTTCTGTCCCCATAAAACTATTCTCATTGACGGCCGGCGCCGTCTTTTTTCTTCCCGTGCCTGAACGCTTTGTACCCGTTGTACCTGCCTGCTTCTTCCTGCTGCCCGTATCCTGTTTCTTTCTGCTCGTGCCTGCCACTGTCTCTAAGCCTCCAAACATATTTTCTATCTTCTACTTAGCATAGTATACAAAAAAATGAGGAAAAAAGCAATGGAGATTTAATTGAGCAGGTGAGGACGCCGCCGCAGGCCAGCGGACGGGGTGGCGAGGTGGTGTTATGTGTCTTTTGTCCCGAGGAAGTGGCATTGCTGGCTGGAGAAGGAGATACTGCGGTTTTGTTTTCGCTGGGCGGAGCCGGAGAGAAGGATATCCGGAAGGACTGCCCCTTTGAGGGATAGCTCTAAGACAGAGGAAGGCAAAGCACACCGGGGTATCGGACAACGTAAGCTTCGAACTCCGGATGAGTTCGAAGCTTACGTTGTCCCGGATTTTGCCCTTGAAGGGCCAAAATCCGCCCGGTACACTTTGCCTTCCTCTGCCTAAGAGCTATCGTCTCTCGGGTGAACGTCCTTCCGGAGATCATTCTCTCCTTCTCCGCTGGAAGATGTCGGCGGTATCTCCTTCTCCCGGAAGGTTTTCGCCGGGACGAAAGACTCCACCGGGTGTATCGTCCCTGTCCGCCGTCCTGCGGCCGCTGATTGTCTCACGCGCTAAGTGCGGGGGCGGACCTTGTCGCGGCCACTCAGCGCTGCCGTGTGCGGAAAATACGATATGCCTTCCATGCGCCTTTATGAAAGAATTGCGGAAGATTTGATATCAGCCTGCCGGAAACACGTAGTGGCCGCGACAGGGCCCTCCCCATTTAAGGTT
>OBXO01000573.1_pt1 | contig 26803 bp, 32 predicted proteins | sample 1501431 | NCBI WGS metagenome assembly OBXO01 (sample SAMEA2580163, study PRJEB22360) | human gut metagenome | biome: human gut; feature: human-associated habitat; material: faeces | place: Denmark | collected 2008/2010 | reverse complement strand
AGGCGGGGCAGATGAAGGTCATCAGCCTGGACGACCGGATCGAGAACATGATCATGTCGTCCGTGAAGAAGATGGATACAGGCTCCTATCTGGCCTTAGAGCCCACGGCCATCCAGAGCATAGTGGCGTCAGCCACGGCTGAGATCAATAAGATAAAGGATCTGGTCAATGTACCCATTGTACTGACCTCGCCTGTGGTGCGGATTTACTTTAAAAAGCTCATTGACCAGTTTTACCCCAACGTAGCGGTGGTATCCTTCAGTGAGATTGACAACAATATACAGATACAGGCATTGGGAAATATTTCCCTTAGCCAGAGGTAACAGGATATGCTGATGGAACAGACAGACAGTGAGGATATGGTTCGGGTTCTGGAGGAGTACAGAAAAAACGGCAGCCAGGAATTGAGAAACAGGCTGATTATGCACTATCTTCCCATTGTGCGTTCCGCGGCAGTGCAGCTGCGGTCCATGGCCGGATCCCTTCTGGAGCAGGAAGAGCTTATAGACCAGGGGGTGCTGGCGCTGATTGAATGTCTGGAACGGTATGACCCGGACAGGGGCGCCAGGTTTGAGACATTTGCGTTCATGCGGGTAAGGGGTGCCATGATTGACTATATACGCAGCCAGGACTGGGTGCCTCACAGAGCGAGAAATTTCCAGAAAAAGGTAGAAGAAGCATGTTCCATTTTGTCCCATAAGCAGATGAGGGAGCCGGATGTAAACGAAGTGGCGGATTATCTGGAACTGCCCGTGGAAAAGGTGGAAAACCACATTAAATATATGAACCACGCCAACCTCCTTTCCTTTGAGTCCGTGCTGCAGGATATGACGGCCATAGTGGCAAAAGGGGAGCTGGAGTCCGGTGATATAGAGGGCAAACCAGAGGAAAACCTATTTTACAAGGAACTGATGGGAACACTTACATCGGCCATAGACGGGCTGGGGGAAAAGGAACGGCTGGTCATTACCTTATATTACTATGAAGAGCTGAAGTATTCGGAGATTGCCCAGGTTATGGGCATAGGACAGTCCCGGGTATGCCAGATACATACCAGGGCAATCCAAAAGCTGAAAGCCAGCCTGGAAGATTATATGAGAGGATAAAACTATGTTTTCAGGATTTTATACAGCCGCTTCCGGCATGCTGATGAAGCAGAGATCATTAAACATGCCTGCCAATAATATAGCCAATGTCAAGACCAGCGGTTACAAACCGAAACGGCTGGTTAAGACGACCTTTGACCAGCAGCTGGTGCGGGAAATGAACGGAAGGACAGAAGGACTGGGCCAGGGGTCCACCATATCGGTGGGAACCAGGGAGATGACAACCCATGGACAGGGGCCTATTGAGGATACCGGAAAGACCTATGATTTGGCTATCAATGGAGACGGGTTCTTTGTCATACAGGGAGAAAACGGCCAGTATCTGACGCGCAACGGCCATTTTACCAGGGATGACGAGGGAAATCTCATGCTTCCGGGAGTGGGCCAGCTTATGGGAGACGGCGGTCCGGTATATGTGGATGAGGAGGGATTCCGCGTTGGCGCGGATGGAATTATCTACGACAATGAGGACGGCGCCCTGGACCAGATTCAGATAGTGGTGCCGGACAATTACGACAACCTGGAGTTCTATGACAACGGAACCTACGGCGCGGGGGCGGGCGTGGAGCTCAGCCAGGTTTATCCCACGGTGTATCAGGGAAAGTTAGAACAGTCAGGAGTAAATCTGAACAATGAGATGACCAGGGCCATGGAGGTGCAGAGGGCGTTTCAGTCCTGCGGAAAGGCCCTGACCATCATAGACCAGATGAATCAGAAAACAGCCAACGAGATTGGAAAGCTGTAGGGGGGAACCACAGATGAATATATCGTACTATACAGCAGTATCGGCCATGAACGCATTCCAGAAGGACCTGGATGTGACTTCTAACAACATGGCCAATATAAGCACCAACGGCTACAAGTCCATGCGCAGCAGCTTTAATGATTTATTGTACACCCAGATGGACATGCGGCCTCAGGCCCAGGCGGGACACGGAGTCCGCAATGACGGGCCGGGAACCACGTTCCAGCAGGGGATTTTCCGCAAGACGGACCGGGAACTGGATTTTGCCATATCGGGCAATGCGTTTTTCGCCATCCAGACCAGCGAGGACGAGGAAGAACCGGCTTATACCAGGGACGGCGCATTCCAGATATCCTCCACGGATGACGGCAATTACCTGACCACCAGCGACGGAAGCTATGTCCTGGACCAGGACGGGGAGCCCATAGAGCTGGAATACAAGACATCAGAGGACGGCGGAGACAATGATGCAGGGGAGCTGGACTTAGACGGGCTGGCAGAACGGATCGGGCTGTTTGTGTGTGAGAATCCGGAAGGGCTGCAGCATGTGGGCATGAACCTGTTCCGCACAGGAGAAACCTCCGGTGAATGGCTGTCCATGGATGATTTGGACGATGAACAGGAAAAAAGCAAGACTATGAGCCATGCCCTGGAGATGTCCAACTGCAACATGTCCACAGAGATGGTCAATCTGATGCAGACGCAGCGTGCGTTTCAGCTTAACAGCCGGATCGTCACAACCGCGGATCAGATGGAAGAGATGATAAATAACTTAAGGTAATGACATACAAGGCAATGACATGCGCTGAACTTACTGAAAGGGGAGATGCCCATGAACGAAAAGAGTCTGATTTACAGCTTGTTTTCCAAGTTCCTGGATGAGGGGCAGGATGAGATACCCCGGGAAGAGGACGGCAAAGAAAGCCCGGAACGGGAACAGGATAAAAAATCACGGCCCCAGGGGCAGCCCTATGACAGAGCGGACGAGACGGAACATGCGGACAGAAACCATGACAACAGGGTGGAAACAGTGGAGGACTGGAATGAAACCGAACAGAGGCGGCGCCAGAAGATGGAGCGCGAGCTTCTGGGGCAGGAGCATCCGGAAAGCGCCACGCAGGAGTCGGAGTCATATGATGAGGACCGGCCCGGTTCCGGGGACGGCGGTGCTTATGAAGGCAGCGGCGCACAGAAGGACGGCATAAAGAAAGAAGAAGTTACCCGGGACGCCTGGGTGGAGGTTCTTGTCTCGGATGACAGGATGTCGGTGTCCATGATGGTTTACGGACCATCCGGAGGCGGAAGTGATATAACAGAGGAAATGGTGTATGATGTGCTGGAGCAGAAGGGGATCTGTTTTGGCATAGACCAGAAGAAGATAAGCTCGGTTGTCAGCGGGCAGCAGTATATGCAGATGGTTATGATAGCTGCGGGCGAGCCTGCCAGGAACGGGGAGGGCGGCCATATTAAAGATTATTACCCCAGGAAGGCCCAGATTAAGTACGCCTCCAAGGGAAACGGCGGAATCGACTTTAAAAGCACCAATCTGATACATAATGTAAAAAAAGGTGATGTTGTCTGCGATATTACACTTCCCACGGAACCCGGAGACGGCATGGATGTGTTTGGCCAGCCTGTGCGGGGGAAGAAGGGAACCATGCCGCCCGTTCCCCAGGGCAGGAACATTGTTTATTCTGAAGACAGGGATAGGCTGCTGGCAGCCTGCGAGGGCAATCTGACCTTCCGGTCCGGCCGTTTCCATGTGGAGAATGTATTTACCGTGTCCGGCAATGTGGACAATTCCGTGGGAAACATCAACTTCACAGGCAGCGTGGTGATTCACGGGGATGTTCTGGAGGGATACAGCGTCAAAGCAAAGGGCGATATTACGGTTATGGGAATCGTGGAGGGTGCCCGGCTCAGCGCGGGGGGAGATATTCTGCTGCACAAGGGCATGCGGGGCATGAGAACCGGCGTGCTTGAGGCGGAGGGCGATATCACGGCCAAGTTTCTGGAGGACTGCAATATATTTTCCAGAAATAATATCCAGGCAGAATATATCATCAACTCGGAGGTGTCCTGCGGCCACGATTTGACATTGATTGGAAAAAGAGGGGCATTTATCGGCGGAAGCTGTTCTGTATATAACTGCATGAATGTGAAGGCAGTGGGAGCGCCCAGCCATATCGCCACCTCTGTGACCCTGGGCCTGACACCCCAGCTTATGGATGAGATGGAGGCAGTGGGCAAGGAGATGATACTGCTCTCCAGAAAGCTGACGGAGCTGAACAAAGATATTTCTTATCTGAGCGGTAAGCTGAAGGAAGGGACCATCACTCCATCCCAGCGGGAACGGTTATCCAAGTTAAAGCTGGAAGCCCCCATTAATTCGCTGAAGGAAAAGAAACTGAAGCAGCAGGGAGCTGAGCTTTCCAGGAAACTGAGGGAGGTGGGCAAGTCCAGGCTTACGGCCAGGGAGGTATACCCCGGAACCGTTATTAATATCGGGGATTGTAAGATGAGCATTTCCAAGAAGGAGGATAGTTGCACCTTCTATTATCTTGACGGGGAAATCAAGAAAGGAATTCGGTAATGGCAGATATCCTGCGGGTGACCTCTCCGGTTATCAACAAAAACATCATACAGCCGGATAAGGCGTTAAAGGACCCGTCGGTTCCCTTTGATATGCAGGAGATCAGGCATATTACAAAGAACCCGTCGGGCAGCGGTCTTTTGGGCCATCACAATGTGCTGGAAGGAGAGGCCGGGGCAGCCACCCTTATGAACCTGTTAAAGGACCCGGCCGTGACCGTCAACTATCTGAAAAATATTTATATGCTGGAGGAAATCATCAATCTGCTTCCGGTGAACAACAATACGGTGACCCAGGAAATCCGCCAGCTCTTTGACGCCCTTCTCATTGACCCGGACCATATCGTGGACGAACTGGTAGACCAGGAGTACGCGTCCACCCTGTTCAAAGGGGAGCTCTTTGATTTGCTGAGGGGAATTCTGGAGAAAGCGCCGGATTTGCGGATGGAGACAGCTGAGCTTTTAAAGGCGGTGAACGCCAGCATATCCAGGCAGGATGTGCTGGACTCTGTGGCCAACAGCCTGGAATACCTGTCTGAGCAGCTGACAGGCAGCAGAAATCTGTCAGGTATGTTTTCACAGCTTGCGGCCCGTGTCAGGGAGAGCCGGGGGAGCCTGGAATTCGAGGAACTGAAGCCCCAGGTGCAGCAGGCCCTAAAGGAGCTGGAGGAGAGCGTGCTCTATACGCCCCAGGCTGCCAGGGTCATTCCCAACATACTGTACAATATGTCCCGCTATCAGGACAATGACGCCTTTCTCCAGGAAGCCCTTATGAATCTTCTCATCCATGTGAACGACAGGGAGGAAAAGGCACATATCAGGGAACTGGTGAAGGAATATATCGCCGGTTTCAGGGAGCCGGAGCGCCAGATGAACCGTTCCCGCATCATGGACACCCTGGCTAAAATCATTGCCAAACAGGACAGGGAGACTCCCATGAACAGCCTGAACGGGGAAAAGATAGAGAAAATCATCACAAGTCTTTTGTCATCCCCATGCAACTACACGCCTCTCCTGCACTTTGTGATACCTGTGGATTACCAGGGAATGAAGGCATTTTCCGAACTGTGGATAGATCCCAAGGACGAAGGCCGGAATGGGGAGCCGGGAAGCAGGGAGGGCGGTCATGTCCATGTGCTCATAACCTTTGATGTGCCGGGGGTGGGTCAGATGGAAGCCGAGTTTATGATGGCGGGAAAGGAACTGGGATTCCATCTGTATTGTCCGGAATCCTATATAGGTATATTTGAAAGCCTGGTTCCGGAGTTCCGCAATATCATGGAGGAACACGGATACAAGGCGTCAGGCATAGAGGTGGAGCGCATGGACCATGTGCGTTCCCTGATGGAAGTATTCAAAAATCTGCCGTTTAAAAGGACGGGTGTAGATGTCAAAATATAAGAAAAATAAAGCGGTTGCTTTAAGATACAATGTAGATGAGGACACATCCCCGGTGGTGATTGCCTCGGGGTATGGAACGGTTGCGGAACACATCATTGATATTGCGGAAAAAAAGGGGATTCCGGTGTTCAAGGACGACAGCGCGGCATCCCTGCTGTGTATGCTGGATGTGGGTAGCAATATACCGGTGGAGCTGTACGAGGTGGTTGCAGCCATTTACTGCAAGCTCATTGAAACCTCCGCCCAGATACGGGGAGTGGAAAAAAGCCGTTCAGAATCCGCATCTGCCGGACATAAAGAGGAAGCCAGCCAGCCCGGCCGCCTGCGCCGGAACCTGGTATCCAGACACAGCAAGGATGACAGTCAACAGACAGTATGATAACAGGGGGTGTGGAAGATGGTTGATTTGCTGGACGGGTATGTAGGTTCGTCCTGCGTCATAAAGGCTAAGAACAACGACCTGATCAGTATGGGGGTACTGCATCGTATAGGCAAAAACTTCATAGATGTGGGCAGTTCCCGCAATGAGCTGCCGGGAATTCCGTACAATTTGCTTATTAAGCTGGAGATATACAACACACAGCTTGGATTTAAGGTGCTCATGGGCCGGGTATACCTGTCCTCTCCCAAGCTGGTCCGGATCGTGGAATTAAGCGAGGCCACCAATGACGAGCGCCGGGAGTATTTCCGGATCAGTACCAGGGACGAGGGAATCATTTATAACTGCATACGTGGAAATGACACCCTGGACATGGGGGAGGAGTCAGAGGATTACAACGGCCTGAAGGTGCGTCTGGTGGATATCAGCCTGGGAGGCCTGATGTTCTGCACCAGGGAGGAATTCAAGGTCAATGACCGTTTCAACATCGTCATACCGGCCATGGGGGATTCCATGCTGTTCATATGTGAAATACGCCGCCGGGTGGATCGCCCGGAGGGGGGCTATGGCTATGGCTGCGAATTCGTGGAAATGGCCACAAAGCAGGAGGACCTGCTGTATCGGTATATTCTCAGACGGCAGGGGGATCAGCTGCGGAGAATACGGTAGGTCAGAGAGATGAGAGAAGGGATTGTTAGGAGGAAACGCGTATTATGGCTCAGAGGAGACCCAGGGACCAGCGTGTGGTCAGGAACCGGCGGGTGGCAATCTACACCTTCCTGCTGATCCTGACCCTGTTTTATATATCGGCCCACAGGACGGTCCAGAAGGAGCGGGAGTTGGAGGCGCTGCGGGCGGAGACGGCGGCGGAAGGGCCGGGGGGACAGGTGAAGGAACTGGCGGAAGGATGGCCGGGAGGGATGCCGGAGGAAGTAGTGGGAGGACAGACAGGGGGACAGCCGAAGGAACCGGTACAGGAACAGCCAGAAGGGTTGCCGGGAGCGCGGGTTTACAAAGAACGAGGCGAGATGGACGCAGATGGAGGTCTTAAAATTCTGCCGGAGGATATGTGGTGTCTGATACTTACCAACGCAGAGTATCCTGTGCCGGAAGACTATGAGGTGGAACTGGAAGCCATTCCCGGTACGGAGCAGTCAGTGGATAAGAGAATCTATGAGCCGCTGATGACTATGATTGGCGATATGAAGGACCAGGGATTGTCTCCGATAGTGTGCTCCGGCTACAGGACGCTGGACAAGCAGGAAAAACTGTTTAACAGGAAGGTCTTGTCCTTTGTGAAGGCCGGACATACCAAGGAGGAGTCCTACAATCTGGCCAGACAGACCATATCCATTCCCGGTTCAGGAGAGCACTGCCTGGGATTGGCAGTGGACTTCTATACCAGAAGATACCACAAGCTGGAAAGGGCCTTTGAGGATACACCGGAGAGTAAATGGCTGGTGGAACATGCCCAGGATTACGGTTTTGTCATGCGGTATGGGGAGAATAAGACGGATATTACCGGAATCCAGTATGAGCCCTGGCATTACCGCTATGTAGGGGTGGAAGCGGCAAACTATATGAAGGATAATGAGCTGTCCCTGGAAGAGTTTTATATTGAACAGAGTTTATATGGTTAAAGTGCATGAAAATCAATAACGATTTTTGTGCACTTTTTTGGTGAACAAAATGGGAGGGGCGTACGATAAATATTACAGAGCGGAAGAGATGGAATGTTTCGGAAACTCGGTCCAGTGTCCGACAGGGCCCGTCGTTCATTGGAAGGACAAGAAAATAAGAGGGACAGGGAAGTCCCGGTATAAAACAATTACATGGAGGTAATTAGTATGAGGATTCAGCACAATATTATGGCACTTAATTCCAACAGGCAGTTGGGCGTAAACAACAGCGCAGTATCAAAGTCATTGGAGAAGTTATCATCCGGCTACAGAATCAACCGCGCAGGCGATGACGCTGCCGGACTGGCTATTTCTGAGAAGATGAGAGCACAGATTAAAGGCCTGGAAGCAGCTACCGACAACTCTCAGGACGCCATCTCCCTGGTACAGACAGCAGAGGGCGGATTACAGGAAGTTCATTCCATGTTAAACCGTATGACCGAGCTGGCTACCAAGTCCGCCAATGGTACTTATACGGATGATGTTGACCGTAAGGCATTACAGGATGAAGTTTCTGCTTTGAAGGATGAGATTAATCGTATTGCTGATGGTACTGATTTTAATGGGATTAAGCTGTTGGATGGCTCAATGAGCTCAGGTACAACTGGAGCGAGTACAAAGGTGGATTTATCAGCTGCTGGTAAGACTAATGCATTTAATATTTCAGTTTCAGGTGCGGGAGAAAATACCACAGTTGCATTTGAAACCGCAGCTGGTACTGGTGCTGCAGCAGATAGTATAACGGCGTCTTGGGTAGGTGATAAACTGACATTCACTATAACTGGTAAAACCGCAGCTGGTGCTACATTTACACAGGCTGATATTGATAAGGCTATTGCAGACGCTAGTGCAGATGCTCCAGATAAAGCAAAAAATATTAAGGTTAAATTAGATGGTGATATTGAAACAACTGATGTTACGGGCGCTCAGACTCAAAATGCTGTTGATCAAGCAAAAACTGCCAAACCAACAAAGGCTTCTGCTGAAGATGCAGCAAAGAAGATTACTGTAACTTCAAATAAAGCAGGTGTGGATACACGTGCTTTAGCTTTCAACACAGCCGGTTCCACAGGCGTAACGATTGCTGCTAATGGCAATGTAACAATTGGTTTTGAAGCAGGTAAAAATTATACATCAGATGATATTAATAGGATGTTATCAGGCGCAGGCGTTGATATGACTGTAAGCTTTGAAGGAACAAAGTCAGGTACTGATTTGAATGGTGCTAATATGACATTAGGTGGAGGAACAGGTCTCGCCACCGGTGGCGGCATGAAGCTTCAGATTGGTGATACTAATGATGAGTACAATCAACTGGAATTAGGAATTGCTGACATGCATGTTGATGCTCTTGACTTAAATAATGTTGACATCAGCACCAGAGAAGGCGCTTCCGCAGCCATGAGCAAAATCAAAACCGCCATCAACACCGTATCCACCAGCCGCGGCAAACTGGGCGCTATCCAGAACCGTCTGGAGCATACCATCAACAACCTGGGTGTTACCACTGAGAACATCACTTCCGCAGAATCCCGTATCCGCGACGTAGATATGGCTAAGGAAATGATGAACTACACCAAGAACAGCGTTCTGGTTCAGTCTGCACAGGCCATGCTTGCACAGGCTAATCAGCAGCCACAGTCCGTATTACAGTTATTACAGTAATTACAGTAATCGGGCAGGTTAACAGTGTAATATCTTCAAACAATAAACAGATAATATAAAAAAGGCGCTGCAAAAAGGCTGTGGCAGTACAGTCATGAAGCAGCGCCTTTTTGAGCCCTGCTATGGGGGGATACAATAAAATACAATTGTCTGTTTCGGCATTTCTTGCTATAATATATCATAATGTGAGAGAAATATTAGGTCCCTGGGGGAGTAGCCATGTCGTTAACAATTGTGTTGTCCAATCAGAAGGGCGGTGTTGGGAAAACCACGTCAGCCTATGTGCTGTCAACAGCGCTGAAGGAAAAGGGTTATAAAGTCCTTGCGGTGGATATGGATCCGCAGGGTAATCTGAGCTTCGCCATGGGGGCGGACACAGAGAGCGCCACCATATACGATGTGTTAAAGGGGGAGTTAAAGCCCAGGTATGCGGTTCAGAAATCAGCCCTGGTGGATATCATTCCCTCTAATATCCTTCTCAGCGGCATTGAGCTGGAGTTTACCGGCGCGCGCAGGGAGTTTCTTTTGAAGGAGGCGCTGGATTCACTTAAAAGTTCCTATGACTATATTCTCATTGATTCTCCGCCGGCCCTGGGAGTGCTGACCGTGAACGCGTTTACTGCGTCTGATTACGTCCTGGTGCCCATGCTTTCCGATATATTCAGTCTTCAGGGGATAACCCAGTTGGATGAAACCATATGCCGTGTCAGGAATTACTGTAATCCCCGGATCCAGATACTGGGGGTATTTCTCACCAAGCACAACCCCAGGACAAATTTCAGCAAAGAAGTGGAAGGCGCCCTGCGCATGGTGGCAGAGGATTTGGATGTTCCGGTTCTGGACACATTTATCCGGGACAGCGTTGCGCTTCGGGAAGCCCAGTCCCTTCAGCGCTCCGTGCTGGAGTATGCGCCTGAGTGCAATGCGGTGCAGGATTATAAGAAGCTGATACAGGAATTGATTCAAAGGGGGCTTAAGGCAGATGTCTAAGAGCAGGACAGAGATTGACAAGGAAATAATGTACCGCAAGATTATGCCGTCTGCCTCTAAAAGAGATGCAAAGACGGCGCAGGCAGATACCGGAAATTCAGGCGCAGGGCAACCAGATACCGCGCTTTATGACCGTGTAAATGGAGGCGAAGGCACCATGGGTATGCCGGCCTTATCAGCGCCTTCGGCTGCTGCCATGGCAAAGACCCTTAAGCGCAGCCCGGTAACATTTCCTTTTAAGGAAGAAAATAATATGGTATTGGTAAACCTTATGGAGGAACTGGTGATTAATAAGCTGGATTCCACCCTGGACCGGTTTAACTGCTGTAAATGTGATAAGTGTAAGAAGGACATAGCGGCGCTGGCCCTGAACCGTCTGAAACCGCGGTATGTGGTGATGAAGGAAGTAGAACAGGAAAAGCGCAGGAAGGCGGAGCTGGAAAATGGTTCCGAGGTAACCGGGGCTCTGGTCCAGGCTATCCTGGTTGTGAAAAAGGCACCCTGGCATTGATAGGGATTGGATCATACACATTGGATGGTGCCAATTATAGGAAGCCAATTAAATAAATACCATGGGCCGTTAACAGGCAAAATCCCAGGATTCTGCTTGTTAGCGGTTTTTATTAACCCTGAAATTATTTCTCCCATCTGTCACCCTGCCTGCTGTCACCCCACCTGTCTCTTGACCGGTCACTGGATAATCCGGACCCGTCCACGTTCTTCCCCCTTCCGTCCACACCCCTGTCTAACCCGGCAAACCTGCCCCAATCATATTAAAAAAATAAAAAAATTCCCTGGCACACTATAAAGTTTTATCCGCCATGTACGATAAGTACTATAGAAATATCACAACCACTTATCAGGACCACCATACAAAGAGCATGTAAGGAAAGGAAGCCGGACATATGGATATAAAAGTATCAAGAAATTACGCAGCCTATCAGAAGGCAGTAAGCAATGCAAAACATACGGAAAAAAGCCTTTCCGCTCCCGTACAGGCAGCCGGTAAGGCAAGGGGAGACGCTATCTGTATCAGCAGCGAGGGTGTGAAAAAGAGCGGTGCATCCTCATTTTCAGCCGCACTGTCAAGGTCCATGGAAGAAGGGGCTCCGGCTGACCGGATTGCCGCCATAAAGCAGCAGGTGCAGGAGGGGACATACCAGGTGCCGGCAGAGCAGATTGCCAGGCGCCTTATGAGCGGTCTGTAGGAGGGGAAAATATTGGAAGAAATCATTGATTTTTTGGGAGAATATGCAGAAACACTGGAGGCCATGGAACAAAAGCAGATTGAAAAGCTGGGACTTCTGATGACCAGGGAACTGGATAAGGTTGAGCAGACCATCATGATGCAGGAGGCCATGGATAAGAAGCTGGAGAACATGGAGCAGAGGCGCCGGAAGCTGTTTGTCTCCTATGGGATTGAGGGCAGGACCTTAAAGCAGATTGCTGAGGATGCAGGCCCGGAGCAGAGAAAGGAACTTATGGACCTGTACCGCAGAATGGACGGAGCCATTGGCAATATACAGTATTACAACCAGAAGGCGGAGGCGTTAGCCAAGTCGGAGCTGGAACAGATGGGAATTGCATCTACGGGCGTCCCGCGTTCAGCAAGGGCAGTAAACTGGAGAAAAAGGCCTGACAGAGGCCTGACATAGGAGAGTGGTAAAGTGAGACCGACATTTATGGGGCTGGAGACAGCCAAAAGAGGAATTCAGGTTAATCAGAAGGCCATTGATATTGTAGGCAATAATATAAGCAATTCCAAAACAAAAGGGTATACCAGGCAGCGTCTGGATACAGTGAGTGTCCATACCTATGGAAGCAGCCAGTATAACTACAGTTCCATCCCCCTGGCCGGACAGGGTGTGGATGCCAGGGGAGTGGCGCAGATCCGCAATCCGTATCTGGATGCCAAGTTCAGGCAGCAGTATGGCGATGTGGGGTATTACGACCAGAAGGCAGCCATTATGGACCAGATAGAGGGAATCATCAGTGATCCGGAGGTAGAGGGAACCGGTATCAAGGCAGCATTGACCACCTTATCCCAGGCACTGGCGGATTTCAGCCAGTCCCCTTATCAGGAGACCAATGCCAACATAGTCATGAACGCATTTAAGGGTGTGACCCAGGTCCTCAATGAGTATGACGCCAATTTAAAGACCCTGATGGAACAGACTAAAAATGACCTGTCAGTGGCTGTTGAGGATATCAACACGAAATTGGACCAGCTGTCTGAACTGAACAGCTCCATTGCCCATGAGATATTCAGCAACAACGATTATGATGGAGTCAACTATGGGCCCAATGACCTTCTGGACCAGAGAAATGTTATACTGGATGATTTGTCGCGGTACGGCGATGTGCAGGTGACGGACCTGGAGGACGGAAAGATTCAGGTTAAAATCAATGGGAAAGTGGTGGTGGACGCTTCGGGGGCTTCCTACACCAATGATAAGCTTAACATAGGCAGCGACGGCGTTACTCTGACGTGGAACAGCAACAACCAGAATGCCAATCTGGGAGCAGGGGCCATCAGAGGATTTACGGATATGCTGACTGGTGCGGACCCAATCAATGCGGGAATACCTTACTACCAGAATAAGATGGACAATTTTGCCCAGACCCTGGCAGATGTGTTTAACAATAAAATTCATGCGGATGACCCTGATTTCCCTGATAAGTACAAGTTTCTTCTCCAGGGAGGTGTTGACGGCAAGGTTACAGCGGGAAATATCAGCATCAGTGACCAGTGGGCCGATGACGTGTCCTACATAATCCGCAAACAGAATCCGGACGGAGAGCTGGACAATCAGGATATTCTGGATATGAAGGCTGCGTTTGAGCAGGATTTTAATTTTGGAGGGGAATACACGGGTACATTCAGCGAATTTATTACCAGCGTCACCAATACACTGGGAAGCGGAATCAAGACAAACAGCGCCAGGATGAGTGCTTCCCTGGCTATTGCGGAAAGCGCTGATTCGGAGCGTATGGGCGTGTCCGGCGTTTCCCTGAATGAAGAAGGAATCAGCATGATGACATACAACAAGGCCTATCAGGCTCTGGGAAGGCTTATGACCACCATGGACGAGCAGCTGGATATGATTATCAACAAGATGGGCATAGTAGGGCGTTAAGGAGGAGCATATGAGAATCACGGAAAATATGATGACATCTACCTATAACAGGAATCTCCAGAGGAATATATCTGATTTGGCGTCCTCCAACCTGAAGCTGTCGTCCAAGCGTCAGTATAATCATGTATCGGAGGACCCGGCAACAGCGTCAAAGGCCTTTGCCATCAGGGACCAGATTGCCAGGTCTGAGGAACATATCAGCGTGGTGAAGAACGCAAGGGGAGAGCTGGATACAGCGGATTCCAACATTGTTACCCTGAACTCCATACTTGAAACAGTATACGAAAAGGCCACCAAGGCAGGCGGCGCCAGCAGCCAGGATTCCATGGATGCCATTGCGGAGGAGCTGGGCGGTCTTAAGGAGGAGATTCTGCAGACCATGAACGCCAAGTATGGGGACAAATTCCTGTTTTCCGGTTCGTCCAACAGCGAAGCTCCGTTCACCGTGGATGGGGACGGAAATCTGCTGTTTAACGGCAAGCCGGTGGATGCCTATGATAAGAACGATCCGGACACGTATTTTGACGAGAATAAGCCGGTTTATCTGGATATCGGATTCGGTACATACGCGTCGGGAACCAACACGGCAAAGACAGGAATTAAGATTTCCACATCAGGCGTGGATGTGCTGGGATACGGAAAGGACGAGAACGGGCTTCCCAACAATCTGTACAGTCTCATAGGCAAGGTGGAGGAGCAGTTAAGGGGCGGCGATAAGGAGGGGGCAATGGATACCCTGTCGCAGCTTAAGAAGAAGCAGAGCAATATTTCCATTGCCACATCTGAGCTAGGAACAAGAGAAAAACTTCTGGACCGCACAGAGGACCGTTTGGAGACAGGACTTATAAATTTACAGAAGAGCCAGACAGACCTGGAGTCGGTTAAGATTGAGACGGAGGCTATTAACAACAAATCATGTGAGACAGCCTGGATGATTACCCTTCAGCTGGGATCCAGCATCATACCGCCGTCCATATTTGACTTTATGAAATAAGTTGAAAAGAGGTGTCTGAGGATGAACGTCCTAAAAATCACATCTACCCCCATTAAGCTGTCCATGACCTCCCAGCGCGCCAGGCTTGAGAGCAGGCTGCCGGACCCTGAGGTGGGAATCATCCGCAATCCGGGGAAGCTGAACATGAAATCAGATCATATCAAGGTGGATATTGATACGTCCCGTTCCAGGGACAGTCTGGGGTTCAAGACCGCCAGAGGGCTTATGAAGGATGCCGCCAGCGCAGGCCTTAAGGCTGCATCGGATGCCACTGCCCAGTATTCCAGGGTGGGCAACCAGATGATGCAGATTCAGGACGGGGTGACGGTATCCGGCATTATAAAGAATCAGATGATGGCCCAGACCAATGTGGTCACGGGGATTGCCTTTATTCCGTCAGTAGGTCCGGATATTTCCTGGGAGCCCGCTGATCTGTCCATTGACTTTGCGCCTGCCCAGCTTGCGTTTGATCCTCAGGTGCAGGAGCCGGCGGCCAGGTATGTGCCGGGCGAGCTCAGCGTAAATGTGGACAGTATCCCAAAGTAGAAATAGAATATATGGGAGATCCCATATACGTACCGCCCAGCGCCAATCCGGCCGGAAATGAAGGGCCGCAGTAACAGGCGGTATGAATGACACCAGGGCCAGGGATGAGATAGGGGGATATGCTTGAAGATAGAGACACGGGATTTTGGAATCCTTGAGATAGAAGAAAGAAATATTATAACATTTAAACAGCCCATATTCGGATTTGAAGAATATACGCAGTTTGTACTTGTAAATGATTCCAACATGGGAAATGGAATCTGCTGGCTGCAATCCATTGAGCAGAAGGACATATGCTTTATCATGCTGAATCCTCTGGAAGTAAAACGTGATTATGCTCCAGTTGTGATGCAGGATATATTAATCCTGCTGCAGGCGGTTCCTGAGGATGATTTGGACTGCTGGGTTCTCATGGTCATCGGAGAGACGTTCCGCAATTCCACAGTAAACCTGAAAAGCCCTGTCATCATTAATCATAAGACGAATCTGGCTGTCCAGGTAATACTGGACCAGGATTATCCCATACGGCAGTCCATATTCAGCCAGGGAGAGAGGGACGGCCTATGCTGATTTTATCCAGGAAAAAAGGCGAATCAATTAAAATTGGCGATGATATTGAGATATTTGTGTCCGAGATTAAAGGCGACAAGGTGCGTCTGGGCATTTCAGCGCCCGGCGATATGAAGATATGCCGCACGGAGCTGTATCTTACCATGGAGAATAACAAGGAAGCATCGGATAAGGTGGATCTGCTTAAGGTGTTCCAGCTCTCCAGAAACCTGAAAGCTCTTGCCCAGGAGGATGAAAAGGAAGTTAGGGAGGAGAAAAATGGAAGTGCTTGAGCAGATGAGGATGCTGCTCAGGGAAAAGGCCATTCTGTTCGGACAGTATGAGCAGGAGACCCTGAGACTGGATACGGATGACCTGGACGCGGTGGACGATATCGTGGATGCAGTACAGGCACGGCAGGCCCTTATAGATAAGATAAACGGACTGGACCGGAGGATTGCCTCTATCGGGGAAGCATCGGCTTACGGCGCGCGCTGTTTTCATATTGGGAAAAATCAGTGCGATTATGCCGGCCTTACTGAGGCTGAGCAGGCAGTATTCCGGGTCGGGCAGGAGGTATTTGCCATCATGACCAGAATCCGGGAGCTGGAAGACGGAATACCGGGAAAGATGGCAGTGATTCAGGAACAGCTCCAGGAAAAGATAAAAAAGAATAATGTAAACGGTAAATTTACCGGATATCTGAAACAGATGGGACAGGGGAGCAAAGGGGTGCTCTATGATAAACGCAGATAGGGGGACAAACAATGTCATCAATCAATACAGTCAGCGGCAACGGCAATAAGAATTACGTATCAGGTCTTGCTTCCGGCATGGATACGGAGAGTATTGTCAAGAGTCTTCTGATGGGTACCCAGACCAAAATAGATAAGCAGTCAGGATTAAAGCAGCAGCTTGAATGGAAACAGGATATTTACAGGGACCTGATAACAAAAATCAATACCTTTAGTGATAAATATTTTTCTTATTATGGTTCGGGCGATACCAATCTTATGAGCCAGAGCCTGTTTAAGACAATGACCGGAATCAGCAGTTCCGGTGCCATTAAGATAAGCTCTGTCTCATCCAATGCGGTCAGTTCCATGAATATAAGCGAGATACAGCAGCTGGCAACAGCTTGTTCGGTAAAATCATCAGGCAACGTGACCGGTGAGCCAAAGGGACAGGAGGCAAAGCTGTCCAAGTTGGAACCGGGAGAGCACTCTTTTTCCCTGACACTGGATGGGGTAAACAGGACCATAACGTTTACAAAGGGAGCAACGGAGCAGGATACGATTAATAATATTAACCAGGTGTTATACCGTAATTTTGGTACATCGGTGGGGATGGACCTGGTTAAAGTTGGTGAAGATGATAGCGGCAATGACATAAATGTCGTGAAGCTTGTAAAGCTGAATGAAGAAAGGAAATCTGCTGGCGAACCCGTGGACTCATCCAGAAGAGTTATCATAGAGTCAGCCGGCAACAATGATACGATTTCCAAGCTGGGATTTTCCGGCGGATTTTCCAACAAGCTGGATTATGGTACATCTTTAAAAGATATGAACTTTGCCACACCTCTTGAGGGAAACAGGTATGAATTCCAGATTAACGGCGTGACCATAAAAGGACTAACCGGGGATTCCACGCTCAGTGATGTAATCAGTGCTATCAACAGCAGCGACGCAGGGGTAAGGGTATCCTATTCCTCGGCGGCTGATAAATTTATCATGGAATCATCTTCAACCGGAGAGATATCCGATATAAAGATGTCCCAGACCTACGGGAATCTGCTGACCACCATGTTCGGCGTGGAGGCAACGGGTGTGCAGTCATCGCTGTTTTCCCAGGAAATCCCTAGTGCAAGTTCCGTGGACTTTAATGCCATTGTAGAGAATCTTAATAGTGGAAAGGACCAGTCCCTTACATTCCAGGTAGATGGAGAAGATTACACGGTAAAGTTGGAAGGAAAAAACGGTGTTGGTAATTATAAGAACACGCAGGCTGTTATTGACGCCATTAATTCCAAGCTTTCCAGGGAGTTTGGCAGCGGGAAGGTGAACTTTTCGACGAAGAAGGACCCTAGCAATGCAGTATACGATTTCGTAGTAGTGGAATCATCTGAGCATAGGATTAATTTTACATCTGATAATATAAATGGCGGTGGGGCTAAGGCGTTTGGATTTGCTGAAAACCAAACTAATGTGCTCGGCAAAGACACCACATGGAATGATGCTGGGCTGATAGGGGAGATAAAGGTTAATGGTGGAGCAGCAATTAATATTTTGGATAATCCCACATTGGAAACGGTGGCTTTCAGGCTTCAGACTGCTATAGGTGGAAATGCAAAGGTAGAGTATAAGGATGGCAGGTTTAATATAACCGGGCTTACTAATGATGTAATAATTGAGGGTGTTGATGGAAATGTAACAAATCCAGATGGAAGTGTCGTAAAGAAAAATCCTGTAAATATGATGTTTGGTAAGAGTACCATAGAGATATCTCATAAATCCTATAGACCTTTAATCTCAAAACAGGTCAAGAATACTGATTTTTTAAAAGGAAAGTTAAAAATAACTGTCGGAGAAACAACCACAGATATTAACGTCAACACTCTGGGAACTTCTGAAAGCTTTGATAATTTGCTACAGGAACTTCGGAATGTTACCGGGGGAACTGTAACGTACGCAGATAATAAAATACAAATAGATGGGGTAGAGCTCACTATAGAGGGAACGGATGCAGACGGTAAAGCGTTAATGAACAGCCTTTTTGGCAGTGATACGATATCGAACCACACGTCCGCTGACATAACCGCCGGCCAGAACGCCCGCCTCACAGTAGACGGCACTGTCATTGAGCGTAATTCAAACACCTTTGAACTGGATGGAATTACCATGGAATTAACCTCGGAATACCATGATACAGGCACCCCAATACGCTTGACTACATCCCGGGATACTGATAAAATAGTAGACAGTTTAAAGAGTTTTGTAGAAGATTACAACGCGCTTGTGGAAGAACTGAATGAACATCTGAAAGAGACTGCAAATTATAAGAAATACGCGCCTCTCACCGATGAACAGAAGAAGGAAATGAGCGACAAGGAGATTGAACTCTGGGAGGAAAAATCCAAGGAGGGCCTTCTCCACAATGACGCCAACATTACCAGCTTTCTGGGCGATATGAGAATGGTTCTTTACAGCAGTGTGGAGGGCGCAGGGCTGTCCCTTTATGATATCGGCATTGAGACATCCGATAACTGGAGGGATAACGGCAAGCTTGTCATTGACGAGGATGTTCTTAAATCCATGGCCGCCACCAACCCTGATGCCATATGCAAGCTGTTTACAGACAGGGACCAGGGGCTGGGAACCGGCATGCAGAATGCCCTTAAGGACGCAGCCAATGTCAGCAGCGGAAGCCCCGGCACCATGGTGCGCTATGCGGGAACAAAGGATGTTCTTACCACCAGCAACACCCTCTATGAGGAGATGAAGCACATTTCAGAGACGCTATCCAATCTGAATACCAAGTATCAGCTGGAAAAGACACGGTACTGGAATCAGTTTAATGCCATGGAACAGGCTATATCGAATATGAACAGCCAGAGTTCCTGGCTTACCCAGCAGTTCTCATCATGATGAAGGAGTAATCACTATGCAGAATCCATATGCAAAATATAAACAGCAGTCCATAATGACCATGACCCAGGGAGATATGATTAACCTTCTGTTCGATGAGACAATCAACCGTCTGAACAAAGGTCTTGCGGGGCTGGAGGCAGGGGACTGCGAAGCAACCAATACCCATTTTAAGAAGGCCCAGGCTATTATCAGCCATCTGGCATCCACACTGGATCCCCAGTATCCGGTTTCCAAGGGATTGTCTTCTCTCTATGAGTATTTTAATTACCAGATCATACAGGCCAATGTGAGGAAGAACCCGGAGACAGTGAACGAGATTCTCCCCATGATAGAGGAATTGAAAGAGGCATTTGCCCAGGCGGATAAACAGGTACGTATAGGCCACACAGGCTGATGAGAGACAAGGAGGCGGAACATGCCGTTATTTGATGACAGGGCTTTGGGAGCTCTGGAAAGAGGGATGGATGGCATGTGGCTGAAGCAGCAGATTGCCAGCCACAACATTGCAAACGTGGAGACGCCGGGATATAAGGCGAAGAAGGTGGAATTTCGGGATGTTCTTTACGAGACAGCCCAGGGAACAGAGCGTATATCCAAACCAGTGGTGGAAGAGGACGGAAACACCCAGGCCAGGCCGGACGGCAATAATGTCCAGGTGGAAAAGGAAGAACTGGAGCTGTGGAAGGCCTATACCCAGTATTCGGCTCTCACAGGGCGTGTGTCAGGCAAGCTGTCCACGCTGCGGTATGTAATTAATAACACGGGCAAATAAAGGAGACAGATATGGGGTATTTGGATTCTCTTAATATAACGGGTTCCGCTCTCACAGCAGAGCGGTTCCGCACGGATATCATCATGCAGAACCTGGCAAACCAGAACACCACCAGGACGGCAGAGGGAGGTCCCTACAAGAGGAAGCAGGTTGTGTTCAGGGAAAATACACTGAACTTTAAGAGCGAGCTGGGAAAGGCCATGACAAAGGCGGAGAATGGCGGCGTATTTGTGGAGGAAGTGGTGGAGAGCCAGAATCCTTCGGTGCCGGTCTATGATCCGGACCATCCGGATGCGGATGAGGATGGGTATGTGATGATGCCCAATGTGAACAGTGCGGAGGAGATGGTGGATCTGATGGCTGCCTCCCGCGCCTATGAGGCGAATGTCACGGCCCTTAATGTTGCAAAAAGCATGGCTCTAAAAGCACTGGAGATTGGTAAATAAATGAAAAGGCAGAAGGATGAAGAAGGAGGCCAGGAGTGGTTAAATACCTACGCGGATATGATAACCCTTGTCCTGACCTTTTTCGTATTATTATACAGTATTTCAAATGTAAACCTGACCAAACTGGAGGAGGTTGCGTCTGCCATGCAGAGGCAGCTGGGAATCGAGGCAAAGACCGAAATTGAGGACGTGCCTTCCGATTTGAAATATCCTGTTGTAGGGGAAGGCGCCCAGGCGCCGGAAGACGCGGAGGCACCGCTGCAGCAGACACAGCAGCAGTACCAGGCATCGGCCAGGGAAATGGCTGATATGGCCAGGGATATACAGACATATTTTGATTCGGAGAATCTGGACGCGGTTGTCAGCAACAGTGAGAACGCGGTGTACATCCGTTTTAAGAATGATTTACTGTTTGCGCCTGACAACGCAAATCTTACGGATGCCAGCAAATCCATGCTGGACGCGGTTGGAATCATGCTGAAGGAAAAGCAGGACAATATCCTGGCCATTTACATAAACGGACACACGGCCCAGGCAGCCAATTCCCTGATTAACGACAGACTCCTGTCCTCAGAAAGGGCGGATAATGTGGCCATTTACCTGGAGGAACAGGTGGGAATCCCCCCAAAAAAGCTGATATGCCGCGGTTACGGAAAATATTATCCTATTGCGGATAATACCACCAGGGAAGGCCGCGAACAGAACCGGCGGGGGGATATGATTATTCTCGGAACCGGATATAAACCGCCGGATACGGTCCAGGGAATGGAGACAATGGATCCCCTGTTTCCGGTGACCATGCCGGGGGATGAGACTATGATGCAGGAAGGAACAGCCAGTGATTAAGAGTTACGATTTTAAATCACCAAAGAAATTTACAAAGGAGCGCATGAGTACGGTGGAGAATCTGTATGACAGCTTCGCCCGTGCCCTTGCGCCGTATCTCACAGGTCTTCTCCAGTCGTTTTGCGAGATTAATATTAATGGTATAGTGGAGAAGCGTTACCAGGAATTCAGCAGTTCTGTGCAGGATCATTCCCTTTTTGGCATGATTACCATGAGTCCTGCAAATAAAGATTATAATGAGGCGCCTCTGACCATGGAAGTGGATACCAGGCTGGCGTTTTTTATGATTGAACGTCTTTTGGGCGGAGTCGGGTCAGAGTATGATTTATCCAGGGACTTTACGGATATTGAGAAGGCTATTTTACAGTATGTCCTGAAAAAAATCACTGAGTTTTTAGGGGAAGCCTGGGGACAGTACCTGGACATCGAAGCATCCCTGACAGGGCTTCAGACCAACCCCCACCTGCTTCAGATGAGCGCCCAGGAAGATGTGGTTATCCAGGTGGAGCTGGAGGTGGTAATTGAGAAACTGAGAGCCAGAATCAACATGGTGATGCCGGCCCCCAATGTGGAGGAGCTCACTTCCAAGTTCGGCTATTCCTTTGCGGTCAGCCATAAGAAACAGGATGAGGACAAACAGAAATCCAAACGGCACTATATTGAACAGCACCTGTTGGAATCGGAGGTTGAGCTGAGGGCCATACTTCACGAATTTACCCTGGATGCCCAGGATATACTGCAGCTTGCTCCGGGGGATGTGATTCCCCTCAACAAAAAGGTGGACAGCGCCGTATCCCTCTATGTGGAGGATGTGGCCTGTTTTGAGGCCAGGGCGGGTCAGACAAAGATGCGCAAGGCAGTGGAAATCAGCAGAGAATTGTAGCCGGGAGGAAAAGGCATGTTATCAATGGACAAAGAAGCCATAAAGGAGCTGACGGAGATGGAAGCGGTTCCTATATGCAATATATTAGGCTCCCTGCTGGGCAGAAGCGTGAAGATGTCGGTGTCAAAGGTGGAGGAGACAGACATGGGTTCGCTGGCAGAGGGCCTGCCCCACTTTAATGTGGCCATAGAGAGCAGAAAAGCTGTGGGGGGCATGTCGGCGGACCAGCTGTACATCTTTGCCAAGGAGGACATGATAAGGCTTACCAACTATATCATGGGTGTGCCGGTGGATGCCCAGAGCCCCCTGGATGAGATTGCCCTCAGCACCTTGAAGGAAGTTGCTTCCCAATGTGTGGGCGCTGCCATGGATGAACTCAATGACTTCCTGGGAAGGGATATGAGGGACACAATAACCAGGATATCGGCATTTGACAACACAGAGAGGATACAGGATATTATTCGCAGCTGGAATGCGGAGGATTCCGTGCTTTTAATGGGGCTGCACTATGTTATTGACGGGGTGGTGGAGTCAGATGCATATATTGTTGCCGCCCAGGCACTAAAACAGGTGCTGGGTATTTCGGATATGGCGGACATGCCCTGTCAGGAGACAGGGGGGCAGACCCCGGGGATGCCGGCAGCGGGGATGCAGACGGCAGAACACAAGGAGGCCATTGCCGTCCAGGAGGTGTCCTTTCCGGAATTTAAGTACACACCTATCGTGTATGCCAAAGAACAGATAGGGGAAGAAAAAAAGAAGCTGCTGGACATAACGCTGGATGTATCAGTCAGGCTTGGCAGTACGGTTTGCAGTGTAAAGGATATACTTTCCCTTAAGGAGGGTCAGCTGTTGGTACTGGACAAGCAGGCAGGTTCACCGGCTGATGTGGTTGTGAACGGAGAACTGATTGGCAGAGGGGATGTGCTGGTAACCGGGGACCGATTCGGGGCACGTATCATCGAAGTCGTGGGCAAGAGGGAATAATATGGCATTTTTAAAGATACTGTTTTACCTTATTGTCCTGATTGCGGTACTGATGCTGGCCTATTACACTACCAGGATGCTGGGGCGGGGCATGGGACGGACCCGGGGGACCGGGGGGATGGAGATTCTGGACCAGATGGCACTGGGCCGTGACAGCTATCTGCTGGTGGTAAAGGTGCAGGAGAGGATTTTCCTGATAGGGGTATCTCCGGGCAGGATATCCAAGGTAGAAGAGCTGGAATCCTACGATAAGAAGGGGGAGACAGAGGGGGCGCCGGATTTTGTTTCCCTTCTGTCATCCCATATGAAGGAGCATTTTCAGGAAAAGGGACAGAGGAACAGACAGGATAAAAAGGCAGGAGAAAAGAATCATGAGTAAAATACTGCGAAAGACAGGGAAAATCATAGGCGCCGGGACCTTTGCCTGGATGTGGGCGCCGGGCGCTGTTACATCCTATGCGACGGATGTGTCTCTGACCCTGCAGGGGTCCTTCGGCACAGGAAAGCCCATGGATATGCTGGATATCATGTTTTTATTCCTGTTTCTGGCTGTGGTTCCCTCCCTTATCATTATGATGACAAGCTTTACCAGGATTGTGATTGTGCTGTCGTTTCTGCGCAATGCTCTGGGCACACAGCAGTCGCCGCCCAACCAGATTCTGGTAGGGCTTGCCTTGTTTCTGACCTTATTTATCATGAGTCCTGTAATTGCCTCGGTCAACACCCAGGCATACCAGCCTTACCGGGAAGGGCAGATTACCAGGGAACAAGCCTTTGAGCGGGCCCAGGAGCCCATGAAGGAATTTATGCTGAAACAGACTGAGAAAAAAAGCCTGGATCTGTTCCTGTCCATATCCAAAGCACAGCCGCCGGATATATCCCAGGGGCAGGAAGGGTATATGAAGCTGGGGCTTACCACCATAGTACCCTCCTTTATTCTCAGTGAGCTGAATAAGGCATTTACCATGGGATTCCTTATATTCATTCCCTTTCTGATTATCGACCTGGTGGTGTCCAGTACGCTTATGTCCATGGGCATGGTTATGCTGCCCCCTACCATGATTGCACTACCCTTTAAAATCATGATGTTTGTGCTGGTGGATGGGTGGAGTCTGGTGATTAAGACCCTGGTCCAGAGTTTCAGGTGACGCTGAGGAGGAATTTGTATGAGCGCTGAACAGGTAATGGAAATCATGAAGGAGGCCATGCTGGTTGCATTTGAAATCGCAGGCCCCCTTCTCATCATAAGTATAGCGGTTGGGCTGCTGGTGGCCATTTTCCAGGCAGCCACCCAGATTCATGAACAGACCCTTACGTTTGTGCCCAAGCTGATTGTCATTGCCCTGGTGCTTTTAGCCCTGGGGTCCTGGATGAGCAAGGTCATGAATGAATTTGTAGTGGAGCTGTTTGCCATTATGGCAGCTCTTTGATGAGAGTGGTGCGGTATGGACAGCAGTGTATTTGAGTATTTTGATATTTTTCTTTTGGTCCTGGCAAGAATGGGAGGACTGGTCTTTATCAACCCCGTGTTTTCACGCAGAGGAGTTCCGCCCATGGTACGCACCGGGCTGGTGCTGGCCCTCAGTCTCCTGATTGCGCCCGGAGTCAGAAGCGGAGCCGGACAGGTCATGGCTTTTAGTACCTTTGACATGGTGGAGTCCCTTATAAGAGAAGTCATACTGGGCCTGGTGATTGGCTGTGTGTTTCACATATTTTTTTATATGCTCTATGTGGCAGGGGACTTTCTGGACACGGTGTTCGGACTGGCCATGGGAAAGGTCATGGACCCGGCAGGCGGAGTCCAGACCTCTATTCTGGGCCAGTTTGTCAACGTGTTTTTTTACCTCTATTTTTTTGCCACGGGCTGCCATCTGACCATGGTGCGTCTTTTTGCCTACAGCTACCAGGTGGTGCCGGTGGGAGCCGGGGCCATACTGGGAGGGCGTATCCTGTGGTATATCATAACCCTGTTCGGTTCTGTATTCCTCATGGTGATAAAGCTGGTTCTGCCTTTTGTGGCAGCGGAGTTCATTCTGGAGATGACCATGGGAGTGCTTATGAAGCTGATTCCCCAGATTCATGTGTTTGTTATCAACATACAGTGCAAAATCCTCCTGGGAATCATGCTGATGATGCTCTTTGCCTATCCCATGGGCGCATTTATGGACCGGTATACAGAGGCCATGATGACGGAGGCCCAGAAGCTGCTTATGATGTTTGGGTGACGGGTTCTGGGCATAGCCCCGGTTAATGTTGAATGACCGGGCGCGGATTGAAACAATACATGGGGAGAGGAAGTGGTGACAGGTGGCTGCTGAGGAAAAGACTGAGAAAGCCACGCCAAAACGGCGGCAGGACGAGCGCAAAAAGGGAAATGTGTTCCAGAGCAATGACGTGGCTGCGGTGTGCTCGCTGCTGGTGCTGTTCCACTCCCTGAAGGCCCTGGCGCCCATGATGTATGAGAGCTTTGGGGAGTGTATGCATTTATTTTTTTCATATGCCTCATCGCCGGATATATTCTGGCAGGAAGGGGGGAAGGGACTGTTTATGAAGGCCGTGCTGGTGTTCTTCAAGGCGTCCCTGCCCCTGCTTTTTATCGGGGTGCTGACAGCGGTTATCGTCACCTTTTTCCAGACCAGAATGGCATTTTCATGGGATGTGCTCAAATTCAAGTTTGACAGAATCAGCCCCCTTAAGGGTTTTAAACGTATGTTTTCCCTGAGATCTGTGATTGAACTGTTAAAGTCCCTGATTAAGATTACAGTGCTGGGATGGGTGGTGTGGTTTTTCCTCAAAGGCAGACTGACGGAACTGACAGGACTCATGGAGGGCACAGTGGCTTCTGCCTTGATTTATGTGGGCAATACAGTGGTTTCCCTGGTGGACACAGTGGGAATTGCCTTTGTGTTCCTGGGAGCCGTGGACTACCTTTACCAGTGGTGGGAATATGAGAAGAATCTGCGCATGAGCAAACAGGAGATAAAGGAAGAGTATAAGCAGACGGAAGGCGACCCGCAGATCAAGGGAAAAATCCGTGAGAAGCAGCGCCAGATGGCATCCAGGCGCATGATGCAGAATGTCCCCAATGCAGATGTGGTAATCCGTAACCCGACCCACTTTGCAGTGGCCCTGGGGTATGATTCCGAGAAGAACAGGGCGCCTGTGGTGCTGGCCAAGGGGGCGGATCATCTGGCCCTTAAGATAGTGGAGGTGGCTGAGGCCAGCGGCGTGTATATCATGGAGGACAGGCCCCTGGCCAGGGGACTCTATGATACGGTGGAAGTTGACATGGAGATTCCGGAGGAGTATTATCAGACAGTGGCTAAGATACTTGCCTTTGTCTATAAACTCCAGAAAAAGGACATGTGATTGTGGATAAATTTCCTGGAAATGAGGTTTGCAGTGGATAACAGTATGATTTTCTTTGACAGGGTCACTA